>Ga0116148_1000928_pt1 | contig 34184 bp, 23 predicted proteins | sample AD_UKC055_MetaG_FD_89786 | JGI IMG/M metagenome (GOLD analysis project Ga0116148, IMG submission 89786) | Active sludge microbial communities of municipal wastewater-treating anaerobic digesters from USA - AD_UKC055_MetaG | ecosystem: Engineered > Bioreactor > Anaerobic > Digestate | place: USA...
ACTGCCCCCCCCTGCCGGGCTGGGATCAGTCCTTCTCCAGCAGCACCGCCGCCAGGACCGCCAGGCCCTCGCCCCGGCCGATCCAGCCCATTCGCTCGTTGGTCTTGGCCTTGACGGCGACCTGATCGGCGGCAACGCCCAGCAGCTCGGCGATGCGGAGCTTCATGGCCCGCTTGTGCGGACCGAGCCTGGGCGACTCGGTGACGACGGTGAGGTCGCAGTTGACGACGCCCCAGCCGCGGGAGCGGGCCAGGTCGACGGCGCCGCGGACGAAACGGGCGGAGTCGGCGTCCTTCCACTGGGGGTCGCTGTCGGGGAAGTGCTGGCCGATGTCGTCCTCGCCCAGTGCGCCGAGGATGGCGTCGGTGAGGGCGTGCAGGGCGGCGTCGGCGTCGCTGTGCCCGGCCAGGCCGAGGTCGTGCTCGATCCGCACTCCGCCCAGCACGAGCGGGCGGCCCGGCGCGAAGCGGTGCGAGTCGTATCCCATGCCGATGCGTTGCATGGCCAGAGCGTAGCGAGCGGGCGGGCCAAAGACAAGCCTCATCCGCCGGTCATGAGCGTCCAGGTGGCGCCGACGCCCCCCAGCGAGACGCGTCCGCTGCCGCCGAGGATGATGACGTGGTGGCCTGGGCTGAAGAACCACATGCGGATCGCGCCGGCACCGCGGCCCGTGCCGGCGGCGATGCACTCTCCGTTGGCGCTGGTGCCGGCGCGGCGGGCCCGGTCCCAGGGCGAGGCCTTGCCCGTCACCGGCGAGCTGTGAGAGAAGAACTTCTTCTCGACCATGTCCTTGGAGTGGTCCCGCGCGGCCAGGCACAACTTCCCGTCGATCCTCATGACGTTCAGGTCCAGGATCGCCCGCACGACGTTGAGGTAGAGCAGCCCGGCGAACTCCTCGTGCGAGAGGAAACGGCGGGCCTCGTAGTTGGCGTCCGTGAGGCGGCGGTCGGAAGCCTTCATCGCCGTGCCCATCAGCGCGAGCACCTCCTCGGTCCGTTCCAGTTCGCCTTGCCCCGCGCCGTTCTCGACGGCCGGCGGCGACGGACCGTCGCCTTCGTCTTCGCCCCCCGCCTGTTCGGGCGCCTGCTTGTCGGTCGCCTCGGCCGCCAGGCGACAGCGGTCCAGCGTCTCTTCCAGGACCTCCAGTTCCCGCCTTCGCTGGGCCACCGCCTCGACGGCCAGCACCTCTTCCCGGCGGACGACCAGGGCCTCCATCAACTTCTCCAGGGCCGGTCCCGCCTGGTCGTGAAGCACTTCCTTGGTCACCTTCTTCTCGCGGCGCGGAGCGTTCACCGCGTCCTGCCAGGTCTTGGCCTGGGCCTTGTCGATCTCGGCGAGCTTGGAGCGCCCCAGCTTCTGGGCCTCCTGGTAGAAGAGGATCCGGTACGCCTTCGACTTGATCTGCCACTGGGCCTGGCACTTGGCCTGGAGGGCCTTGGCGCCCGCCTGTCCGTACGCGAGCACCTGGCCCACCAGCGTCTGCCGCTCCTCGGGCGTCAGGTCGGGCTGGGCCAGCCTGGCCAGCAGTTTGTGTCCCTCGGCGGGCAGGGGTCCGTCGTGAGCCGGACGGCTGGTCGGCGCGGAGTTGTCGTGTGCCTGCGTGGCCGGCGCGGTGGCAGGCTTCTTCGCCCCAACGGGCTGATAGTCTTCGATGACCAGGTCGTCGGCGCGAGCCGAGGCAAGGGAGATCAGCAGGGCCAGCACGACGACGAACGCACGATTCTCCAACCGCACTACGATGCTCCCGTCCAGCCGGCAGTCAGCCGGTGTCGTCCATTATACGACTTCGCCTGGGCAGGGGCCAAGCCCCGGGCCAGCCGGCCGGACGCCGCCGGTTGTCGCACGCGAGAATCCGCACGCGGCTGATTGATTTATCCGCGGCTCGACGGTAGGATCAAGTCTGCCCGGTTCATCCACGGCATGACGTGGAGGTGACAGGCGGCCTGGTGGCGCTCCTGGTCTTCAAAACCAGCGTGGGGCTCAACAAAGTCCCGGGTGGGTTCGATTCCCATTCACCTCCGTCTCTTGAGACTCATCCTCTTTCGCGGCGCCCGCGCCCGGGCCGCGCCGTTTTTCCCCCTTGCAGGAACTGACGTGTTGTGATACCTTGTGTCTTCATGGAGGTTCCGGCCTGGCCGGATAGCACAAGCCGAGGTAAGCCCCTAAGGAGGCGTTGAGTGCGATACCTGACCATCCTGATTTCGGTTATTCCCGCGCTGCCGGCGGCGGGCCTGGGCGAGGTCGTGCTGTACGACCCGTCGCTGGGCACCGGCCCGGCTGCGCAAGGTTGGACCTACGCAGGCCTCCCGCTACAGAACTCGGCCGTGCAGGGCCCGGCCGCCGGGGCGTGGTCGCTGAACACCACGGCGGCGATGTCCGACTCGGCGGGCTACTTCGGGCTGACGCACCCGGACATGCCCGTGCTGGACCGCCAGCAGGGCTACGCCCTGCACTTCGACGCGGCCGTCGTCAGCGAGAATCACGCCTCCAGCAACCGCGCGGGCTTCAGCGTCATCGCGCTGAGCGACGACAACCTGGGCGTCGAGTTGGGTTTCTGGGTCGACGAGGTCTGGGCCCAGTCGACGGCCTTCACGCACGCCGAGGGGGCCGCCCGCAACACCACCGCCACCACCGCCTACGACCTGCTGGTCGCCGGCAGCGGATATCGTCTGCTGGCCGACGGACAGGAGGTCCTCTCGGGCGTGCTGCGGGCCTACGACCCGAGCGCAAACCCGGTCTACGCGATGAGCAACTTCCTGTTCGTGGGCGACGACACCAGTTCGGCTTCTGCGGACGTCCTGATCGGACGGATCTCCGTCGAGACCGAAACGGCCTTCGTGCCCGAGCCGGCGACGCTGACCCTGCTGGCGGCGGGTCTGGCCGGGCTGGGGACCCGCTTGAGCACGCTTCGTCGGCGCCGGTTTGGACCGAACCGGCCCGTTGCGTAGACGTATAACAGGATTACTGCCGGCCGGTCGTGCAGCGTTTGGTTTCCGCGACCGGCCATCTGTTGACATGAGCAAACCGCCCCCACGGACTCGGGCGGCGGTCGGACGCATCAGGAAGATGCAGCAGTGAACGTTGCAGCCCGGCAGGGACGCCTCGGCTGACTCGCGAAGTCTCCCAGTCGGGCAGGCCCCTGTCCGGCCAGGGCGCCCCCGCACCAGACGCGGCGGGCGAGAAAATCGGACGCCGGACAAATGTCGCAATCTGGACGACGCCTGGCCCTGGCCCTCATGCTGGGTGCAGCCTTGTTTGTGGTGGTCATCAGCCCCGCTTCCTCCACACAGCGGGAGGAATCCGCCTTCACGGATCCCGTGCTGGCCCTGGTGAAGGTCGGGCCGCCCCGCGTGACGGAAGAGTCCGTCGCGGAGGCCGCGGAAGATGACGGCCCCGCCGCGGAACCCGTCGAGCTCGCCTCGCCGGCGCCCCAGGCGGAGCCCCCGCGACCGACAGGCGAGACGCCTGTCGTAGCGGCGGCCCGTCCGTCCGTCCGCACCGGCGACGCCCCCGCTCCCCGCTACCGCAGCGTCCGCATGTGCGTCACCGCGTACTGCCCCTGCCGTACGTGCTGCGGGCGCAACGCCAAAGGCATCACCGCCAGCGGCAGGAGCGTCCGGGCCAACGGGGCCAAGTTCGTCGCCGCCGACACCCGCCTGTTGCCCTTCAACACCAGGGTGTGCATTCCCGGATACAACAGCGGGGCTCCCGTGCCCGTGTTGGACACCGGCAGGGCGATCAAGGGCAACCGGCTGGACGTGTTCTTCCCCAGTCACAGCATGGCCAAGAAATGGGGCAGCCGCTGGCTGACCTGCCGCGTCTACGAACGCTGATCTACCGGCTGAAGGGGCACGAGCCCCCGCCGCACGCCGAGCCGCCCTGACCCGCCGACGGACAACCGGCCGCCTGGCAGGCCGAGCTGCCCGCGGCCCCCTGGTGGGCGGCGAACGTCGAGAACTTCCGCTCGAGCTTCTTCGAGCCGCACTGGGGGCAGGCGACGCCGGACGAGCCGGACGACACCAACTTCTGGAACTCGCTCTTGCACTGGCTGCACACGTATTCGTAGATCGGCATTGCAGGCGTCCTGTCGCTTGAGGGTGCACCGGCCCGGGCGGGTGTCGCGCCGGCGTCCACGCATTATACCGCATCGCCCCGTCGGGGCCAGACTCGATCCGCCGCGCCCGTCCCCCGGCGCCCGCACCAACAAAGCGACCCCCGCAGGGTCTTGCCCTTGCGAGGGTCGCGGATGGAGCTGAAGGGATTCGAACCCTTGACCTTCTGCATGCCATGCAGACGCGCTCCCAACTGCGCCACAGCCCCAGACCGGAACCAGCGACTTACCGGCAGGTGAACAGTCTAATCTTTGTATCAGGAACGGGCCTGCCGGTCAAGGGGGTCTGCACAAAAAAACTGCCTCTGCCGCTGCCTGGGGGGCTTTGCGGGGATGTGCCGGGCGGATTGGATCGTATCTATAGGCGAGGAATGTACTTTCGCCGGGAGCGGCGATGACGGACAATCCGGCCTGCGACGAAGATTTTTGGGCCGAAGCTAAACCCGCCCCCGCCCGCGGTCAATTACAGGCGCCAAGGCATGCAGGACCGGTCGCAGATCAGTGAACTGATGGACCGCGCGTCGTCAGGCGATGACGGCGCCTTTGCCAAATTGGCCGAGGGTTTGCAGGACCGATTGTATCGCTTCGCTATGGCCCATCTGTTGCATGCGACCGACGCCGCCGAGGCCGTCCAGGAGACGCTCCTGCGGGCCTACCGACGCCGAGACGTCTGGAAGCTCGGCTCGGACGCATGGTCCTGGATGGCGGGCATCGCGATGAATGTCGTCCGCGAGTGCCGCAGACGACGAAGGCGGCGGGAAGTGGCGATCGAGATCGGCGACGGATGCCTGGGGCTCGCTGACATGGGCGGCGCGACGACCGAAGCACCGGCGGCGCCGCAGGCCGACCCGCCGGCGATGGCGCAGTTGGGCGAGGATCTGGACCGCCTGGCCCGGGCGATCGCCCGCCTGCCCGACCGCCAGCGAGAGGCCCTCACCTGCCGCTATCTCAGGCAGATGAGCGTGCGGGAGACGGCCCAGGCCATGGATTGTGCCGAAGGCACCGTGAAGGCCGCCGTTGCAGCGGCCATGCAGCAGTTACGAAGCGTGATGAGCTATGCAGACTGACCGACCCATCCAGGACGACGATCCAGCCCAGGACCGGCTGCTCGCGGACCTGGCGCGCCTGGCCCAGGTCATCGACGCCCGACGGTTCCCCGGGCGGGCCTGGCCCGTTCGTCGTCGCACGGTCCTGCGGGTCTGGTGGCCGCCCGCCCTGGCGGCGACGGCCGCCGCAGCGGCCATCCTGCTGGCTGTCGTGTTGGCATGGAAGTCCGACCGCCCCGTGCCCGCGCAGTTCCGGACGGCCCCGCTCGCCCAGGTCGAAGAGCAGGCCGAGGACTGGGACGTCCCGGCGGACATCACGCCCGAGCTGGCCGACATGGCCCAGCCCAACCTGGTGGGGCAACTCGATCTGAGCATCCCCACCGTCTCCATGCCCCCCCTGGGGGGCGGGACATTCACGTGGAACGTGCCCCAGATGGACCTCACCCCAAGAATCGACATAGAGCCGGATGTTCCGGCCGATAATAGTCAAACGTAGTCCAGCCAGAGAAAGGATGCGCGAGCATGAAGATCCAGTGGCTTTTAGTGAGCGTGGCGACGGTCGTCTTCTGGACGACCTCCGCGTGGGGCTTCGCCGACGGGTGCCCCGGCTGCCAGTTCGACAGCGAGGCAGTGGCCCCGGCGGCCTCACCGGCGCCTGATGCCCCTCCCGGCCCGCCGCAGGATCGCGGCCCCGGCGGCCCCCACCGCATGAGAGGCAACCGCGACGGGGATCGTCGCCCTGACGGTCCGGCGCCGCAACGCGACGGCGACCGACCGAAGGACGGCCCCCCCAAGGCAGACGCCCGACCCGATCAGGGCCCGCCTCCGTGGATGGGTCAGGGTCGTGGCGGCCCGCAGTTCGGCGGCAAGCAAGGCCCGCCGTGGGCTGGGCGTATGCAGGGCCCGCCCATGATGGGTCGTGGCGGTCCGCAGTTCGGCGGCAAGCAGGGCTCGCCGTGGGCTGGGCGCATGCAGGGCCCGCCCATGATGGGTCGTGGCGGTCCGCAGTTCGGCGGCAAGCAAGGCCCGCCGTGGGCTGGTCGTATGCAGGGCCCGCCCATGATGGGTCGTGGCGGCCCGCAGTTCGGCGGCAAGCAGGGCTCGCCGTGGTCTGGGCGCATGCAGGGCCCGCCGATGATGGGTCATGGTCGTGGCGGCCCCCAGTTCGGCGGCAGGCATGGTTCGCCGTGGTCTGGGCGCATGCAGGGCCCGCCGATGATGGGCCATGGCCGTGGCGGCCCGCAGTTCGGCGGCAGGCACGGTGCCCCGTCGGCTGGGCGCATGCAGGGCCCGCCCGCCATGGGCCGTGGTGACCAGATGCGAGGTCGCCAGTGTCCGTCGCAGTGCCCCGGCTGCCCGAACCCCGCCTGCCCCAAAGCCGGCCAGCGCGACGGCAAGGGCCCGTTCGGCCCGCAGGCCCGCCCCTCGGTGGGCCCACAGGGCGGTCCGCAGATGCGCGGCCGCACATGCCCGTCGCAGTGCCCCGGCTGCCCGAACCCCGCCTGCCCCAAAGCCGGCCAGCGCGACGGCAAGGGCCCGATGGGCCCCCAGGCCCGGCCGCAAATGGGTCCGCAGCACGGCCCGCAGTTCGGCCCGCGCAGCCCCCAGGCTCGCCCCCCCATGGGCCCCCAGGCCCGTTCGCAGGCCGGCCCGCAGGCACCCCGCGGTGACAGGCCGGACTTCGACCCGGCCGCTCTGCGCGAGCGTCTGGGCAACGCCCTCCGCGAGGGCCGCGAGCAGAGCGAACAGATGACCCGCAAGCTGGCTGAGCGAGTCGAGATGCTCGAACGCCAGAGCCGTGAGCGCGACGAGAAGATCTTCCGCCAGCTCGAAGAAATGGGCCGCCAGATGGAGCGCATCATGCGAGCCCAGCAGGAGCGGATGGGGCCCCGCCCGGAAGGCGATCGCCCCCAGCCGCCGAAGGCTGAGATCGAACGCCGGGACGCGGAGCGCCGCGAGGCCCTGCGGCGCGAGATCGAACGGCGCCGCGAAGGCGAGCGCCGCGAAGGCGAACGGGAAAGGCGATGATATCGTCTTGCCGATCCCTCAGGCAGAAGGATGGAGAAGGCTATGAACGCGAAAGCACTGTTGGTCTTGATCGGCGCCGCCGCCCTTGCCGCCATCGTCGTCCCGTACACGCTGGCCGATGACCTCTGGCCCGCACTGGCCCAGGTGACGACGGGCGACAACCCCCAGCCGCCTCTGCCTCCGCCCGGGCGCGGACCGGGCGTGGAAGGCGTGCCCCGCGGACCCGGCGGAGAAGGCCCGGGTCGCGGCGGGTACGGCCGCGGGCCCGGCGGCGGGGAAGGCCCGGGCCGCACCATGGGCCCCATGGAGCCGATGCGCCGCCTGCTGCACTCCTCACCCGAGATCCAGCAGATGGACACGCTGCTCCAGACCGTCATGCGGATGCGACACGTCGCGTTCGAGCCCGAGTCGGCCGGTCTGATCGCCGTCGGCGGGCTCAAGGATGAGCGGCGCAAGAACGCCGAGATCATCGAGGACCTCGAGAAGCTCCTCAAGCAGACCAAGACGCTCGGCCTGCGAAACTCCATCCGCCTGACCCTCCGAGACCTGTACCGCGCCGAGCGACAGGACGAGAAGGCCCTGGAGCACCTGCGGGTGATGCTCCGCGAGAACGACGACGCCATCCAGGCCGAGGAGAAGGTCAAGAAGTAGCGCCCGGATCAGAAGGCGTTGATTTCAAAAGCCGATCTGATGACAATAAGGGCAACGGATGAAAGCCCACGGGAGGCTTCCCGTGGGCTTTTGTTCTTGCGCGGAACGCCGCGCCGCCCGCGCCCGTAGCTCAACGGATAGAGCAACTGCCTTCTAAGCAGTAGGTTTCAGGTTCGAGTCCTGACGGGCGCGATGTGTGGACAGCCTTCCATGAGTCGCGCAGGTCTGGTGTCCAAGACCTGCGGGATTCGTGCGGAGACGGCCCCCTACCAGAGTCACCGAAGGAGTATCCTATGGGTTGGCGCCCCACGGCGTTCCTTCTGCTCCTCCTGTCCGCGGCCGCGTTGGCTGTCAGTCCTTCTGTCCGCGGGCCGCTCAAGGTCCACCCGGACAACCCGCGGTACTTCGCCACGCCGGACGGGCGGGCCGTGCTGCTGGTCGGGGCCCACACGTGGAACAACCTGATCGACATGGGCCCGGCCGACCCGCCGGCGACGTTCGACTTCCCCGCCTACCTGGACTTCCTGGCAAAGCACGGACACAACTTCGTCCGCCTGTGGACGTGGGAGTCGGCCTCGTGGAACACGGGGCCCAACTACGGCAAGCGGGTGCACCACGTCGCGCCGCTGCCGTGGGCCCGTGTGGGGCCGGGCAAGGCGATGGACGGCAAGGCGAAGTTCGACCTGGGCAAGTTCGACGAGGAGTACTTCAAGCGTCTCCGCACGCGCGTGGCCGCGGCGGGCGAACGCGGCATCTATATGTCGATCATGCTCTTCGAGGGCTGGGGCATGCAGTTCGCCGCCGGCGGGTGGGAGTCGCATCCGCTAAACGGCAAGAACAACGTTAACGGCGTGAATGGCGACGCCGACGGCGACGGTAAAGGGCTGGAGGTCCACGAGCTGGTCGTGCCCGCCGTGACGGCCGCCCAGGAGGCCTACGTCCGAAAGGTCATCGACACCGTCAACGACCTGGACAACGTGCTCTACGAGATCTCCAACGAGAACCACCCCCCCTCGACGCCGTGGCAGTATCACATGATCCGCTTCATCAAGGACTACGAGAAGACCAAGCCGCGCCAGCACCCGGTGGGCATGACCTTCCAGTACAAGGGCGGCAGCAACAAGACGCTCTTCGACAGCCCGGCAGACTGGGTCTCGCCGAACCCCGATGGCGGCTACCGCGACAACCCGCCGCCGGCCGACGGCAGGAAGGTCGTCATCCCCGACACCGATCATCTCTGGGGCCTGGGCGGCAGCGCGGACTGGGTGTGGAAGAGCTTCCTCCGCGGGCACAACCCGATCTTCATGGACCCCTACGACGACAAGGTGCTGGCCACGCCTTCGAAGGTCAAGAGCGAACCGGTCCGCCAGGCCCTGGGCCAGGCCCGCCGGCTGGCCGAGCGGATGAACCTGGCCGCCGCGACGCCGCAAGGCAAGCTCGCTTCCAGCGGCTACTGCCTGGCGGCGCCCGGCCGGGAATACCTGGTCTACGTGCCCTCGGGCGGAAAGGTGACGGTGGACCTGACGGCGGCCAAGGGCCCCCTGGAGGTCGAATGGCTGGAGGCGGGTTCCGGCAAAGTCGCGCCCGCCGGGCGGGTCGAGGGCGGGGCCAGGCGGGAGTTCGCCTCGCCGGTCAAGGGCCCGGCGGTGCTGTTCCTTTCGTCACCATCAAAGGAGTAGACGGTGACTTCCTTCCGTCCCGCCCTGCACGCCCTGGCCCTGTTCCTGGCACTCTGCTCGCCGTCGCGGGCCGACGTGACGTTCATCCACTGGTCGGACATCCACTGCAACGAGGACAGCGGGGCCGCCGTCAAGCAAGGCATCGTCGACGACCTCAACGCCCTTGGCGACAAGGCCTGGCCGAAACAGGCCGGCGGCGAAAAGGTCGGAGCCATCGACTTCGTCATCGCCACGGGCGACCTGACGGACCGCGGGACAGCCCCGCAGTGGGAGCAGTATCTAGCCCTGCGCAGCCGCCTGCGTTTCCCCAGCTACGAGGCCATGGGCAACCACGACATCCGCGGGGGGCGGGCGGTGGAAGACGCCCTTGTCAAGCTCCACGGCGCGACGCACTACTCCTTCGACAAGGGCGGCGTGCACGTGGTCGTGCTGAATCCGTACGTCCACCGCACCCGCCTGCCGGATTTCCGCAAGCCGCAGCTCGACTGGCTCGAGAACGACCTGGCCAAGGTGCGCAAGGACGTCCCCCTGGTGCTGGCGATGCACTCCCCGCCTCTCAGGAACGGCTCGCACTTCCTGACCATCGGCGACTCGGTCGACCGCTTCGTCAGCCTCATTCGCGGCCGCAAGGCGATCATCCTCCACGGGCACCGCCATCGCTGCGAGAAGCACCGCCTCGACAACACCTGGTTGGTGCTCGGCGCGGGCAAGAGCGCCCAGGGAATCAAACGGGACTCCACCTGCAACGTGCTGCGCATCAGGACCGCCGGCGGCGGGCGCGTCACCTGCGCACCTTACGACTGGGTGGACAGGAAGTGGTCCACCAAGGGGGAGACCTTCCTCAGCGACGCCCCGATCCTCCCGGATGAGCCCTCGCCTCGCGCCGCAAAAGGCCCGGACCGCTGATCGCTACCGCGTCTTCTCGCCCAGGCACACGATCTGGCCGTCGGCCGTCGAGAGATACAGCCGCCCGCCCGCGATGGCCAGGCCGTCCCAGATCGGCCGCGGGACGTCGCACTCGGCCAGCACCTTGCCCTCGGCCGGGTCCACCGCGATCAGCCTGCCCTGCGAGCCGACCACGAAGACCGCGTCGCCGGCCAGCGCGATGCCGGCGATCTGCTGGCCGGACCCGCCTGCGCCTGGGGGGAACAAGGTCTTCGACCAGGCGGCCCCGCGGGCCAGGCGATGGCTGCGGCTGCGGTCGCCCGGCTTGAGGCCCCGAGGCAGGTGGCGCTGGTTGAACCACTTCTCGTCGAAGTTGGCCAGGTCCGCCTCGCTGAAGTCACGGCGAAAGAGGGTGTGCTTGTCCTCGCTGCTGCACAGCAGCATGGAGCCGCGGAAGGCCGCCAGCGGACGCGGCGTGACGCCGATGAAGTCGGGCTGGCCCGGTTTGGGGCCCGAGCTGATGTACTGCATCCGCTGCCCGTAGGTCCACACGCCTCGCGGGACGAGCACGCCGCCCTTGCCGTTGCGGCACAGGACGAAGCCGCTCTCCCAGGCCACTTTCATCGTCGTGCCGGCCGGGTCGATCTGCCAGCGAGACATGGTGATGTAGTCAGCCCCTTCCTCGTCCGCCCGCCTGGCCTCGGCCGTCAGCAGGTCGATCGGCTCGAACTCCAGCGCCGACCCGCCGTAGAACTGCGTCATGGGCAGGCTGGAGATCATCTTCACCCACGTCACCCGCCCGCTGTCGGGCTCGACGGCCAGCACGCGCACGCCGCCGTCGGCCAGCGGATGACGCCCCGCCGCCATGTACAGGATGCCGTCGATCACCAGCGGGCTGCCCGCCACGGGCCAGGGCGACTCGAGTTGCCCGAACGAGACGATCCGCTCGTCGCCGGGCCCCGGGCGCATCCGCCAGACCAGCGCCCCGTCGGAGGCCCGAAGGCAATAGGCCCACCCGCTTCGCGTGCCGAACAGGCACAGCCCGCCGTACAGCGTGGGCGGGGTGTCGATCCGCCCGTTGGCGGTGAATTCCCACGTCTGCCCGCCGCTGGCCGCGTCGAGGGCGACCACGCGATGGCCGTCCATCTCCGCCGCCACCACCAGGGCCCCCGCCGACACGGGCGGTGTGAGCGGGCCGCGGCCGTACAGGTTCTCCTTCCAGTCGACGGCCGCCGGAACGTCCGGCCAGGCGCCGATCCGGCTGGTCCACAGCACGTCGAGCTTCTTCGGCCCGGGCGCCGTGGTCGAGGCGCTGCGCCAGACGTCGCCCCGATAGCCGGGCCAGTCGCCCGTCGCAACCGGCGCCTCGCCGGCCTTCGCGCCCCAGGCGGGCCCGCGCTCGAGGACGGGCGCTCCCGGTTCGGGCGGGCTCGACGGCTTCGCTTTGGCCGGGGCCAGCGCCGAGTAGCTCTTCAACATCGGATAGCACGAACAATGCTTGGGCGAGGTGTACAGCAGCCCGTTGGCCGGCAGGAAGCCCGCGTTGCGGTCGCAGTTGCCCTTGCTGATCTGGTTGGCCCCGGCCTGCCCGGTGGCGATCTCGACGTGGTTCATCTCTCCGCCCAGCAGGTACCTCACCGTCGCCACGGGCGGGAAGCAGTGGTTGTGCCAGCCGGGCAGCGTTCGCTCGACGCTCCCGGTGCGGCGCTCCAGCGCCCGCCACTGGCCCTTGGCGAGCACCCACACGTGCTCGCCCACCTGCATGGCCCGCGCCTGCATCCAGTGGTTCTGCCCCGGTTCGTACAGGTGCTCCCACATCTGCCCGCCGTCGGCTGAATTCAGCACGTGAATCCCGTTGCCCGTTCGCGTGTCGCTGTACGTGGACACCTCGCACACGAGCAGTCCGCGATCGCACGCCAGGCGACGCACGTTCGGCGCCCACGCGTGGTCGCTGCGACGCCAGAGCACCTTGCCCGTCGCCAACTCGATCTTCACGATCGCCCGGCCCTTGCGGTCCAGCAGCTTGCCCTCCAGGCAGAAGACGCCCCCGTCGTCGGCGATCACCGAACTGGGGTTGACCACCTTCGCCGACCACAGGGCCCGGCCGGAGTCCGCGTCGTACGCCCACACGCCCTGGCCGTCGGCGGCGACCAGCGTGCCCGCCTCGCAGAGGATCTCGAGCGGCTTTCGATCGCCCTCGTACGTCCGCACCGTCTTGCCCGTCGCGGCGTCCAGGGCCTGGAGCCTGCCCTCGCTCACCACGTACAGACGCTCGCCCGCCGCCACCGGCAGGACGCTGCCCGCAATGGCCGAGGAGAGAAAGCCCAGGCGGCTGGGGGTGGGGTCCATCGCCCGCTGCCACAGCCGCAGGCCGTTGAAGGCGTCGCGGGCGATCGTCCCGGCGTAGAACAGCTTGCCCCCGGCCGTGACCATGTTGCTGATCTCGTGCATGGGGCCGGCGATCCACCGGATCCGCTCGACCGGCCCGGCCACCGTGTCGCGCGACACCGCGTTGCCGTTGGGCCCGTGACGCGGATGACCCCATTCGTCCAGTTCCTTCGGCCAAGGCTTCACCGCCCGCACCCGCCCGCGAGGGCCGGACTTGACAATCCGGACGTCGGTGAAACCAGCCCGCTCCAACTCCTCCTTGGGCGAGACGGCATTGGCGCCGGTCCACGCGTAGAAGACGCCCTTGGGGCACAGGACCCGGAAGATCTCCGAAAGGTTCAGTTGGCCGTACGGAACCTCGTGGGCGATCAGCAGGTTGACCAGGTTCTCGGCGTACGGCAAGCGGTCGCACTCGCCCTGCTCCGCCCAGCCCTGACCGTACAGGCCGGCTGACCGCAGGCGGCGGGCGGCTTCGGCCACGGCGGCGGGGTCCTTGTCCAGGGCGTGCACCAGGAACCGCCCGTCGGCTGACAGCGCCGCCGTCAACTCTCCTTTTCCACAGCCGATCTGGACGAGCAGCCCCCCGCTCGCGCCCGAATCAGCCAGCAGGTCCCGGGCCAAGGCCTTCGCCTCGTCCGCCGGGGCCGCCGGCATCGGCGCGCTCCACAATCCCACGGCCGCCAGAACCACTGCGCACGCACTCCACCACCGGGCTGTCTTCCGCTTTGCCATTTCGCGCTCCTGGGTTGCCGAACTGGACACCTGTTCAAACGCTGCCTTCGAAGGAGCATTGTCCGCCGCCGCACGAACGAGGAAACCTACAGTCTTGCACAAGATTCTGAAGACTTATGCGGCTGGTGGGAATGAGTCTTCCGCTTCATCGTTAAACCCACCGAAACCAGAGGAACGCTCATATGACGGATAACGCCATTGCCGGATCGCGAGTCTCCCGCCGCGGCTTGCTGAAGGGGCTCTCCGCAGTCTCCGCTGCCGCAGCCGCCCCCTGGGTCGTCCCGGCGGCGGCGTTGGGCAAGGACGGCTACGTCGCGCCCAGCGAGAAGATCGTGCTCGGGGCCATCGGCATCGGCCCGCGAGGCCGCCACGATCTCGACTGCCTCATCGCCGAGAAGGACCTCCGCTTCGTGGCCATCTGCGACACCCAGGCCGCCCGGCGACAGGCCGTCAAGAACATGGCCGACCAGCGCTACGGCAACACCGACTGCGTCATGTACCGCGACTTCCGCGAGTTGCTCGCCCGCGCGGACGTCGACGCCCTCCTCATCGCCACCGGCGACCGCTGGCACGCCCACGCCTCGTGCTACGCCGTCCGCGCCGGCAAGGACGTCTACAGCGAGAAGCCCTGCGCGATCACCATGGACCTCTGCCGCGTCCTCGCCGAGAACGTCCGGCGCTACGGGCGGGTCTTCCAGGCCGGCACGCAGCGCCGCAGCGTGAACAACTTCCGCGCCGCCGTTCAGCTCGCCCGCAGCGGCAAGCTCGGCAAGTTGCACACGCTGTACGCGTCGATCTACCGTCCGCGGATCACCTACGACTGGCTGCCCGAACAGCCCCTGCCGCCCCGCGACGAGGTCGATTGGGACATGTGGCTGGGCCCCTGCCCGTGGCGCCCCTACAACCAGACGTACGTCCGCGGCGGCTGGCGGGTCCACAACGATTTCGACAGCGGCGCGACCCTGCTGGACTGGGGCGCCCACACGCTGGACCTCTGCCAGTGGGCCAACGACGCCGACGGCACGACGCCCGTGGAGTACGAGCCCGGCGAGGGCGCCATCACCTGCCGCTACGCCAACGGGGTCAAGGTGGTCCTGGACTGTCTGCCCCAGCCGTTCGGCGACCGCAGCCCCCACTACCACACCTCGCTGGGAACCTGCCCGGTCCGCTTTGTCGGCGACGAGGGCTGGATCGAGACCGGCGACAGCGGCGACATCATCGTCTATCCCGAGTCGCTCCGGGGCGAACTCAAGGCCCTCAAGACCAGCGGCCTGTCCGCCGCACAGCACACCCGCAACTTCCTCGACTGCGTCCGCGACCGGACCCAGCCGGTCGCCAATGCCGACGTCGCCCGAAGCTCGCACATCGCCTGTCACGCGGCCGCCCTGGCCTGGCTGCTCAACCGCAAGCTCACGCTGGACCCCAAGACCGAGACCTTCGTCAACGATGACGAGGCCAACCGCATGCGCAGCCGCGCCGCCCGCGAGCCGTGGACGCTGTAGAATCGGGGACGCCATGGGAACTCGTCTTGCCATCGCGTGGCTGTGCAGTTCCTTCGCGATCAGCGGGCAGTGCGTTGGAGCCCAGCCGCCCGGGCGGCCCGTGATCGACGGCGAGTGGTGGCAGGTCGCCGGCGACCCGGACCTGGGCGCGTACACGTCGCCCAAGCAGCAGCCGGTGGACTTCGGCCTCTGGCAGGCAGCCGACGGGACATGGCAGCTCTGGTCGTGCATCCGACACACCAAGTGCGGCGGGAACACTCGCCTGTTCTATCGCTGGGAGGGCCGCAAGCTCACCGACCGTGACTGGAAGCCCATGGGTATCGCCATGGAGGCCGACGCGAAACTCGGCGAGACGCCGGGCGGGCTACAGGCCCCGCACGTGATCCAGTGGCAGGGCAAGTACTGGATGTTCTACGGCGACTGGGGGCACATCTGCCTGGCCCGCAGCGACGACGGCAAGACGTTCACGCGCGTGCTGAACGACCAGGGCCGGCCGCAACTCTTCGGCGGGCCCTACGGCAACACGCGCGACGCCATGGTCCTGCGCGTCGGGGAGAAGTTCTACTGCTACTACACCGGCCACCAGCCCAGGGACGCCAAGGACACGCACAAGGCCGCCGTCTTCTGCCGGACGTCGAGCGACCTGCGGACCTGGAGCGAGCCGGTCATCGTCTCCACAGGCGGCGAGGCTGCCAAACAGACCGACTGGTACGGCGGGCACGCCGAGTGTCCGTTCGTCGTGCACAAGGACGGGTTGTTCTACCTGTTCCGCAACCAGCGCTACGGGCGCAAGGCCCTCAACACGCAGTACGCCTCACGCGACCCGCTGGACTTCGGCGTGGACCACGACCGCTTCCGCATCGGCACGCTCGAAGCCGCCGCGCCGGAGATCATCCTGCACGAAGGCCGGTATTACATCGCCGCCCTCCTGCCCTCGCTCAAGGGCATCCAGATCGGCAAACTCAAGTGGGGACCGCTTGTGGACGCAGCGAACGGCCGGAAATGACCAATGTCACTCTTGACACATTGGCCGCTCGTGGGTATCGTAGTTTTGTCCTTTCTGAAAGCGAGAAAAACGGAGATACCCATGAAACGGTGCATCGTATGCGCGGCCGCGGCGCTGTTTGCGTTGGCGGGAGTGTCCCAGGGAGATTTGATCCCCGGCGCCATCACCGGCGTGACGGGCAAGGCGTTCCACCGGGGCGACAACAATGATCCGGGCGACGGGTCGCTTTCCCGCATGCTCGACGGATCGGGGCTGACTGTCGGCAACCCCGGCCTCCCCGGCACCTGGACCCATAACAACCGCTGGCAGGACAACTGGCAGGGCTCCGGGAGTTTCACCGGCGGCGCCACCCCCGGCGCCTGGTTCGTCGCCGACCTCGGCCAGATCTACATCGACCTGGACAAGATGTGGATGTGGAACGTCCGTGAAGTGCTCGACCGCGGCATGAAGAGTTTCAGCGTCTATTATGCCGACTCCCCGACCGTCACTCCGGTCACCAACTCGGCCTACAGCTTCGCCAGCGGCGGCTGGGCCTTGCTCGGCAATTACACGTTGCCGCAGAGCACGGGCAACAACACTCCCTTCGACGGACTGCTGGACCTGACGGGCATTCCGGAGGCCCGCTACATCGGCCTGGACATCCAGAGCAATTACGGAAGCACGTTCCGGGTCGGCCTGGCCGAACTGGAGTTCACCACGCCCGAGCCCGCCACGCTGACCGCACTGCTGCTGGCCGCGGGTGGAATGGGCTCGTATCTCCGCCGACGCCGCCGCGCCGCCTGAGTCAACGAGACAACTCCCCGATCGCCTGCTCGATGGCGGCCACCGCCTCAGCCAGTCCGTCGCGCTGGTAGGCCCGCACGCGGGCGGCCAACTCAGCCGAGCCGGCCAGAAACTCGCGGAACAGCTCCGTCGACAGCTCCCCCGGCGAGACCTGTCGCCCGATTCCCCACTGCTGCACGAACCGGGCGTTGAGCCGCTGCTCCAGCGACTGCTCGGGCAGCAGCAGCATCCCCTTGCCGAAGTGGATGGCCTCGCCGATGAGCTGGTTGCCTGCCGTCGCGAACACCGCCCGGCACGAGGCCAGGTCCTGCACGAACCCGTCCACACTCAGCGGCTTGATCTCCAGCCGGCCCTCGCGCGTCGCCTCGGCCGGGCCGTACACGCGGACGTCCGCGTCCAGTTCCGCCAGGGCCCGCCGCAGGGTCGGCGTGAAATGTACGTGTGCGTTGGACAGGTAGACCAGCAGGTGCGACCCGTCGCTCGGGCGGGTCCGGCGGACGATCTCCCGCAGCACGGGCGGGACGATCCGCACCCCGCGCCGCAGCGGACGCGCGGAGAAGAACGCCGTCGCGACCGACCGGTGCGGACGGTTGACCAGCAGGCGGTAGGCCAGCGACTCCAACTCGCACACCACCCGATCGACGCCCGTCAGGCCGACGTCGCAGCTCGCCAGGACGCCGTAGTGATCGAAGCTGATCCGCGGGATGCCCATCCGCCAGGCCGCCCTGTGGGTGAACAGTTCCGAATCGCTGATGACCACGTGCGGGGCGAACTCCCGCAGCAGGCCCATCACGCTTCGCAGGGCCCTGCCGCAGCCCATCGCGTCGGCCAGCAGCGGCACGTTCCGCCGCAGCGTCAGCCAGGCGGAGCAGTTACTGGCGGCGTCGTGAACGTATCGCAGCGTCGGCAGCCGGTGCACGCGGTAGTCTGCGCTCAGCAGGTCGGCCGCCTCGTCCCCCGCCAGCACCAGCACGTCGTGCCGCTCCCGCAACAGGGGCAACACCGCCTGGGCGCGCACGGCATGACCCCGGCCGTAGCCGTGTACGCCATACGCCACTCTGCGTTTGCCGCCCTGCATAGCCCGTCCAATCCATCGCCCGCCCGCGCAGCGTTCCTCGCGCGTCCCGCTCAGGTTGCGCGAAGCCGCCCGCGAGTTCAAGGCGCCACTCTTTGACAATCTGCCGCCCATCTGGCATATTGGACCCATCACTTGAGGAGTCTCCCATGCAGACCCGAGCAACCGCCCTGGCGTCCGTTGGCCTCGTTTCGGTCCTGCTGTTCCACACGCTCGTCTTGACCGCTGGCGCGGAAGAAGCCGCTCCCGTCGCCCACTGGAAGTTCGAGGGCGACCTGGCCGACGCGCAGGGCAAGCTGAATGGCGAGTTCAAGGGCGGCCAGCCAGCCTTCGTGGACGGCCCGGCCGGGGGCAAGGCCCTCGCGTTGGCCAAAGGCCAGTTCGTCACATTCGGCCCGGCGGAGACGCTCGATCTGGACAAGTGCACCGTCGAACTGTGCTTCCGCCTCCAGACGCCGCCCGGAACGTTCAAATACAACCCTTGCCTGATCGCCAAGCGCTCCAATGAAGGGGGCCACTCGGCCACCCGGTTCAGCATCCACGTCTGGAACGACCACAAGCAGCTCGCCCTGTGGAACGGGCAGTCCGTCGCGCGATACGAGGTGCCGGGCCAGCCGCTTCAGGCCGGCCAGTGGCATCACCTCGCCGTCACCTTCGACGGCGCGGCCGCGCGACTCTATCTGGACGGCGTGCCGTGCCCGTCCGACTCGACCGCGCCGTTCAACGTCCAGCAGCGCAAGCTGCCCCTGCAACTCGGCGCGAGCGATCCCAGAGGCGCCGAGAACCTGCCCGGCGCCTACGACGAGCTGGCCGTCTACGCCCAGGCGCTTACGGTCGAGCAGGTCGCCGCCCGCGCCGACGCGCTGGGCTTCAAGCAGCAGCGCGAGACGCTGCTGGCGGCTGCCCGCGAGCGCGAAGAGCGCCTCCGCAAAGAGCAGCAGGAGCGACAGGCCCGCCACGCCGCCCGCATCGCGGAAATGAAGAAGGACCCCGCCCTGGCCGCGCCGGGCGCCAGACGCGTCTATTCCGGCGACCGCCTCACCGGGATTTCCATGCCGCTGGGGGGCATCGCGGCGGGGCCCGTCCAGATCGACGGTCGGGCCATGAGGCCCATCTGGCAGATCTTCAACAACTACAAGGCGGTCGATCTGGCCGACACGTTCTTCGCCGCCTGCGTCAAGGCGGGAGACGACAAGCACGTCCTTCGCGCGTTGCAGACCGAGCCGGTCGGGCCCTTCCAGGCCGTCAAAGCCCTTTCCTTCAGCGGCGAGTACCCCTTCGGATGGTTCGAGTTCACCGACGCCGACCTGCCCGTCCGCCTGTCGATGGAGTGCTGCTCCGTCCTCATCCCGCTGAACGCCCGCGACTCGGCCTTCCCGGCGGCCGTCTTCCGCCTCACCGCCAGGAACCTCCGCGACGCGCCCGTGACGGTGACGTTCCTGGCCAGCCAGCAGAACCCCGTCGGCAACCCGTTGAGCGGCCCGCGGGCCGCCGATCGTAAGCTGCAGGGCTACGGGCAGAACGTCAACAGCGTCGTCCGCCGGGCGGGCTGGACGAGAATCCACATGACGGGCAAGGCAGGCACGGGACCCTCCTGCGGCGACATGGTGCTTGCCGCCGACGCCGAGGACGCCCGCGCCGCCACCTCGTGGAAGACGCTCCAAGCCCTGGCCGACAAGCTGGCCGGCGGCACGTTCGGAGGCGAGGACAAGGCCGGGCCCAGCGAGGACGGGCGGACGCTCAACGGCGCCCTGGCCGTTCCCCTGGCGCTCAGGCCGGGAGAGACCAAGTCGGTCCGCTTCGTCCTGGCCTGGCACTTCCCGAACGTCAAGCAGCCGTGGGTCGGCGGGCAGGGCAACAGGTACGCCGCCTGGTGGCCCGACGCGATGTCCGTGACGGACGAATTCACGCGCCGCCTGGATGAGCTGACCGAGCAGACGCGGGCCTACCACGACGCCCTCTACGACTCCAATCTGCCCGTCTGGCTGTTGGACCGCGTCAGTTCGCAGGTGGCGATCCTGGCCAGCCGGACCTGCTTCTGGAGCCGCGACGGCTACTTCGGAGGCTGGGAGGGCTGCAACCCCGACGCCGGCTGCTGCGCGGGCAACTGCGGACACGTGTGGCACTACGCCCAGTCCCACGCCCGCCTGTGGCCGGAGATCGCCCGGCGCATGCGCGAGCAGGCCCTCCGCTACCAGCGCGCCGACGGGGCCCTCTTCTTCCGACAGCCCGCCACGGGCGTGGCCGCCGACGCGCAGGCCGGCGAGATCCTCGAGGCCTACCGCGAGCACCTCGCCTGCACCGACAACGACTGGCTCAAGGCCAACTGGCCGCGCATTCGCAAGGCCATGGAGTACATGATCGCCGTGTGGGATGCCGACGAGGACGGCATGATGGGCGGGCGATGGCACAACACCCTCGACGTCGATTCCAGCGGGTGCAGTTCCTGGGTCGGCAGCCTCTATGCCGCCGCCCTCGACGCCGCCGGCCGCATGGCGGCCATCGCGGCCGACGCCGAAGCCGCCACGCGTTTCCGCCGCATCGCCCAGGCGGCCCGGAAGAACCAGGACGAGAAGCTCTTCAACGGCGAGTACTACATCCAGATCCCCGACGCCAAGCCGCTGCGCGACTACTTCAACGGCTGTTCGATCGACCAGGTGCTCGGCTGCTGGTGGGCCGACCAGCTCGACCTGGCGCCGGTCTATCCCGCCGACCGCGTCCGCTCGGCGATGGCGGCGCTGGTCCGCCTGAACTTCCGCCCGGACTTCCACGGCATCCGGCAGGTGCCTCGCAAGTTCGTCCACGACGACGACGCCGGCACGCAGATGGTCCAGTGGCCCGGCGACAAGCGCCCGCCCAACCATATCCTCTACGCCGATGAGGCGATGACCGGCTTCGAATACGCCGCCGCCGGCGCGATGATGCAGGTGGGCATGGTCGACGACGCCCTGCTGCTGGCCAAGGCCGTCAGCGACCGCTACGACGGGCGGCTCAGGACCACCCTCTCGGGCGGGGCCTACACGAGCTGGGGCTTCAGCGGGAATCCCTTCGGCGACGACGAATGCGGCAAGTTCTACGCCCGGGCCATGAGTTCCTGGTCGCTCCTGCTGGCCGCCCAGGGCTTCATCCACGACGGCCCCGCCGGCGTGATCGGCTTCCAGCCGCGCTGGCAGGCGGAGAACCACCGCTCGTTCTTCATTGGCGCCGAAGGATACGGCACGTTCAGCCAGACCATCGCCGACGGCAAACAGAACGCCTCCATCGCCCTCCGTCGCGGCAAGCTGACCCTTCGCACTATCGTTCTCCAGGCCCCCGAGGGCGCGAAGGTTGCCGCCGCCATCGTCCGCTGCGCGGGCAAGGACCTCAAGGCCGGGTCCAGCCAGGAGGGCCGGCGAGTCACGATCTCGCTCGACGCGCCGCTCACGGTCGGCCAGGCCCAGGGCCTCCAGGTGGAACTGTCTCTCCAGAAATAACCTCCGGCCGCCTCCGGACGGGACGATCGTTTCAGTGCTCCGCGGGCACAAGGCAGACACGGCTGGACGCTTCACGTGCCGGGGGGTATCCTCACTTTGTCGGTTTGGCCGGAACCCCACAATGAGCAGGAGAACACCGTGAGCGATACCGCACGCAATCACTTGTCCCGCCGCCGCTTCCTTCAGGCGTCCGCCGCCGCGACGGCCGGGGCCATGGGCGCGGGCCTGCTGCGAGGCGAGGCGCCCAGGCGACCGAACATCCTCTTCATCCTCACCGATGACCAGCGCTTCGACACGATGAGCTGCCTGGGCCACCCGTTCCTCAAGACGCCCCACATGGACCGCATCCGCAACGAGGGCGTGCTGCTGGCCAACGCGTTCGTCACCACCAGTCTCTGCTCGCCCGCGCGGGCGTCGTTCCTGACCGGCATGTACGCCCACAGCCACGGCGTGATCGGCAACCGCGGGCAGGAGTACGACCCCGACAAGACGCCCAGCTTCCCCCGACTCCTCCAGCAGGCCGGCTACGAGACCGGCTTCGTGGGCAAGTGGCACCAGGCCCCCCACGCCAACCCTCGCAAGGGCTTCGATTACTGGTTGAGCTTCAAGGGGCAGGGGCAGTATACCGATCCCGCCTTGAACGAGAACGGCCGCGACTTCAAGGCCACCGGCTACATTACCGACCTGCTGACCGACTACGCCGTCGGCTTCCTGAACAAGCAGAGGCACAAGCCCTTCTGCCTGGTCCTGTCTCACAAGGCCATTCACGGGCCGTTCACGCCGGCCCCGCGCCACGAGAACCTCTACGAGGGCGTCGTCCCGCCCAAGCCCGTCAGTTGGGACGACGACCTGGCCGGCAAGCCCGCCTGGCAGCGCGGCCCCCACCGCCCGGCCAAGGGCAAGAAGGGCGCAGCCAAGAAAGGCACCGCCAAGGCTGGAGAGGCCGCCGAGGAGCGCGTTCCCGACCGCCGCGCCCCGGGCCCCTGGCAGCCGTCCAAGAGCTTCATGGACTACTACCGCGCCCTGGCCGCCGTAGACGAAGGAATAGGCAAGGTCCTCGCTGCGATGGCCCAGACCGGCCAGCTCGACGACACGGTCATCGTCTTCGCCGGCGACAACGGCTACTTCAAGGGCGAGCACGGGCGAGGCGACAAGCGCCTGGCCTACGAGGAGGCCCTGCGAATCCCCTTCCTCCTGCGCTACCCGCGCCTGGTCAAGGGCGGAGCGACGGTCGAGCAGATGGTGCTCAACATCGACTTGGCCCCGACGCTGCTGGACCTGGCCGGCGTGCCCATCCCGCCGCACGTGCAGGGCCGGTCCATGAAGCCGCTGCTGGAAGGCAAGAGCCCCGCCGACTGGCGCAAGAGTTGGCTGTACGAGTACTGGGTCGACCTCACACCCACCATCCCCCGCATGGTCGGCGTGCGGACCCAGACGGCCAAACTCGTCCGCTATCCGGATGCCGACTGCATCGACGAGATGTACGACCTGGCGAAGGACCGCCACGAGATGCACAACCTCGCCAACGAGCCCGCCTGCGCCGAGATGAAGCGAACGCTCCAGGCGGAACTCGACCGCCTGATGAAGGAGACCGGCTACCGCAACGACGTCCCCCGCCCGCGCGACGCCGCCCCCAAGGCCCGGCGCGCGGATGCCCCCAGGGGCGTCCTGCTGGACGTCGAGTTTGGCCCGAGCGGCAAGCCCCCCGCCGACGCCGGACCGGCCAAGCTCGCGATCAAGTCCGTCGGCCGGATCCAGAGCGAGCCCGGCCGCGACGGCCGGTCGGCCGCCCGCTTCGCCGGGCAGCAGGCCCTCGAACTGGGGCGACAAGAGCAACTCGATCCGTCCGTCGGCCCGTGGATCGTCTCGGCCCGCGTCAAGAGCGAAGGCGACGGCGTGGTCCTGGCCCACGGCGGGGCCAGCCGGGGCTACCTGCTGGCCGTGCGCGAGGGCAAGTGCGTGCTGGTTGTCCACGACGCCGGCGGGACCCGCCGCCTCCAAGGCCGCGACAAGATCGCCGGCCGGTGGGCCCACCTCCTGGTCGTGCTGGACGAATCCGCCGCCCGCCTGTACGTGGACGGCCGCCCCGCCGCCCGCTCCGAACTCGACGGCGGGATCGACGAACTGCCCAACGACGGGCTGTCCATCGGGCGCGACAGCGGCTCGCCCGTCAGCGAGGAACTCTCCCCGCGCGGCTTTGTCGGTCTTGTCGAGTCCGTCCGATGCCTCCGCCAGGAGGTGGACGACGCCGAGGCCGCCCGGCTGGCCGGTGCGTGAGCCCCCCAGCATCGCGGACGGCTGACCACTGGCTACGGACTGCCGGTCGCGGTACACTGGTTGGATGATTATCACGATCGACGGACCGGCGGGCTCGGGTAAGAGCACGGCCGCCAGAAACCTGGCCAAGGCCCTGGGCATCGCGTTCCTGGACAGCGGCGCGACCTACCGGGCCGCGGTGTGGAAGGCCATGCAGGCCGGGCTGGACCTGGACGACGAGCAGGCGGTGGCGGCCTCCACCCGATCGGCCGAGATGCACTTCGTCCGCCAGGGCGACGCCCTCCAGGTGCTGCTGGACGGGCGCGACGTGACGGGCGACATCCGCCGGCCTGAAGTCTCCGAAAATGCCTCACGGATCGCCCGCAGCCCGGTCGTGCGGGCCATCCTGGTCGAGATGCAGCGCAACCTGGGGGCGGAGTTGGGCAGTTTCGTCACCGAAGGTCGCGACCAGGGCTCGGTCGTCTTCCCCCACGCCGACGTCAAGTTCTATCTCGACGCCTCACCCCAGACGCGGGCCCGTCGCCGCTGCGACGAACTCTGTCAGGCCGGTCATGAGGCCGACCACGACGAAGTTCTGGCCGCCATCATCGACCGCGACCAGCGCGACAGCAGCCGCTCGGCCGCCCCGCTGGTCTGCCCCGACGGCGCCATCTGCATCGACACCTCCGACAACACCATCGAGCAGACGATGCAGCAGTTGTTCGACGCGGTGCGGTCGCTCGGCCCGGAGAAAGGCTCATGACCGTCCGTGCCCTCCGCAGCCTGCCCAACCCCTCGCTGGAGTACCTGCGCTGGCCCTGGGCCCGCGGGCGGGACGTGCCCGGCCCCGGCCTGTACTACCGCGTGTGGCGCAGGTTGTTCCAGGTCACCATGACCTCGCTGTGGCGCATCCGGGTGTTCAACCGCGATCTGGAGCCCCTGACCGGAGGGACCGTCTACGTCTGCAACCACCAGAGCTTCCTGGACCCCATGCTCATGAGCTTCGCCCTGCGCAGGCCCATGAGCTACATGGCCCGTGACAGCCTGTTCCGCTTCGCCCCCTTCAAGAAGTCCATCGAACTGCTCAACGCCTTTCCGGTGCGGCGCGGGACGGCGGACCTGGGCGCCCTGAAGGAGGCCATGCGCCGCATCAAGGCCGGCGGACAGGTCGTCGTCTTCGCCGAGGGCACCCGGACACCCGACGGGCACATCCAGCCTTTCCTGCCCGGGGTGGCCATGCTCAGCCAGCGGGCGGCCGAGTGGACCGTCCCCGTCGTCATCGACGGGGCCTACGAAGTCTGGCCTCGCACCCAGCCCCTGCCCAGCCCCGGAGGCTCCATCTCCGTGCAGTACGCCCCGCCCATCCACCGCGATCAGGCCCGCCGGGACAAGCCCGAACAGTTCGTCGACCGGGTCCGCGACATCCTCATCGACATGCAGACCGACCTGCGCCGCCGGGTCGGCCGACCGGCCCTGCGCTACGAGAAGTGACCGCGGAACCCGCCCCGGAGGGGCCGGCGGCGATTGCGCAATTCTCGCCTGCGAATGCGCGGAATCGACAAGACTTTTCCCCTTCCCAGGGGCGATGAAGCCGCTTAGAATCAGTGGTAACTGAGGCGCGGACGGGACCCGCACGTTGCAGCGGTTCCCCGTCTGCCCATATCTCGTTCGAGCAACTTGCAGGAGTTGCGCCCCCGAGGCGCAGATAGGAGAATGGCCATGAAACGTCACTTCTGGGCCGTGTCACTGGTTGTCTGGGTCGTCGCCGTTCTGGCAGCGCCGGCCATCTGCGACACCATCCTCAACGCCCCCTTTACGCTGACCGGCAACGAGCAGATCCCGGACGGCCCGGGGGCGGGCAACCTGGTGATCAACGCGACCGGCTCGCTGGACCTCAACGGCTTCAGCGAGACCGTCAACGGTCTGGTCGGCGTGGGCGCGGTGACCAACGGCGCCGGCGCCGGGCGTTTGACCTTCGGCAACGACAACACCACCGCCACGTTCGGCGGGCCTATCGGTTTTACCGGTGGGTCGATCGGGCTGACCAAGATCGGCACGGGCACGCAGACGCTCACGGGGACCGCCCTGACCAATTCCCAGTTGTTCGCCCGATTCGGCACACTGGAAGTCGCCACGGGCGGCAGCCTGACGGTCAACACCTACGCCTGCATCGGGCTGGCCAACGGCGACAACGGTAGCCTCCTGATCTCGGGCAACGGCTTCGTCGACGTCAACGGCGACTTCAACTCCAGCGACCAGGCGGGCAGCCGCGGCAGCGTGGTCCTCCAGGACTCCGCCCGGCTGGACGGCAACAACTCCTTCGTGGGCAAGTCCGCCAACACGGTCGGCACGCTGGACATTCGCGACTCGGCCGCCGCCAGCTTCCAGCGCCTGTACATCGGCTCGTACGGGACGAGCGTGGGCGTCGTCAGGCAGTCGGGCGGGCAGATCACCCGCACGGGCTCGGGCGACTGGCGGATCGGCGGGGGCGGTGGGACCGGCGACTCCGCCGCCTACGGCGCGCTGCTCCTGTCGAACGGGACGTTCGACACCGGCGCTTCCAACTTCCAGATCGGCGCCTACGGACTGGGCGTCATCGACCAGACCGGCGGCACGATCAACAGCGGGCAGTGGATTGCCATCGGCCGCTACTCCGGCAGCGTCGGCATGGCCAGCGTCACCGGGGGCCAGTTCAACCAGACCGGCACGGGCAACCGCCTGATCGTGGCCGAGAACGGCTGGGGCAACCTGAACGTGGGCGGCACGGGCGTGGTCGACGCCGCCGGCGGATTGCGGGCGTCCATGGGCGGGGGCACGGCCATCGTCAACCTGGCCACCGGCGGGACCATCCGCCCGGTGCAGATCGACGACGGCGGCGGAATGAGCGTCTTCAACTTCCACGGCGGCACGCTCCAGGCCAGGAACGCCACCGGCGCCTTCATGCAGGGTCTGGACGCGACGTACATCTACTCCGAAGGGGCGCTGATCGACACGAATGGCTTCGACGTGACGATCGCCCAGGCGCTGCTGGCCCCGACCGGCAACGGCGTGTCGAGCATCCCGGTCGTCTCCGGCGGGACGGGATACCTGGCCGAGCCCATCGTCCGCGTTACGGGCGACGGCGTGGGGGCGACGGCCCGGGCGGTCGTTGACGGATCGGGCACGATCACCGGCATCGTCATCACCAACCCCGGCACGGGCTACACCACCGCCAGCGCCACCCTCCTGGGCGGCGGGGGCAGCGGCGGGTCCGTCGGAATGGTCGCTCTGTCCGCCAACGCCTCCGGCGGACTGACCAAGCAGGGCAACGGCACGCTTACGCTCACCGGCGCCAACACGTTCAGCGGCGATACCCGCGTGGTGACCGGCACGCTGGCGGTCAACAACGCCCAGGCCCTGGGCCAGTCCACGCTGGACATGAACGCCGGCGACGCCGGCGCGGTGACCTTCAACCAGGCCTCCACGCTGGGCGGGCTCAAGGGCAGCCGGAATCTGGACGGCGGCAACCAGGATCTGACGGTGGGCGCCAACAACACCAACCAGACGTATTCGGGCAACCTGAGCGGCGTACCGACCCTGACCAAGACCGGTTCGGGCACGTGGACGCTGACCGGAACGAGCACCGTGACGCACCTCTTCCCGCGTGCGGGCACCCTGGAGATCGCCAGCGGCGGCAACGTGACCGCGACGGGCTACTCCGGGCCCGGCCTGGACAACGGCGACGTGGGCAGCCTGCTGGTCAGCGGCACGGGCTGGGTGGATGTCAACGGCGACTTCAACGTTTCCGACCGCGCAGGCAGCACGGGACGGCTCTACATTCAGGACAGCGCCTGGGTCGAAGGCAACAACACCTGGGTGGGCAAGTCCGCCAACACGCTGGGCGAGGCCTTCCAGAGCGGCGGGACGATGAATGTCAACGGCGAGCTGCGCATGGCGCAGGACAGCACCAGCGTCGGCCATTACACCCTCAGCGACGGCACGCTCAGCGTCAGCTCTTCGATGTTCGTGGGCTACAACGGGACCGCCACGCTGGGCGTGACCGGGGGCACGATCAACGTGACCAACGGGCTGATGGTCTGGAACGGCAGCGGCCGGATCGACATCGGCCAGGACGCGGGCAAGACCACGCAGGTGAACACCAACTGGCTTACGCTGGGGCAGGACAGCGGCACGGGCGAACTCAACCAGACCGGCGGCGCGGTCAACCTCGCCAACAGCCATCTGTATCTCGGCTACGGTGCGGCTGCCACGGGGACGTACAACCTGAGCAACGGCACGCTGACGATCAACGGTGACATCCGGACCGACAGCGGCACGGGCCTGTTCAACCAGACCGGCGGCAGCACGACGGCCAACTGGATTCGCATGGGGATCAACGGCGGGTCCGACGGCGAGTTCCGCGTCAGCAACGGGACGGTGCAGATCAACAACGAGGCGAGGATCGGCGAAAACGGAACGGGCGTGCTGCGGCTCAGCGGCACGGCCCAACTCACCGACAACGGCAGCCTGATGATCGGCTACGGCGGGTCCGGCCAGGGAACCGCCTACATGAGCGATTCCGCGGTGCTAACAGTCAACGGCGGGGTGATGCGCGTCGGGGACGCGGGCGCCGGCACGCTGAACATGACCGGAGGCACGATCAACACCGCCAACTGGTTCGTCATCGGCCAGGGCGGCAGCCAGACCAGCACGGTCAACATGTCGGGCGGCACGCTGAACGTGAACACCAACGGCGGCGGCGAGCGGCTCCAGATCTCGGTGTGGGACACGGCCCGGGGCGTGATGAATGTCAGCGGCACGGCCCAGGTGAACGTGAACGGCAGCTCGATCCAGGTCGGCGGGGACCACGCGGGCGCCAGCGGCACGCTGACGCTGGCCGACAGCGCGGTCGTCAACACTCCCCAGCTCACCGTCGGCTGGCAAGGCAGCGGCGCGGTAACGCAGGACGGCGGGACGATGAACATCAACGGGTCCCACCTGCGGTTCGGCGACAACGGCAGCCCCACCGGCACGTACAACATGAACGGCGGTTCCTTGCAGGTGGCCTCGGATATCCGCAACGACGTGGGCACGGCCGTCTTCAACCAGACCGGCGGCACGGTCAACGCCCAGTACCTGCGAATGGCGTTGGGCGGCGGGACGAACGCGTCCTATACGGCCACCGGCGGGACCACGACCATCACGCAGGAAGCTGACTTCGGCGCCCGCGGCACGGGCACGCTGACCGTCGGCAGCACCTCGCCCGCCTCGTTCGCCACGGTGACGCTCAACGAGCTGTGGCTGGGGCGGTCGCGCTGGGGCGGCGGGGAGTCCGGCGGGACGGGCAACGTCCGCGTCTATGGCGACGGGCAGTTGATCGTCAACCGGCTCGAACTGGGCGGCAGCGCCACCAGCACCATTAACGTTGAGGGCGGGCTGCTCGAATCCCGCGGCAACTACGACAATACCCTCGTCGGCACCAACTCGGCCACCGGCATCGTCAATGTCAGCGGCGGGCGGTTCACCGTTCCCAGCGGGAATCTCCAGGTCGGCTGGGACAGCCGCGGGGAGTTGAATGCCAGCGGGACGGGTCAGGTGGACGTGGCCGGCTGGTGGGCGGTCGGTCGGCTTGGCACTGGTGTCGGCACGGTCACTGCCCGCGACTCCTCGGTGCTCAACGCCAACGGCGGCGCCTTGATCCTGGGCGAGGACGGGGTGGGCACACTGGACGTCTACGACTCAGCCCGCGTCAACGCGGTCAACCAGTTCCGGGTCGGTTTCGTCAACAGGGGCACGGCCAACCTGTACGGCGGCACGGTCAAGACGCCCTCGACCGTGATCGCCATGAATGGCGGCTCGACCGGCACGCTCAACCTGGCGGGCGGGACGCTGGAGACGGCCAATCTCTACTACGGCGCGGGATCGGGCAGCTTCAACTGGACCTCCGGCACGCTCAAGCCGGGCACCGCTTTGATGAACGTCACCAACCCAGGCGGTCGCCTCGAAGTCAGCCAGCAGGGCTGGACCGCCGCATGGTACAACGGCAACGAGATGACCGACGCCAACGCCGATTCGTGGAACCCGTATACCCTGCCCATGTACCTCGAGACCGTGGACGCCGTCAGCTGGAGCGGCACCACCTGGCCTGGCGTCTATGGCACGGACGGCGACTACAACGGAACGGTTTACCAGGCCCGGCTGTACGTTCCGGAGGCGGGCAACTACTCGTTCCGCGAACGCGTGGACGACGCGTCGGCCCTGTACATCGACGGCACGAAGGTCCTGTGGGACTACACCGGGAACATCGACTCCGGCTCGCTCACTCCCACCCCGTGGGAGACCACGGGCAACCCCTGGGACATCCACACCTACACCACCGTCTCGCTCAGCGCGGGCTGGCATCTGCTGGACTTCCGCTACAGCGACCACTGGGGCGGGCAGTGGGCCTACCTCGAATGGGACCCTGACGGCGGGCAGAACTGGCAGACCCTGGACCTGGACGCCCTGGGCACCGACATCGGCTTGACCGTTATCGCCGGCGACTACACCCAGGGCCCCGGCGGCGAACTCGCCCTGGACATCATGGGCCTGCCCTTCGGCTACGACCAGTTGCTGGTGGCCGGGCACGCGGACCTCGCCGGGCTGCTGACGGCGATGGCCGGGCCGGACGTCCGGCTCGGCGACCGCTTCGTCGTCTTGTTGGCCAGCGAGTTGAGCGGGCGCTTCGACGAGGTGGCGGGCGAAGGCTTCTCCTACGCCGACGGCTACTGGCGGGCCATCTATGACTACCAGGCCGGCACGGTCACGCTGGAGGCGACCGCCCCCGAGCCGGTCACGCTGGGCCTGCTGAGCCTGGCGGGCGCCACGCTCGGCGGCTACATCCGGCGCCGTCGCCGCGTGCGATAGAACCATCCGGGAGTCAGGGGAGCTATGGGACGTCCCCCTGGCTCCCCCTGCCTCCACAACAAGGCCCACGGAGGGCCTTCCGCCGGCGGACAGGTCCGTGGGCCTGTCTGCCGACAGGCGGGCTTTCCACGCGCCAAAAAGCGTCTCAGCCCTGCTGCTGGATCGCGGCGTATCGCTCGCGTTTTGCCGCCCACTCGTCCTGGTTCTGCGGACGGTAGGTGTGCATCTCGAACGACTCTCGCACGACCCGGCGCAGCTCGGCCTTGTCCTTCAGCACGCCCAGCGCCAGCGCCTGCACCAGGGCGTTGCCCAGCGCGGTGCACTGGTCCACGCCCGCGTGCACCTCGACCCCGCAGGCATCGGCGGTGAACTGGCACAGCAGCTTGTTGGCCGTCCCGCCGCCGACCATGTACACCGTGGCCGGGCGCCGCCCCGTCAGCCGTCCCAGCGTGTCCAGGCAGTGGTTGTACTCCAGCGCCAGGCTTTCCAGCACGCACCGCACGAGTTGCCCCCGCCCGGCGGGCTCGCCCTGCCCGGTCCGCCGCAGCAGGTCGATCTGGGCGGCCTCCATGTCCGCCGGGGCCATCAGCGACGCGTCCCGGGCATTGATCAGCGGGCCGGACCCGGCCCCTGTCGCCTCCGCGGTCATCCGGTCGTAGCCCCACTCGTCGCCGGGGCGGTTCCACTTGCGCCGCAACTCCTGCACCAGCCACAGGCCCAGGATGTTGCGGCAGACGTACCAGGAGCCCAGCGTGATCTCGTTGGTGAACCCCGCCCGCAGGCACGCCAGGTCCGTCACCGGGCGCTCCAACTCGCAGCCCAGGATCGACCAGGTACCGCAAGACAAGAACGCCCAGTTGTCGCCCTGGCCGGGGATGGCCGCCACCGCCGCCCCCGTGTCGTGCCCGCAGGTGGCGATCACGGGCAACTCGCCCTGCTCGCATTGCTCGCGGACGCCCTGGCTGAGCGGACCCAGCACGGTGCCCGGACGGGCCAGCTCGCCGAACATCCGCCGGGGCAGCTTGAACGCCTCGATGACGCCCTCGGCCCAGCGCCCGTCCACGCCCAGCAGGTTGCCCGTGTTGACGTTCGACAGCTCGTTGCGGGCCTGGCCGGTCAGGAAGTACTGGAACAGGTCGGGCATCTGAAGGAAGGTGTGGGCGGCCTCCAGCAGGTCGTTGCCGTCGCGCTGCATCGCCAGGAGCTGGTACAGCGACGAGATCGCCCACGGCTCGCCCCCGGTCGCCTCGAAGACCGCATCGCTGGGCAGGACGCCGTTGGCGTACGCGTGAATGTCGGCGGTGCGGCTGTCGCGATAGTGGACGGGGTTGCCCAGAAGCTGACCGTTGCGCCCCAGCAGGCCGAAGTCCACGCCCCACGTGCAGACGCTGGCGGAACGAAGCTCCAGCTTGCGCTGGGCGGCCGCCTTCAGCGACGCCAGCACCTCGGCGAACAGGAACGGGAAATCCCAGTACAGCGTGCCCCCCAGGCGCACCGGGCGGTTGGGCCAGCGGTGGATCTCCGCCATCCGCACGCGCCCGTCGGCCAGCGTCACCACTTCCGCCCGCCCGCTCTCGGCCCCCAGGTCCAACGCCAGAAAACGATGCTCAGCCATGATCGGTCCCTTGTGTTAGATCCACAACATGGTCGAAGTCCACGTGGCCAGGCGCCGTCAATCGCGCTTGGGGGGGCGCGACCGCCCGGCAGGCCTGCCCCGCCGGCGGGACCGGCCCTTGCCCCCGCCGACGCGGACGATCGCCTTGAGCTGCTCCACCTCGCGGGGCGTCAGCGGGCGATGGTGGCCCACCTTCAGGCCCTTGTCGCTCAGCGGGCCGATCGTCACGCGCTTGAGGCGCTTGACCGGATGCCCGAGCTGATCGAGCGAGCGGCGGATGTCCACGTGGCGCGGGCTGGTCAGCTCCAGCTCCACGAAGCTCCGCACGGGCGAGGAGAGCTCCACCCGCACGTTCAGCCCCGCTTGGCGCTGGCCCTCGATCCGCACGCCCTGCTTCAGTTCCGCGATCTGCTCCGGCGTGAGCTGCCCGTCGATCTCCGCGACGTACTTCCGCGCGACGCCGTGCCGCGGGTGCGTCAACATCTGCGTCAGCTCGCCGTCGTTGGTCAACAGGACAAGCCCCGTCGTCTCGGCGTCCAGCCCGCCCACGCTGTACACCCGCTGGTCGCCGCCGATGGGCAGCAGGTCGACCGCCCGCGGCCGGCCCCGCTCGTCGCTCTGCGTGCTGACCACGCCCTTGGGCTTGTTGAGCAGGAAGTACAACGGCTCGGCCGGGCGCTTGCGGACCGGGCGGTTGTCCACCCGGATCTCGTCCTCGCGCGGATCGACGAAGCAAGGCAGGCTCGTCACCAGTTCGCCGTTCACCGTCACCCGGCCGTTGAGGATCATGTCCTCGACGGCCCGCCGGCTGGCCACACCCGACTCGCTCAGCAATTTTTGTATGCGTACCTTCGCCATGGCGCCACCACGATCCACCTGGGTTCCATTCGGGTCGTTCACCTGGATCACTGAAGCGACCAGGCCGTTGACTTCGCTAGAATCGCAGCAGGTCCTGAAACTCGTCGAGCCTTCGGTCGATCTCCTCGCGGGAGGTGCCCTGGAATCGCCTGAGCGAGAAGTCTTCCAGGCAGAAGCTGGCGGTGACCGTTCCGCAGGCCACCCCGCGGCGCAGGGCCTGCGCGTCGATCCGGTCCACCGAGGCCAGGTAGCCCATCATGGCCCCGGCAAAGCTGTCGCCCGCGCCGGTGGGATCCACCACGTTCACCGTCGGGTAGCTCGGCAGGGCGCTGACGCGCCGGTCCGCGAACAGCAGGCTGCCGTGCTCGCCCTTCTTGACGATCACGAACCGCTTGACCTGCTCGGCGATCTCGAGTCCCGCAGCCACCACGTTGCTCTTGCCCGTCAGCAGCTTGGCCTCGCTGTCGTTGAGGACCAGCCCGTCGAGCATGCCCATCAGCCGCAGCAGGGTCTCCCGCTCGTTGGTGATCCACAGGTCCATGGTGTCGGCCACCACCAGGGCGGGGTCGTCCAACTGGCCGACCAGCTCGATCTGAAGGGCCGGGTGCGTGTTGGCCAGGAAGACGAACCGGCTGTCGCGGAACGACTGCGGGATGGTCGGGCCCTTTTCGCCCAGCACGTTGAGTTCCACGTTCACGGTGTCGCGCTCGTTGACGTCGACGTGGTAGCGTCCGTGCCAGCGGAACGTTCGGCTGCCCTTACGAACCTCCAGTCCGGCCATGTCCACGCGGGCGTTGTCGCGGAGCGGTTGGAGGAAGTCGGCGGGGGCGTCCTCGCCGATCACGCCCACGAACCGCACGGGCGCGAAGAAGCTGGCTGCGTACGAAAAGTACACGCTCGAGCCGCCCAGGACGTCGGCGACTTTGCCCGTGGGGGTCTCCACCGTGTCGATGCCGATGCTGCCGGTGACCAGTAAGCTCATGGTAGTCCTTTCCAGCCGCGCTGACCCTACGGCGGTGCGCGGAGGGCCACCATACCACAGGACGGCGCCGGAGAACAGGGGAAGTGTTCCCTCGACGGCGTCAGAGACGGCGTCCGCGGGGCGCACGAGAAGGGCGGCGATCGACTCGCCGCCCTTCAGGCGTCGTCCCGGCGTGGCAGCGGACACCTCCTCCACGCTCCTGGAGTTCTGCTTATCGGCGGTTGCGACG
>Ga0116148_1000946_pt1 | contig 33688 bp, 22 predicted proteins | sample AD_UKC055_MetaG_FD_89786 | JGI IMG/M metagenome (GOLD analysis project Ga0116148, IMG submission 89786) | Active sludge microbial communities of municipal wastewater-treating anaerobic digesters from USA - AD_UKC055_MetaG | ecosystem: Engineered > Bioreactor > Anaerobic > Digestate | place: USA...
AATCATAATCCCGCCCCACGTCCCCACCCCAATTCCCGTCCTCACCGTCATTCCGGCGCAAGCCGGAATCCAGGGTCTGAACCATGATTCACGGCATTGTCTGAACCTTGATCTACTTGATTTGAGGATTATCTCGATATTCTTTATCCTTCTTTTTCTTCATCAGGGTCATCCCGTAATCAAGCGAATCATGGTTCAGACAATCCGGTTCTCCGAAGGCCGCGATATCCGGGTGGCACCGGCATCTTGCCCGTGAACCTCTGGATTCCGGCTTGCGCCGGAATGACGGCACAATCCCCCTCTCCCGCCCGGGAACCTCCATCGTCCCATGTTCCAGGTCGCCAATCTGCCGGGGACGGAGAATGTGTTGATTTACCTGGACAACCTGGAGATTTACCTGTTGCCGCAAGAGGGTTGTGTGCCGAATGGGTTGTTGTATGGGGAATGAGGATTTGTTCCCCCCCTCAATCCCCCCGTAAACGGGGGGAGGAATTCGGCCTGGATTCCGGCGTGCGCCGGAATGACGGTGGAGGTGGGCTGAGATTTCTCCCTTTGGTCGAAATGACAGGCCTATTTGTCATTCCGAACGAATGTGAGGAATCTCGGCAAATCCTGAGATCGCCACATCGCAGCCCTTCGCAGACTCCGGGCGGATCCTCGCGATGACGGGGCGGGCACGGTTCGGCTGTCTGTGACTGCGTTGTCCTCGATACCGACCTCCGAGGTATCCTTGGAGACGTCGATTCCCACACAGATTATGATAGGATTGAATCCCTCCCGGACATGAATGTCCGGGCTATTGTCATGCTGCCCGAAGGGCGCTCGAGAATAGACCGGCATTTCAATGCCGGGCACAGATTCTGAACAAACACCCCGGCATTTGAAGGCCGGGCATTGGCTTAGAAAGGCATACCATGAAGAAGACCCCACGAACCGAGAGAACCTCCAAGGCGAAGGCTCCTCAGCGGAAAGAGCTGCATGTGATCTCCAATACCCACTGGGACCGCGAATGGGCTTACCCGTTCCAGGAAACCCGGCTGCTTCTATTGGAGTTCATGGACAATCTGCTGAAACTTCTGGAGGATCGCCCGGACTTTCATTCGTTCCTGATGGATTCGCAGACCCTTTGTGTGGAGGACTATCTCGATCTGCGACCGGAAAACCGTGAGCGCATCGAAAAACAGGTGAAAGCGGGGCGGCTGATAGTCGGTCCCTGGTACAGTCTGCCGGAAGAATACATTGTCAACGGTGAGTCCCTTGTCCGCAACCTGCTGGTCGGCCACCGGGTCGCGCAGTCCCTCGGCAAAGTGAGCAAACTCGGTTACACCCCGTTCTCGTACGGCCAGACTTCCCAGATGCCGCAGATTTACCGGGGCTTTGATATCGACACAATTATCTTTTATCGCGGGATCAACACGCCCCATTCGGAATTCATCATGGAAGGTCCGGATGGCTCGCGGCTGTACGGATGCCGATTCGGTGCGCTGTCACGTTTCAGCTATTATTTCTACCTCTATCGGAATGTCGTCCAGAATATGACGCGGGATGAATGGTGGTATACCTGGAGCAAGGGCGCGGAACCGTTCCGTCTTTGCAGCGACCGATACCCCAAGGGGCATTACTATGTTCTCGATCCCGGCAAGAAATTGTGGCTGACAGAAAAAATCCCGGCCATGGTAAACAAACTCCTGGAGGATGAAAGCCACCATTTCACCACACCGTACATCGCCTGTATGCAGGGATTCGATTCCTCCGAACCGGACCCGCGCGAAATCGACTTGATCGAGGCCTGCAAGCCTCACCTGCCGGAAGGTGTGGAAATCTTCCAAAGCAGCTTGGGCGAATATATGGACAAGCTGAAGGAAGAGATCAAGAAGATGAAGAATCCCACGGTGATCCGGGGCGAAAGCCGCGACCCCGGCGCGACAGGGAAATGGACTCACCTGATGGGCGATGTCCTTTCCAGTCGATGCCGGATCAAGCGTAACAACCACGATGCCGAAACCCTGGTGCAGCGTTGGGCGGAACCGTTTGCCTCTCTGGCCTGGATGCTTGGCGCACCGTATCCCAAATCGGCCATGGAACGCGCCTGGAAATATATCTTCCAGAATCACCCCCACGACACCATTTGCGGCGCCGGGGGCGACCAGATGGAAAAAGATTTGCATTACCGTTTCGATCAAAGCAAGCTCATTTCTTTTGGTCTGATGCGCCGGGGGATGCAGGAGATTCAGAAACGCATCGACAATTCCGATCTCGACACCAAAGAGGCGGTGTTGACCGTATTCAATCCGTCGCCGTACACACGCACCGAGGTCATCAGCGCCCTGGTGGATCTCCCCGATGGTTGCGGATACGAGGGGTTTTCGATTCGCGATACGGACGGAACAGAGGTCGCCCGTCAGGATATCTCCCGGTTCCCGTGCGGGACTCTCGTTCGAAACTTGCAGGATATCAGCCTGGAGCAGCGCGCCGAACGAGTCCATCTTCACTTCGAGGCAAAAAACATCCCGGCGCTCGGCTACAAAACTTTCCATATCAAGCACGAACAGCGGGATACTCCTCAACCCGGAAGCATGGTCCCCGAACGCAACTGCATGGAAAATGAGTATCTGTTTGTCCGCTTCAATTGCGATGGAACCCTGTGCCTGGTCCACAAAGAAACCGGCCATGTATTCCACGGTTTACATTACATCGAGGACAGCGGCGAGATGGGGCATCCCTGGATCCATATTTCCCCGCAGTATGATGAGGTCATCACCAGCCACGGAGTACCGGTGGATATTATGCTGGAGGATGACGGACCGATTTCCGCCCGGTATCGTGTGGATTACCGAATGCGCATTCCTGTGGACATCGAGCAGCGTGAAGATGGAGTGCACCGCACCAAAGAACGCGCCGATCTCGTGGTTACCTCACGATTCACCCTGACAAAGGGTGCAAAGTTCGTGCATGTGAAAACGACATTGAACAACCCGTTCCGTCAGCACCGTATTCGTGTGGTGTTCCCGACTTACCTGGCGGCGAAAGTCTCCAGCGCGGAAGCAGCGTTTGATGTCATCGACCGACCGATTGATCGTCCCAAAGGGTCGTTGTATTACGGCAGACCGAATCCGACCTACCCCATGCACCGATTTGTCAATGTGAGCGATGGAAAAGTGGGGCTCTCGATTTTCAACAACGGCATTCGGGAATATGAGGTGACCGACAATGAGGCCCGCGAATTGGCAATCACCCTTCTGCGCGGGTTCGAATTCAAACAGTCACCGGTCATCGACCGTTGGGATATCTATCCCGATGATGTGATGTCACAATGCCCGGGTGACCACAACTGGAGTTACGGGATTTATCCCCATGCGGGCGACTGGAGCAAAGCGCAGATTTACCAGGAGGCGGACCGGTTCACTCTTCCTCTGGAGGTCGCCCAGGCCGGTCCCAGGGGCGGCGATCTTCCGAAGGAACTCTCATTCCTGGAAATCAATCCGTCTTCGATTGCTATGAGCGCATTCAAACGTGCGGAAGACCGTGAGAGCGCAATTCTTCGGCTGTACAATCCGACCGACAAGACCGTAAAAGCCACGCTGTCTATTGCACAGCCGGTCAAGGAAGCCTGGATCACAAACCTGAATGAGGACCGTCAGGAGCAACTCAAACCGTCCGGCAACAAAATCGCCTTGACCTTCAGGCCAAAGAAGATCGTCACGGTGGAGATCGTGCCGAGGTGAGATGAAGAATATGGCCTTGACCGGCGGGAGGGGAGGAGATCATCGGCCTGACGGTGCTTCACGCAAGCAAGCGATAGAAGCCACCGGGATTCAGGTATAATAATTGAGTGAGGCAAGAAGATGGCTTCCCGCGCGAATGACTGGTATGCGCAGGCGGAACGGGACTTGGACTACGCTCGGATGAGCCGTGAGGTCGGATACCATGAGTGGGCCTGTTTTGCGGCTCAACAGGCCGCCGAAAAAGCGGTGAAATCGGCCTATCAGCACAGCGGTTCGGAGGCGCGGGGTCATTCGATCAAGGCTCTTCTGGAAAATCTTCCGGATCGTCAGCAGGTAACCGATGATCTGGTTGACTGCGGACGCATACTGGACCACTACTATATCCCGACTCGATATCCGAATGGATTCGATACCGGTATACCCGCGGACTATTTCACCGAGAAAGAGAGCGATGAAGCGATCCGCTGTGCAGATACGATCATGCGGTTCTGTCACCGTCGCCTATTTGGATCGACAGGCGGCGATTGACGAGCTGCGGGGATGTGCGGAAAGCCTGGTTCGCGAGGACTCGCGTGTCCGGGCAGTGGGGCTTTTCGGGTCGCTCGCGCGTGGAGACGCTACACCCTCCAGCGATGCGGACCTTCTGATTGTGCTTTCCGAGTACCCTGCAAATCCCTGGTTCAAACGTATTCCCGACTATTCGAGGGCTTTTGATGGAATCCCGCTGGGTGTGGAACCCTTCCCTTATACACTCGCCGAAATCCGCAATATGCTGGACCGACCGGGGTTCATGCAAACCGTCATTCGGGAATTGATCCCCCTGGCCGGAGAATTGAGTCAATTCGAGCAATTAAAGGAATGGGCCGGAAAGTCGGAATGAACGATACAAAAGAATCAATTCTGGAACGACTGAAGAAAGATGCCGGTATCGGTGATGGGCTGGATCGTCTGGGCGCAGATTATCCGGGGGTTCTGCAACTTTACTTGGATCTCTTTGCGGATCATCCCTGCCTGGAGACCGTGGCTGCGCCGATTTTCCAGGCTTATATGGCGATAGTCCGTTGTTTTGATGACGGCGGGACACTTTTTGTCTGCGGAAACGGCGGCAGTTTTGCCGATGCAGCCCACATCACAGGGGAACTGCTGAAGGCATTCGAGCGGAACCGCCACCTTACGGAGGAAGAGCAGAAAGCGTTTGCCGGACTTCCGTATGGCGAGGACGTCGGCAAACAGCTGGAGCATGGATTCCGCGCCGTGGTTCTGGGTAATAATGCCGTGCTGGCATCGGCGGTGTTGAACGATTTCTCCATGGCCAATATGCATTATGCCCAGGAACTCTATGCGCTATGCCGAAAGGGTGATGTCCTGATCGGGATCAGCACCAGCGGCAATGCCCGCAATGTCATGTACGCCATGACCACCGCACGAGCAGCGGGTGTCAAGACAATCAGCCTGACAGGGCAAGGCGGCGGAGAGATGGGACAATTCGCCGACATCGCAATCAAGGCTCCGGGGACACGAACACTGAAAATCCAGGAGTTGCATCTCCCTGTTTACCATACGCTCTGTCTAATGATCGAAGATCATTATTATCCGAAGGCAAGGGTCCCGGCTGAACCGCCCAAAGGCAGCGTGTTGGATTTGGATACGCTCGCTTCCGCCATCGACCGGCTCAAAGCGCGCGGACGGAGAATTGTCTGGACAAACGGCTGTTTTGATATTCTTCACATGGGCCATGTCCAATATCTCCGAAACGCCAGGGAGCAGGGCGATATTCTGGTGGTCGGGATCAACAGTGATGAATCCGTGCGGGCGTTGAAAGGCGAAGGAAGGCCGATCATCCCGGAACGTCACCGCGCCGAGGTGCTTGCCAGCCTGGGTTGTGTGGACTACGTGACCATTTTCAGCGACATGGACACGGTTCGGCTGCTGGAACGCCTGAAACCGCACGTCTATGCCAAAGGCGGCGATTACGATATCAACAGCATTGTCCAGGTGGAGCGCCGAGTTGTAGAGAGTTACGGCGGCGAGATCCGTATCCTTCCCCTGGTGCAGGATGCCTCCACCTCGCGGATCATCAGCCGGATCACCACCGGCGCCCAGCTGAAGGGATAACCCGCATTTCTCACAAGCCTGTCAGAAGAGGGGTGAGACCCGTTGCATAACGCGAGAATAATCGCGGCGAGTGGTTTCTTGAAGAGATGAGACCATGCAAGTCAGGATAAACAGAGAAACCCGCACCCCAAACCGTCGCTCCAGCAAATCCCGAACCGCCTCCCGTGTCCACAGCACAAACGGAAGTTTCAACTGATCGGGACCGATCCGTGATCGTTCGCACCACCTGCGCGGCCTGCCACCCTTTCAGACGGCTCGGAGACCTCGGACGGCCTTTCGGACGCGATCGCAACGCCTTCCAGCCTCCCGCCCGGTACTGCTTCATCCACTTGCAAAACGCCGCACGCGAAACCTGGAACACCCGGACCGCCTCCGTCTGTTTCATTCCGTCGACCACCGCGTGGACCACGCGTATCCGGAGGTCTTCTTGACTCTCTTGACTCAAGGAACGTGCATCCGGTTTTGTCATAATGACGCGTTTTATCCCACTCCGTTCGTTAGTCAGGCCAAGTGCCTACTATTTAATGGGCGGATTAGTAAGTCGTTATTCGAATAAGCCGCTTGGGCCCAACTGAATCCCGCCTGGCTTGCCCAGTGCAGATTTCCACCAAGAGAGGCAGGGTCCATCGTTGTTGCGCAGCCTGTCTTATTCTCCCTGGGTTCCGGCTTTCGCCGGAATGAGGGCTCAACGCTGGCGGTTGTCCTCTGATGGCAAATCCACAATCCTCAATCCGCAATCCCCCATCAAAAACCTCCTCACTTCCGCCAGCGCCTTCCCCCGATGGCTGACTGCATGTTTCCGCTCGATGGGAACCTCCGCGAATGTTGCCCCGAAAGGAGGATAAAAAAACAACGGATCATAACCGAATCCACCTGTCCCACGAGGCTCGCATGTAATCAGACCGTGCACCGTTTGCTCGGTTTCAAACAGAACCTTACCTTCGGAGGCGATCGCCGCCGCGCAGATGAACCGGCCCGTTCGCTTTTCCGGCGGAACCCCCTCCATTTCGCGGAGCAGACGCAGCCGGTTTTCTTCATCCGTATTCGGTTTTCCCTCGGCGGCGGCATACCGCGCCGAATACACTCCCGGCGCTCCACCCAACGCATCCACCGCCAGGCCGGAATCATCCGCGAGCGCCAGGGTATGAGTGAACAAAGAAGTCTCAACAGCCTTCTTCCGCGCATTCTCAAGAAAGGTTGCCCCGTCCTCGACTACATCGGGAGCATCCGGGAAATCCGCCAGGCAGCGGACCTCCCACCCAAGACCGGCCAGTAGATCAACCAGCTCCTTTTCCTTTTTTCGATTACGTGTGGCGAGAACCAGTGTTTTCATCAGAGGACCTTTGAGCGAGATTTCTGCTGTCTCTGTCATGTCCTGACAGGATTGCCGGGTAAGCAAACAATTTACCAGGATTTTCCGCCAAATGCCTCCCATTCATTCTTGCTGGAATGCCGCGCTGTTGATATTCTATAAAGTTTGATGTGGCAGGTATCATCACAGGATGAGCGAGCGATTCTTTTACAAGGAACCGGAATTATGCTGAACAAAGATTTTGAAATCCTGGAAATCCTGGAGCGCGATGCGCGAATCTCCCCCGAGGACGTTGCGGCGATGCTCGGCGCCGAACCCGCTGAGGTGCGTAAACGGATCGCCGATCTGGAGGCGAACGGAACCATTCTGGGATATAAGGCCATTGTCAATCAGGAACGGGTCCACACGGACCGTATCTCCTGTGTTATCGAGGTCTGTGTCACGCCTGAACGGGGCTATGGATTCGACCGAGTCGCCGAACGGATTTACCGATTCCCCGAAGTTCGTGCGGTATACCTCATGTCGGGCAGTTATGATCTCCTGGTGATTATCGAAGGAAAAACCATGAAAGAGATCGCCCAGTTTGTGATCGACAAGCTGGCGACCCTGGAGAATGTCCGAGGCACCGCAACGCGCTTTATGTTGAAAAAATACAAAGAGCTGGGAGTCTTGCTGGAGGGAGAGGAGAAAGTCCATAGAATGCCGGTGACGCCATGAGTACACAGCCGATTCTTTATACTCAAAACCTGGAAAAGCGGCGGGTTGCTCAAAAAGTGCAAGACCTGCCTCCTTCGGGAATCCGGAGATTTTTCGATATTGTTGCCGAGACACCCGGTGTGATTTCCCTGGGTGTAGGCGAACCGGATTTTGTCACACCCTGGCATATTTGTGAGGCCGGCATCCACGCTCTGGAAACCGGATGGACCTCCTATACAGCCAATCAGGGAATGACCCCTCTGCGGAAAGCGATCAGCAAGTTTATGCGGCAGCAATTCGGGGTCGAGTACAACCCGCAAAGCGAAATCCTGGTGACGGTGGGCGGGAGCGAGGCGATTGACCTCGCCTGCCGGGCGGTGCTGGAGCCGGGCGACGAGGCCATTGTGCTGCAACCGTCCTTTGTTTCCTATGCGCCCATGGTGACCATGGCAGGCGGTGTGCCGGTTCCGGTCTATTGCTACGCGGCGAACCGGTTCCTTCCCACTCAATCGGCCATCGAATCTGCCGTCACTCCCCGCACCAAAATGCTGATGATCAATTTCCCGAACAACCCGACCGGTGTGGCTCTGGACCGATCGACATTCGACAAAATTGTGAATGTCGTGCTCGAATATGATCTGCTGCTGGTTTCGGACGAGGTTTATGTTCCTCTGAGTTATGATGAGGAACCTCTTTCTTTCTGCACGGCTTCGGAAATCCGGGATCGCCTCATTCTGCTTCATGGATTTTCGAAAGCGTGGGCGATGACCGGCTGGCGGCTGGGATTTGCCCTCGCGCCCGCAGATATTATCGCGGCCATGAATAAAATCCATCAGTACAGCATTATGTGTACATCCACTATCGCCCAGCTGGCCGCCATCGAGGCCCTGGAACACGGGGAGGAAGCAGCCCTTGCCATGAAACGGGAATATGACCGGCGTCGAAGGTATGTGACCCACGCCCTCAACGAGATGGGCCTTCCCACCGTGGAACCGAAAGGGGCATTTTATGTTTTTCCGGACATTCGCGGGACTGGCCTTACCTCGGAGGAATTCGCATTGGGCTTGCTCAAAGAGGAAAAAGTGGCCGTTGTTCCGGGAACGGCTTTCGGAGAGTGCGGCGAGGGTCATATCCGATGCTCCTATGCCAGCTCGATGGAAGCCCTGCGCAAGGCCATGGAGAGAATAAAATCCTTTGTGGGACGCCATTCCTGACCTGAAAAGGAAGGTCGATCCCGCTCAGAGGATAGGGTTCGCTGTGCGGCCTATCCGGTCATACCATAGAGGGTGAGTCCTGAATAGAAAATAATCGGCGTATTGCGGAAGGAATAGAGCATGAAAGAGAAACGGTCGGATTCGGTTTCAAAGCAATTGCGAAGATCCTTTCTCAAGAGCAGCGCCGGTGTGGCCGCCGCAATAGGGCTGGCCGGTTCCACAACAGGGTGCGCCGGATCGGAGAAAATCGCTGCGGAATCGTCTGGCGCGAAACAAATCGCGTTGGCAGCTGCCGCAAAGCCTCCGGTCACCCTCGTGTCGTCCTCAGGGGGAGACTTGAACTGGATCAAACAGGGTTGGGATCCCCAGCGGCCGTTTCTGCTGTGGGGACGCCCGCTGCGCGTACAGCCTATCCTGATGTATGCAACGCCACAGCCCCAGAAACAAACCTCGTGGAAATCGTGGGGAGGCGTGCTGACCGAAGAGTCCGCGACTGAGGAAATTGGCCGCATCACAGAGGAGCTTCGCGCGCTGGCCTCCCAGGCGGAGTTTCCGGTGGAGTTCCTTCCTGCACAGAAAGTGAAAACCCCCGAAGAGGCCGAATCTGTCCGCAAAGGCAACTACGATATCGTGCTGGTTTATCCCGCCGCCGGATCAGGCCGACTTCTTGCGGCTTGTGTCCCAACAGATGGAAATGCGATCCTTTTTGCGCGGCATCGTTCCGGTCCAACCTATTACTGGTACGAGGCGCTCAGTGTGGCCTACCTTGCGACGGATGATCCGGAAAAAGCCGGGGGTGAACCGCCCCGACTCGGTAAGACCCATGTTGACGACGTGGTGATTGACGATTATCGGGAAGTCTTATGGCGGCTTCGCGCGTGGTATGGCGTCAAGAATATGACGGGTGCGCGGATCGTCGCGCTGGGCAGCGCAGAAGGTAAATATGCCGGGGATGCCCCCAAAATTGCCCGCGAAAAGTTCAAATTCGAGATTATTGAAATCTCCTATGAGGCCGCGGAACCTCGTATTCGCGCCGCCGTCAAGGATCCGAAACGAATCGCCCGCGCCGAGAAGTGGACGGAAACTTACCTGTCCATGCCCAATACGCTTCTCAAGACCGACCGGCCATTCGTTGTAAATGCCTTCATTCTGTACGAGTTATTCAAGGAATTCATGCACGAAAACAACGCACCGGCGTTCACAATCCGCAGCTGCATGGGAACCATCATGCCCATGTCGGAAACCACGGCGTGCCTGACACTGGGCCTGCTGAATGATGAGGGACTGATTGCGTTCTGCGAATCCGATTTTGTGATCATTCCGGCGGGGATTCTTCTTCGTCATATCACCGGAAAACCCGTGTTCCTCCACAATTCCACCTTCCCGCATCAGGGGGTGGTGACCTGTGCGCACTGCTCGGCTCCTCGGCGAATGGACGCGGTCAACTACGATCCCGTAACGATCCTTACTCACGAGGAATCCGATTACGGCGCGGCTCCGAAAGTAGACATTCCCATCGGACAGGAGGTCACGTTCATTGATCCCGAATACACAAAGGGACGGTGGGTTGGAATACGTGGGAATGTCGAAGGGAATCCGTTCTATCCGATCTGCCGTTCTCAGCAGGATGTCCGCATCCAGGGCAAATGGCGCGAGCTGCTCAATGAAGCCCGCGATTCCCACTGGATGATGGCCTACGGCGATTACCTGAAAGAAATCGGCTACGCCGCCCGCAAACTGGATTTGCGCTGGGAAAACGTATCGGATGTGTGATGAAGGCAAGGGAATCCGACCCCTTTCCAAAACCGGGAAGGGCCCGGATTGTGTCCTTGACAAGCCGTCTCTCAGCTCCCCGACGGCAGAGGCGACTCCACAAAGATCCGGTTGAAGCGTTGCAGGGGAGCCAAGCCACGAGCATCCATTGTGCCCTTTGCAGATACCCCGGGTTGCGTGCGAATCACAATCGGTACCACCGTACACAATTCCAGCGGCTGCGAGAGATCCTCTTTTTGCCCCGGGCGCGGCGCGTCAATTTCAACACGAACCATCAGACGAATCAGACCGTCCTTTGCCTGATTTAAATTGAAGGAGATCTGTTTCGGGTCTACACCTTTCTCGTTGTTCTCTGTAGATCCCAGAAGATAATCGGCGAAATTCTCTTTGGCTGTAGTCAGTTTCCGAACATTCCCGTCCTTATCCGTGGAAGACAGATATCCGACTTCCTGGTCGCCGAGAAGTTCGAAAGTCACCTTGGCATTGCGGTCGGCCGCCTCATCGGAACTTATCGCACTTCCGTCCCGATTCTTCAGTTCAAAAGTGAGATCATAGGAACGTGTTCCGGTCGAACCGGGAGTAATATACACAATCGGCGGATTCACAGTAATACGGAAAGATTCCGTATCCAGCCCGCTCGCCGGCCTCGGAGTCGGGGTAGCGTTCGGATCAACAGACTCGGTTGTCCCCAGGCCGGAAGGCGGACGAACCTGTTCCGGATTCACGGTCGGTGTGGGTTCGACCTCTTCACCGTTTCCCCCGGAAGCCGTACACGTAAGACTGATATCATCAAGCAGAATCCGCCTCGTGATCCCCTTCACCTGAAAGGCAAGCGTGCGGTCTCCCAGTACCTTAAAATCATCGTCCATGAAGGATATCTCCACCTTACCCGGATTGGCGGCATTGTTTCGATATTGATCGACATCAAATACTCGCCCGGCGAAACTCAGGAACAGCCCGGTATCGGACCCTACCGGTGGAGCATTCAGAATCTGAAAACTGATATAGAAATTGCCCCTGCCCTGCGCAAGGAGTTCGGCTACCTTAGACAGAGGGATCACCTGCGCCAGAACACCCGCCGGGCCGACAACCTCCCCGGCATACTCCCCGTTGACAAACACACGTCGGCCTCCCTCCCACCCCAGCGCCCTGTTCGGGGAAGACGGATCGGCAGCGGTAAACTCTCCGTTGGTGATCACGTTATCCCCCCCAACCTGGGCGGCCGTGTCCTGGGGGATCATCAGACAAAGTCCTGCTATTGCGATACACGCTGCAAGGATTGACATTTTCATCGTGGTCATTAGAACATCTCCTTGGGAGCGTTCCGTCTTTCCGGCTCCCGAACTGGTTGCTGATCCGCCGTTCACCCGTTCTACCGCCATTGGTGGGGTACGGGAATCTTGAGAATGCCCCTCGTCTGTCTGCGTGAGTTTGGGCAATCTGTGATTCCCGCCCCCACCGAGTTCACTCGTAACTCAACACAGGGCAGACGATCTCCATCACCTCCGATATACACTCTTATACCGTCGCGAAGCCGCAACTTCCCCTTCACCGGCAATCGCTTTACCGCCCGTCACCACGTGGAACACACGCGAACTGACCGTGGTCATTGCGGACAGGCGGTGCATCATCTCCTCCATATCGCGCGGGGTCAGCGTATTCTCCCCGCTCAGGTTCAATCGTTTGTTGAGACGCTCGCGCAAATCCCCCACACCGTCCGTAACACCATCCCCGGTCCGATCCAGATCGCGCCGGACAGCGGCAGCCATCCGGTCCCTCCGTTTCAAATGAACCAGATCGGACAGGAAACGGCTGATATCCTCGTACGGCCCATCATCCGGCAGCGAAACCTCTGTGGAAGCATAAACCTCCTGCACACTCGAGCGACGATCCTGGACATCCTTCATCCCAATCGCATCATCCGAAAGGATTTTCTCGATGGAGGGAACATTCGACCATTTGGACGTGGAAGAAAACTCCCTGAGAAAAGCCTTGCTCCGGCCCACGCTGGGCAGCTTGTATTCGACACTGTCATCCAGGGTTCCCCGGCTGGACACATCATCGTCGATTTCAGCCACTCCCATTTGTTGATCCCGTCCCAGTGGATTTCGTCCCTCGATAATGTAATCGGCCACCATCGAGTTGATCGTAAACCGTTCCTCAAGGTCCCGGATCCGCGAAGGATCATCGCGAATCGGCGGTGCGGCAGGCAGCGCGGCCAGTACTTCTCGAATCGCCGTGTTCACATTCACCAATCCGGGTGTGACCGGCGAATCGCTGGTGGTAACCATGCTGTAAAGAAGCGAGTATTGATTCTCCATCTGGTCAAGGCGTTCTCTCTGGGCAAGAATCAACCGGTCGGAGTCATTTTCATCGCTGGGAATGAGACGCTGGCCTAATTCGGCGTTGGAGTCGATCTGGTTCCGGTAGATTGCCTTGTCTTCCAGCCGTTGCGGGATAATCGGACCGCAAACTGTCTCAAATCGGCCGCCGGTCAAGATTCGCGAAATTTCGCCGGGCGTGGCCAATAGTCCGTTCTTGACAAACGGCGTGTTGTCGACAATATCGAAACGGTCCCGTTGCGACGGTGTATCGATCAACCGACGACGCCTGGGATACGCGGGCACATAACCGGCGTTCGCCCGACCCGGCGTCCCCGCAATCAACGCCATCCGCGCATTCTCGTTCGCACTGTCGGAGTTCCCGCTCAGGCGACCTCTTCCACACAGTTCAATTCCGTAAAAGTAGTAATTGTCATCCAGCGTATTCATAATGTCCGGAGTGGTTTTCCGCATAATCATTCGCAGAACAATCAGCGGTTCCTGTTTTTCGGAGCTATCCAGATCCTGATACAGGTCCTGGAAACTCTTCCGAAGATCGACTGTGAACGCGGTGTCTCCATCCCGCAGTTTCGTGAACACGTCCAACCCAAGAGGATTGAGTGAATTAGCCTCCAGCTCCGGTTGGTTGTAGGCTCCGTCTTCGCGCTCTTTTCCCGGATCGACCACGGTCCAGATGGGATTGGTCAGGACTTCGCCGACAATGGCCGGGAAAGAACCAAGTTCCTGGCACTTTCCGCGAACACGGACAGTCAGATGGTCATCGACATCCGGATCGAATCCGGCCCGGATCAATTCGCGCAACCCCAACGTCCACGTATAGCGAACCAGGTCGCCCGGATATGCTCGCCCGCTCGACGGAAGGTCCAGAGGACTGACCAGAATATTTGTGTAATTCTCAAACCCGCCCGCCATCTGTTTAAACAAAGTACCGCCGCCGAACTCTGGACAACGTGCCGGACCGCCCCACGAATTCCCATCGGGGTCAAATCCTGTCGCGCCCGGATCCGGCGCGTCACCGACGAAATCCCACCCGCCCTGATAACGGCGGTCATCCAGGTCTGTTGCAGGATTCTCCGAAACAACCAGGGAGGGATTTGCGCTCAGGGACCGATTCCCATACAGCGTTACCGTGAGAGGATTTCTCCCCTCTTCCCCCGGCTGCACGGCAAATGTCTCAACAGCGGCCTCTCGTGCCAACAGCCGCATTGTCGGCGTGAATCGCTGTGTATCCTGGTTTCGATCCGGTCGCTTCTCCGTTACAACCTGGGTCGGATCGCTTCGCTCGAAAGTCTCCATACCCCGGTACCCCGGCAAGGCAATCACGTCCAACGACGCAATCTCGTAAAGCGGCTTCGAGGGATCCTGCACCGGCAGTCGAAATACATTGCCGGGAATATCCACCACCAGGTTGTTGAAGGTGGTCTTGTATTCGAGACGATCGACCTCATTCCCTGCCGGATCGGTCAACGTAACCGTTTTCAAATCGTAATTGTCCGTCAGGATATCGTTCTCCCGATCGACCAGTTTGAAGGTTGTCAACTCATCCACCGGATTGTGAGCGGGGGAAAGCGCTCCCGATGCAACCGGCGCCAGTACCGTCACATTCTCATCGAATGCGGGATAATTCGCTTTCGCCCATGTCAGGAATCCATCGCGATCATGGACCAGCAACAGATAGTTATTGTCCATTCGGATATCGTCCTGCGTTCGGGTCCTTCCGGCCAATCCCCCACGCTCCGTGGGATAAGCCGCACGATCCCAGGGACGTCCCGGAAGAGGAATCCCGTTATCCAGAGCGGTCTCTCGACCGTCATCCTCTTCAAACAGCGGTTTGATTCGCGGAATAATTGGTCGTACGCCGTTTACCGTCTGCAGAATGTATTTCCCGTAAGGCGTGTTGATCGTCCATCCGGTTAAGTCAATGTCGTCGGGTGTCAGGTTCACTAATTCCAGGTATTGGGCCGACAGGTTCATCAGCTCAATCCGGTCGAATGTAGTCATGTAATACCCGACCGCGGGCGGATTGGCTTTAATCTGGACCGTCAGACGACCATCTGAATCTACTGTTGCCCGGAAACTGGTATTTCTCGGATATAAACGATACGGCAGGCGAAGCATCGAGGTTGCCACCAGATTACTCGGATTTTGACCTTCTGATGGAGCCACAAATGTGCCGCTTATCGGATTCATAAGAAACTGATAGTTATACGCCTGCGCCAACCGCAACTCCGGCGAGGAAGCCAGGTAAAGCGCCCACTTGTTGTAAAAATCATTGCCCAATCCACGAATGCCCGGAATCACATTCGCGTTGAGGTATCGGACATAAGCCGGAGGCATCTTGGGTGTGTAATGCAGATACCCGTTTAGGGCAAAACCCGCCTTTCCGCCATATTCCAGCGGCAGGATAGGCATGAGTCCATCGACCGCTTCCTGGTTATCCGGATCCTGATAGAAGAAATCCGACCGCATTAAAACTCGTTCCGAATTGATATAATACTCTACTTCCCCCCGAAGAAAATCCAACGGATCCAGGTACAGAACCACGTCGTACACTCCGGGCGGGACATTCTCGAAAATCCAGGTTGCCATTTCGGCTTCCGAACCGACTCCGCTGCCGCCACCACCGCCGGTTCCGCCACCTTCCGATCCTTCCCCGCCCTGGGCCGTTACCACCTGCGTATTCGTAACGGCAAACACAATACTCGGCGCCATGGAATCATAGAGTCCGGCCGCTGTCAGGGAGGAATACGGCAATACCGTGTTCTGAAATCCACGGGGGCGGACAAGGATCGAATTGCTCCAATTGGTATCCTTGATATTTGTCCCGCCGACGGATCCATACACACCGTCATCATCGGAACCGCTGCCCACAACGAACCGGCCATTCGGGCCGTTGGTAGTCCAGACATAGCCGCCTTGCCCGTCGTCCTGCAACGAGGTCAGCGTCTGTTCCGCTTCCAGACGGATCATCGGTTTCACCAGCGCCTCATTGATCCGAACCCCTTCCACACCGCGATAGGTCACCCGATTTGTAACCTCCGGCGGATTGGGAAGAAGCAATTCTATCTCGTTCTCCAGTAACGCCTTCTGCTGACGATTCGGTCCGGAAAGAAGCTGGGGATTGAATTCAAAAGCACGCTGACGAGTTGAGGTAATTCCCCTCTCGAAAGTGAAAACTGTGGGAGGATCCACCAAAACCAGGTCTTCCGGTTGCAAGCCCAGTACCGCCTGCACATCCGGGTCGCCCGAAACAGGCATCGGAAATGGCTGGTCAATATAATCCGCCATATTCAGAATGAACTGAAACTCCGGCGGGTCTTCATCCATCCGCCCGTCTTCATCATCATCCCACGCGGCGACATACCGCTCGCCGAGTTCATCAACCTCGCCGTCTCCGTCGTTGTCTACCAAGTCTCCATCCGCGCGGTACATCGCCGCGATCACCTGGGGATCACGAAAATCGGCATATCCATCGCCGTCATCGTCCGAAAAACTGGTCAGTCGATCGTTGGTATTTTGAGTGCGCAGTTTTGTGCTCTGACGCTCCTCTGCCAGATCTCCCGCCGCAGTCCCTTCGGGAGCCTTAGTAGACACTCCGATTCCGGGATACCCATCGTCATTGGCATCTCCCGACGGATCTTCATTCAGATGCCATTCCGGATCGTAACTGATCATCCAATCGCCGTTGGAATCGCCGGTATCGTCGATCACGCCGTCGCCATCGTCATCCACACCGTTGCCCTCCTGGACCATTCCGGCGAGCAGGTCGCCCCGATTGCTTTCCTCGCGCGGACGGTCGTCATCCCCCACCTCGCGCAGACGATGATCCTCCCGATCCTCTGAGTTCTTGCCTTCGTCCGTCTGCCCGTCCCGGTCGTCATCCATACTATTCCCGATATAATACGGAGCGCCGACATCCGGTTCTCCATAGCGATCGAAATCGGCGCTGGGATACCCGTTTCGATCCCAGTCATCGCCGGGTTCGTCGATCAATCCGTCACCGTCATCATCCTTTTGATTGATTCCATCACCGATCTTGTCGTCCGTTAGGCCATCGCCGCGTTCGTCGATTCCGTTCCCCGGACCTTCTCCGATCGCCTGCCAATCCCCGTCGTTATCCACCTGCATGGCAAAGAAATCACGAACAGTCAGCTTCGGTCCGTATTGGAATTGCGATGCAACCTCCTGCGTGTCCGTCGTGGTCCAATTCGAAAGCAAATTCGGATTCAGTTTCAGGAACTCGATTCCTTCGGCGCTCAGCGACTGGGAAATCTCATCCGCCTCGGAATATACGGTGGCGAAGTTATCGATTTTCGTTAATGTCAACGGTCCGATCTGGGAAAGCATGTCGATTTCATCCAGCGTGGCAAACGGGTGATCGTCTCCGCGCGGGGAGTTCGGAGTGAATTCATCCGGCTCGTCGATTCCCTCATCCGGTTCATCGATCACTCCGTCGCCATCGTTATCGATCCGGTCGCCCAGACGGAACGCCAGGACTTCACTCTGGCTCAGTTCTCCGGCCTGGGGAATACGATGTCTCGGTTGTCCGTCGGCTTCATCTGAAGCCCCGATATATCGTTCATCCTCTTCGTCAACCAGGCCGTCACCGTCATCATCCTTCCCATTGCCTGCCAGGACATGGAGGACATATTCGGGTTGCCGGTTCACATTCTCGAACACTTCGTGCAGCGGACGAACCTCCTGAATATCTTTACTGTTGTCCCCATCATCATCCCCGGACTTACCGGGAGCGGCATAGCTGGAACCTCCGCCGTTCACGTTCCCTTGCCGATAATTGACAATTCGCTTGGCGATCTCATCCGCCTGCTGAATCATCCGCCCGTGCAGGAAGACCGCCAGATCGATCTCAAAAGGCGTTGCTCCCTGGCCGTAGGAGTAGCTGTTGCCGTCTCCACTGGTGTTCCCGGCATAGTTGATGTTGATCTTCCCGGATTCGTCAAAAACTCCCTGGGCATCGCCATCTGCATCAAACCCCGTTCCCTGTGGGAAGAAGCGCCCATCCCGGCGAAGATCTAACCCATCCTCATCCACCTGTCCGTCTTCGTCATCATCGTAAGGCTCGCCGTTGTCGATAGTTCCATCCAGGTTGTCGTCAACACCTGCAAATCCGGGGAATCCATCCGCTGTCATAATGCCCCGCGTATTAGTCGGACCCGTGGTATCTCCCGGGGGATCTTCATCAATTCCCAGCGGCGCCGCGATCGGTAAAGAAGTCCCGCGTCGCACGGCTGTCGACCAGGGATTGTACCGGGCGCTGCGCGCGTCGAAACTCGTATCGTTCGACAGGAATCCGGCTACGCCGACCTTCAACGAGGCATCATTCTGAGAGATATATCGAGGCTGTCTTTTCCCCAACACGTACTTGCCGTTCGTGGCCGCCAATTCCGTATCCACCAGGGACAGACTGCCCCCTATTCCCGCTTCAGCGGCCTCTGTCACCTTGGAGGTCTCGGTATAACTCAACACCGTGAGTTCCTCCATACGCAGAGAATAACTGAAGCCAAGCAGAATCAGGCCGAACACAGTCAGAAGCGCCAGCACGGTCAGCAAGGCGATCCCTTGCTGGTTATACCGAGCCGCGCTCTCCGTGATCGGGTAATGATGGCAACCTCGTCTGGAATTGTTCATTTTCGTCCTCGTCCTGTTCGGCAAAAGCGCCCTGTTCTCGGTCCCTTACGATGTTACACCGCCTGGTTTCTGTATCGGGGGAACGTTGTTGTTGGGCAAGAAAACCCGTGTACTGAACCTCTGCGGCGGCTGACTGTGATCGCGATCCTGCACATAAATCTCGATTTCAACCACATTCGGCAGACCGTCCGTTGTGGCGTTGATCTGGTTCACCAACGCGCTGTATTTCTGATTGGAAAGCAGCTGGCCGACCCCCGGATTCTGCACTGTGCCCCGCAAATCTGCCAGGATTTGTCCCAGGGGGTCCCTCGGGAAAGCATCCAACGATTCATTGGCGACCGGCGTTGTGTATCGGCTGGGATCGTTTGTGGCCACGTCCGCAGAAAAAGCGGTGATATTCCCATCGAATACCCGCACAACCCTGTCGAACAAAAGCGTCTCACGGGCCGAATCCCATTCCCGCGTAACCCGCCAGGAATCCTGATTGTAATCATAATACCAAAACCGGAACCGCAATCCGCGAATATCGTAAGCCAGAATCTCAAACTCGCTGATCTGACGATCATTCGAACTCCCGTTCAGCACATCGTCCGCATATCGATCCCAGATATCCCATATCAGTCCGACAACCCGGGGTTGATATCCCACGTTGACCCGCACAAGACCATCCGCGCTTCGTGTGGCCAACGGAGCCGGAAGGAATCGCTCGCCGGACGGCTGGTTGCGGTTTACCAGGAACTGTCCCACATAAAGAGCGTCCACCTCCGTCTCCGCTTTCCGAGATCGTCGGAGCAATCGCGTCCCGATACTGTTCAACCCGTAGGAAACCTCGTTCAGGATCAACGGGCCGCCGGGAGAATCCTGTTGCACAGTCACAAAATGGAGCAAATCGCTGGGGAACATCCCGATGTCTTCATCCGTGCGGCTGTCCACCCAGTCCGCGGAATAGAACCACGGCATGTTCTGAGAAGGGCTGCGATGATCGCTGTCCAGCCCATCCAGCCACTCTTCGTCGATCTTCCCGTCTCCATCCTCGTCTTCTCCCGCGCCGGGGGTCCATTGCGACGTGGAGGTGATACTGCCGGGCTTGCGGGTCACCGCACGGTCACGGTGTATCCCGGCAAATCGGAGGCGCGGCGCGCTCTCCTGTCCCGCCATCACCGGAGCCACACTCTCCGGAGTGAGATACGCAGACTGGATTTCCTCCGCGAGAAAGTTCAGCGTCGTGCGGGCATTCTCCGCCAACTCCATTTTCAGAACCGCTTTCTCCCGAGTATCCAACGTGACTCGGAATGTAGCGGCCGCGATGGTCGCCAAAATGCCCAAGATTCCCATCGAGACCAGGAGTTCCACCAGGGTGAAACCCCGTGCCCGATTCTCTGGAATAATCCTGCGCCTTCTCATGATCGATCCTCGATTCTTTTGTCTCTCCATGGTCCGATATCCTTTACGGTCCCATGTAGCTCATAACCATCCGGTTACGCGAACTTTCATCACTCGACTTGATCGGCAGATATCCGACCAGCTTGTAGGAGAATTCATAACAATCTTCGTCGATTACGCCATCCAGATCGTTGTCGGCTCCGTCGCGTGCTTCTTCATCAATCCCCCACGAAATCGCGCCGTACCGCAACGGGGTCTGGCCCGCACGGGGGACAATCGCCAGCCGCTTCGGATGAACCGATGCCTGGTCGCCATCGTTATCCTCTCCGTCCCCACCCCAGCTGATGACTATCTCCACGCGCAACACACCGGGAACCGAAGAGGCAATACAATCCTCATCCACCAACCCGTCCCCGTCATCGTCCAACCCATTTCGGATCTCTTCATCCATCTTTCCATCTCCGTCATTGTCCACTCCATCACCCAAATCCCCCATGAGAGATCGCAACGCCAATGCGCTGCCTTCAGGAACCTTCGGAATGTCCACATCGGGAACCACCCCGACGAACACCTGCCAGGCGAATAGATCGTCCGGCGGACCGAATCGAGCCGGGGACCACGGGAATCGCGCCAGACTGCAATCCTCATCGATTAGTCCGTCCCCGATACCTCCCTTGCCCGATGAGTTCACCGTGGCCCGATCCTGATAATCAAAAACTTCTTCATCCACCTGGCCGTCCCCATCGTTGTCTTTTCCATCTCCGGCAAGAATCGGGCGAAATCCTTTTCCCTGAACGAAACACGACCCCAGACGGCAGTCTTCATCAATCAGTCCATCCCGATCATCATCAATTCCGTTGCAGATTTCTTCGTCGATATATGGCTCCGGATCGTATCCGAAATTCCCGTCCTGAAGCATCACCACGTTCAGCGCGTATCCCAGGGACCTGGCTCCTGCCGGAAGAAAATTAGCCGGAAACACCCCATCACCGGTATCATCCACAATCCCGTCGCCATCGTCATCTACCCCGTTGCCCAACAAATAGGTCGGTTCACCGAACCCATCAAAGTCGATATCCGGTTTCCCGTTTCCATTGAGATCGACTGACATCCGACGCTGCGGATTGTTGAAATTGTAATGCCAATCCCCGTCATCATCGAACCCGTTCCCCGGAATCGGGATGGGGCAGGAAACAAGTATCTCATTCCCCGCCGCGTCATATCCGGTCACCGTCACTACCGGAAAATCGGTGTCATCCGCTTTCAGCCCCTCGTAAATCATTTTTGCCAGCAGGGATGCCCGGGTAAAATCCTCCGACCGCTGCGCCGCCGCCAATCCCACGGGAAACACCCGCACAATCGCCAGCAGCCCCAGGCCCAGAATGGCCGCCGCCACGACAACCTCCAGGAGCGTAAACGCACCCCTGCGTTCCGGCTGTCTTCGTTTCAATGTCTGTTTGTCGCGATTGTTGCTTATCATGGTCGCTCTATCGCTCCTCGGAGTCTGTCGTGGATTACGGTTCTTCATCATTCAGACTCCTGTCCCTGATTCGACTTCCTTCTTCTTTCCATCCGACTTCCACATCGGCCTTATCCTCGATATTCCGTTGTGGGGAACGGGGCCCCATATCCATAATCATAAACACGCACACGTCCGGTCAAACGCAAAACCTCAATGGAATTCGCCAGAGTTCTCTGATCTTCCTTTTTCGGGTCCACATTGTCCCCAACGCGAGCCAAATGGATATACAGGCTTATGGATTCTGCTGTGGCATCCGAACTGAAATAACATTTTGTCATCTGACCCCGATAATTGAACTCGGCATAATAGACCGTTGAGTTGGTTCCGCTGCCCGGCTCGTGCCCGTTGAACGATGTAATGGCGGCCCCGCTGGGAAGTCGCTTCGGATCGCTCACCGGAACCCATTTCCCATTCTCCAGCTTCTCAATCCAAACCTCCTGGGGAAGAGGAGCTTCCTCCTGCAAGGAACCCTGCTGTGGCACATTGAATACAACACGATGCGAAATGCGGGTGGCAATCGCAAGCTGCCGGGCCTGGCGAAGGGTAGAAGCGGTGATATCGGTCGCCGAACCCAGCCTTGCCCGGTTGATGAAGCTCGTATAACTCATCGTCCCGATGGTCGCGAGAATTCCGATGATCGAGAAAACCACCATCATCTCAATCAGGGAAAACCCACTCCGGCTCCGGTCGCCATATTTTTGTATGCGAATTCGCATCCATTCAACCTCCGATGTCCGAGATCCAAAATGGAATAATCGGACTCACCTTTTGAAAAAAAAATTTCCGCGAGGTCGGAATACAGACCTCGTACCTCACACTCTCGGTTTCCCTCAAGCGAAAACCGGCGCATGTCGAATTTCCTAAATCACTGAATCGACAGGACTTGTAATCCAGCCGACTCCCTCTCGCTGATCGACCTGAGTATATCACAGCCGCTTGCGACCATCAACAAAAAAATAACGGAGTATTGCGGCGTATTTTACGGTTGTGAGGGTTCCGCATCCCGAGCAGTACGAAATCCGTAGCTGCCATGACGGTCTTGAGGGGAACGGGGATAGCGATGGCTGGCCCTGGCGTAATAATCGTTGAATGTCCAGGAGCCGCCCCGCAAGACACGCAGGTTTTCTGAATACTTTTCTAATATCGTAGCGGTATTCGGATAGGGCTGAAACCGGTCCGCCACCCATTCGGCCACATTTCCCGCCATATCCAGCGCGTGATATGGGCTTTCCCCCTCCGGAAAAGACCCCACCGACGCAGTTCCGCGAATCCCGCTTTCCCAAGTATTACAGCGCGTCGAGTCAAAATAATCTCCCCACGGATAGATCCGCCCATCCGTTCCGCGTGCGGCCTTTTCCCACTCCCGTTCTGTCGGCAATCTGGCCTCCGACCACTTCGCGTAGGCCGTTGCATCTTCCCAATTTACCCAGGCAACCGGATGATCCTCCAGCCCTGAAGGAATAACTCCCCGTTCCCAGTGCATCGGTGTCCGATAACCCGTCGCGTCCGTAAAACGCTTATACGCAGCATTTGTAACTTCCGTTTTATCAATATAAAACGACGGAATATCGATTGTCGCACAGGGCGACTCGCAAGGGTCGCCATTGTCCGATCCGAATACAAACTTTCCACCGGGAACATACACCATACCCGGATACTTGTTCAAAATCTCATCGGGAATCTTCGGTGTCGGTGTGTCTGTGGGCCGTAGTTCGGGAAACGGAGTGGGGGTGGAGAACTTTTCAAGAGGGATCGAGAATAACTCCGAAATAATGGAACGACCCCATTCCCCGATCAGATCTTCCACTGCGCACGGAGATTTTTCTCGAAACAGGTCCAGAAGAAAATCCTCCGAGGCGCAATCGATCAGCCGGACAGTCACCCCCACCTTCTCACCCTGCCGGTCCACATGCCCCGCAAGCACCCGATCCGCACCCAGAAGCCGCCCCATCGCCACAAACTCACGAAGCTCAAAACAGGGCCAGGGAAATCGGTGCGCCTGAAGAATGGAATACATGGACTGCTTGTCAATAACACGATACAACCCGCTTCGTGTGACTTCCCTGCGGATAAATTCGCTGAACGCAGCCGCCTCGGCAGCGGCGGCTTCTCCCTGCGATTTGAGGTCGGTAATAACCAGGAGCGGAGGTGGAGTCGGATAGGCCGACTGCCCATAAACAGATGGGATAAACCAGGCTGATAAAAGAAAAATCCAGAAAAAACAGGGAGTTGCGACACGGAATACCCCGCCCGGATTACGCATAGTTAAATTCCAAACCATCGCCCTGAATGCTGACGTTCAATCAGTGCGAGAAGCTGTTGGCGAGCCTGTGAATGATTGGGATTCAACTCCAGTGCCCGCTCGTACTCCTGACGGGCCAATTCCCACTGGCGCTGGTCCTGATGAATCCTTCCCAAAACATAGTAAATCTCTGCACTTTGAGGATTTAACGCTTCCGCTTTCGCCAGTTCCTCAATCGCTCCTTCATCCCAACAGTGGTCATAATACTCGAATGCAATGCGCGTGTACGTATTGCACATCTCATCGACAACCTGCTTGGCCAGTTCGTCGTTCGGGTTCTCGGCCAGAACGGCTTGGAATGCCTCAAGGGCTTTACGGTAATCCTGTTGCGCAATCAGTTGTCGCGCGGTCAGAACGCCTTCCTCCCAGCGTTTTTGCTTGTGACGAAGGTTGATCGACTCAATGCGCCGGTTCGCCTCGACATTCTGAGGATTCCGTTTGAGCGCCTGAAGATACTCCAGAACAGCCTGTTCATCCGCCGCTTTCTTCTCGTAATGTTCACCGCGAAGGAGATAAAAGTCTGATTCCTCTCCCTTTATGACTTCCTTAATGTTCGATTTCCGCAGGCCGACAAAGTCTCCGGTGACAGTTTCGACAACCAGAAGCGTCCCGGTATCCTCGATAATTCGGCACGGCAGAACCCCGGTTTCGGTGCGAACCTGGTCCGGTACGGCCCAAACAAACGTGATCGGCAAGAAAATAAGAAAAAGTGTAATTTTTTTCATGGCAAGTTCCTCATATCCATAAGGAATGGGTACTCTCACACTTTATTATTATAGAATATACATTGTTAATGTCAACTATCTTTCGCCAAAAAATTGCATTTTTTCAGTTCCCCCGCGATTTCCTAACCCGCAATTGTTCCAGGTTCATGTTGACTGGGGGAGACACCAACCCTATGGTATTTTCGCTTCTGCGAAAAGGCTGCGAATCGCGCCTTCAGGTGGCAGTTTTTTCCCTTTTGATTCATACGGAGGTTTCAATGCTTGCCCTGGCGGGTGTCACGTTGGCCTATGGCGACCGGAAAATCCTGGATAATGTCAATTGGAATATCGGGGATGGCGACCGGGTGGCGCTGGTGGGTCCGAACGGCGAAGGCAAAAGCACGCTGTTGAAGGTTGCCTGCGGGGTCCTTCTGCCCTCCGAAGGAGAAATCATCAAGCCGAAAAACCAGACCGTGGGTTATCTCCCGCAAAACGTAATGCAAACCAGGGGGGAGCGGCTGTGGGATCATGTACTCAGCGGACATGAGGAAATCCTGGCTGCCGGGGAGGAACTCCACGCGCTCGAAGACAGACTGGCCTTTCCCGTTAACGACAAAGACAAAATGGCCCGGTTGCTTCGCCGATATGGGGACCTTCAGGAGAATTTCGCGCGTATCGGCGGGTACGACCTGGAGACGGAAGCCGCACGGATTCTCTCCGGTTTGGGCTTTTCCAAAGGACGATGGCATGACCTGACCGACATCTGGAGCGGCGGCTGGCAGGTGCGTATCGAGCTGGCCCGTCTTCTGCTCCGCCGTCCCGATACCCTTCTGCTTGATGAACCGACCAATTATCTCGACTTGGAAAATATCGAGTGGCTGGAATCGTTTCTCCTGAATTATCCGGGGGCGGTTGTGCTGGTTTGCCATGACCGTGTGTTTCTGGACCGGGTGGCTCTGCGCACAACCGAGATCGAGCGGGGCCAGCTGATCGAATACAGAGGAAACTATTCCTTTTATGAGCGTGAGAAAGACCTGCGTCGGGAACAGCTGGAGGCCACGGCCAAACATCAGGAGAAAAGGATCGAACTGGTCGAGCGGTTTATCAACCGATACCGCGCGGACAAGAAGCGGGCCAAGCAGGTTCAGAGCCGGATCAAGATGCTGGAGAAGATGGAGACCGTCGATGTCCCCGTGTACCGTCGCCGTCTGCAAGTCCGATTTCCTCAGCCGCCGCGAAGTGGAAAGGATGTTCTTCGGGTTCGGAATCTCAGCAAGGCTTATGGTTCCAATGTCGTGTTCTCGAATGCGCAATTCACGATTCAGCGCGGGGATCGTGTTGCGCTCGTCGGGCTGAACGGCGCGGGAAAATCGACCATGATGCGGATTCTGAACCAGCGGGAAGAGCCGACAACGGGCACCGTGGAAATCGGGTACAACGTCTTTCCGGCATACATGGCACAGGACCATGCAGACAACCTCGTGGGTCGTCAAACCATCCTGGAGGAGATGGAAGACGGATCATCACCGGAGACCCGCGCGAATCTGCGGGGACTTCTGGGAGCATTCCTGTTTTCCGGGGATGAGGTACTCAAGCCGGTCCGTGTCCTTTCCGGCGGAGAGAAAACCCGTCTTGGATTAGCGAAACTTCTGTGCAGCGAGTTCAACCTGCTTCTACTGGATGAGCCGACCAACCATCTGGATCTGATCTCCAAGGAAGTTCTGTCGGAAGCCATGGAGGCTTATACCGGCACGGTGGTGTTTGTATCGCACGACCGGCGGTTTCTGAGACGGGTGGCAACGAAAGTGATCGAGATAAAGGACGGTGTGGTAACCGAGTACCCGTGGCCATACGAAGACTACGAATGGTATGTACACCATGAAGGAAAATAAAAATCGGGGAACAGCCTCGCGGATATTCCCCGATTTTCCCTCGGTGAAAGGTACGTTTTCTGTTATTACTTCTACTTCATGGAAATCGCCTGGTTGGGACAAGTGTCCACACAGACTTCACAGTCCGAGCACTCGTCGGCATCCACTTTCGCTTTTCCATCAGTGACTGAGATCGCTCCCGTGGGGCAGGAGTCCACGCAGTCTTCACATCCATCGCATTTCGCCACATCAACAAATGCCGGCATAACTGATCCTCCTTGGATACAATTCGTACAGAGATTCTTGTGTTCTGTAACTGAATGGCCTTTTACAGAATCACGTCATCGCGAGGAGCGAAGCGACGTGGCGATCTCAGGCTTGCGCGTTCAAACCATGAAATGGCCATGCTCCGCTCCTGAGAAAGCTCGCTCTTCGACAGGCAGAGACGCCTGTCCCACCAGTAGGCCAGGCGTCTCTGCCTGGCAAATAAGGGTGGGAAGCGCGTTTCCTTCATCCAATCACCGGCCCCGCCGGAGGGAGGCTCGCAATGACGGCATGTGTTAAGACTATTCATTTACATTACACCAGCATATTGCCATTTTGGAGTAACAGCGGCAAGATCGCGGGCGCTACAGATCCAGTCTGGCAAACTGGGAGGGGTCCAGCCCAGTTCCGGAGAATATCGGGATCCATTCGCCTCGCTGTCCGGTAACCCCATCCATTCGAGTGACATTGATCCGCCAGTCTGTGCGAGGAGGGGCTTCCTGGATCATCCCTGCCAGCGGAATTGCCACCTCCACAGTCCACCCTGTCTCATTGATTGAGGTCATCGCAATGGCATCGCTGTTCCAAGTGAGGTCGCTTCCACGCATATCCAGAATGTCCCCCGTGGCGGCAACGAAAAACTGATAGAAGCGCAGGCCGTTCCAGATATAGACAGCGATATTCTCCACGCGGTCCATTCGCTCATAGTCCGGACTGGTTTCTTCCAGGTCCTGGAGCCGCGCAGGGTCCTGTTCCACGTGCGCTCCGATGAAAAGTTTCTCCTCATTTGTCATAAACAAAACCTGACTTTTCTTCTCCTGAAAAGCGGTTCCTTCATCGACAAGGAAGCGGTCCACCATCGGTGCCTTGCTCCAGTCTTTTTCATCCAAACGTGCGTCGATTACCGGCGCATGACGAATCCGCTTCGGCTTGAGCTCTTCCTCCAGGGCAACTTTGAGTGGGTGAACCCAGAGGCTTCGATTGCGAAATCCCACATTCTTCACGGTCGGCGCAACATTTACCACCAGGTCTAAAGTCGGCAGGGGATAGACATTCTCCCGTTCTGCCTGTGCTGTGCAGCGCAAATCAAGGTCTTGCCCAGGCTCTAAGGGGAGGCGGAATTCCGCTGGATTGATCTTCCACAAGTTTCCCCCCAGCCATCGCCCAACAACGACAATCGGAACCTGAAACTGCGTTTTGGTTTGCAGATGTACCTCTGTCTCCCGGCCGCGGCGACCGACCAGAACGGGGAATATCTCATCGGCGGCTTGACGCAGGTCGCGATCCAACACGAGTGATTCATAGGATACATACTCTTCAGGCGACACCAGGGATTGCTTGTCCAGAATGAATGAATCAATGCCTTTCCCTTCGATGTCGATTACCCGCCCGACAATGCGGTCCCCACCGACATCCAGCACAACGAAATGATGGCAGGATCTCTGGAATGCGGAATACGGCCGGCCCACAACCGGGTAAAGCGGAGCGCCTCCACCGCCTGTTGTGATATGCATCACCCCGCGCTGCGGCTCCCGCAGAACCGCCCCGATTGGATAAGTCCGGTGATAATGGTGATCGTGACCCGACACCGCCAGATCCACACCGTACTCCTGGAAAAGGCTTTGCCAAGTCCATTTGAAATCCGGCATGGGCCGCGTGGGATGCACATTAAATAACGGATGATGAAACAGCACGATGGTCCATTCCTGTCGATTCTTCTGAATATCCTGAACCAGCCATTTGTACTGTTCGCTGTCTTCCCCTCCCGGCAGGCAACTATCCAAACCGATGATATGCACATTCGCATAATCCGTGGACCACCACATCTCGTTTCCCGGAAGAGAAACGTAGTTGTAGTAATTCTCCGATTCCTGCTCGTGATTTCCGGGAACTGTGAACCAGGTCGTTGAAGCCGCAAAAGGAGAAATGGGGTCGAAAAACTCACGTTTCCATTGTTCCCGCACCATTCCGCTGGTGACCAGATCGCCCGCATGAAGGACCAGGTCCGGGGATTCGCGCGCGATCAATGTGGCAATCCGCTTATGGACATCCCGGTTAGTGCGGGAATCGCCGTACAGAACAATCCGACATTGCCGGGTTCCCTCTGCCGGGGCGGTCTGGAATTGTGCCGATGGGGAAAGCTGGTCTTCCCAGGAACACCGATACCGATAGGCGGACCCCGGCTTCAGGTCGGTCAAGGTGACTTCATGGATTATCCGAGGTTGTGTCTCCGCCGCGGCCATGGAAAGTTCATCTTCTCCATAGACCACTTTCCCGACACTGGGAGATAAGGTCTCCCACATGATGGTGACGCCATCCGATTTGATATTCTGCAGGTATGGTCCCAGAACCGGCTGGGAGAAACCGGAGATTGCCGACGAAAGCAGGATCGTCAATACGACACATAGATGTGTTCGAGCCTCTCTCATGAGAACGCTCTCCTTTCCGGAATGCACTACCCTTCTGTTTCCGGTTAGCATAATGTCAAATCCGGTCAGTGGCGAGAGGGACAGCACTTTGCTCGCGCCCGTCATTCCGAGGAGCGATGCGACGTGGGAATCTCGTGGTTCGAACGTGCGAGCCTGAGATCGCCACGTTTCGGCTCCTTCGCAGACTCAGGAGCCGAAACTCGCGATGACGGGATGGACACGGTTTGCGGCTCGCGATGATGGGACGGGAAAGAATACCTGCGCACGGATGAACATGAACTGGATTCCCCTGTCCACATTCCCCACAAACCTCCTGGATTTGAATCTGAGTATGTTGCGGAATGTCTTTCCACAGACAGCGGAGGCTGTTGAGACCGCACACCTGGACGATATGGAAATCCTGCCGCTGGAACGCGGCCTTTTTGCGTTTCGGGATCACGGAATGATGATCCACCCGCCGCAACAACCGGATCGGGAGATCCTGGAGAATCTGAATCGGATTCGTTCAACATACCGACAAGGCTGTTCGCTGGTTGTGCTGCTCGGTGTCGGTCTTGGATACACGGCAATGGAGGCCGCGAAATATCTCGATGAATCGTATCCGGGCCAGGCGAAAGGATTATTGTGTATTGAGAAGAACCCGGCCTGTTTGCGCGCAGCGTTCAGTGTGTACGACTGGCGGCAAGTCTTTGAAAGGGGTCGAATCCTCTGGGCAACGGAACCGGACCTGGAACGTGAGATCGTGAATCTCCTCCGAACTCACGACCTGGCAATCCTTGAATCCTCACAGATTGCCTTTGAACCGGGCCGCCCCATTCCCGGTCCGGCTGAAAAGGAGTTTTACCCGCGCCTGGTCCCATTCATCCGCAATATCCTCACACAAAACCGACGGTTGATTCACAAAGAAAAAAAGGCTGCCGCAGCGAAGTACCGACAAGCGCTGAAGGAAATCCGCTCCGTCTGGTCTCATGGTTCAACCAATTCCGTATGGGGGTGGATTACTCAGGATTCCATCCGGGGATTTGCGGAGCTCGGGCTGGAATCCTCCATGCTGGTGATGAATGACCGTCTGTTCACTCGCTGGTTCCGTGCCCAGGCGGAGTTTTACCGGAGACGTCCCGATGCGTTGTTCTTCTTGAACCATTCCTCACGATACCTGGCGGCATTCTGCGAGGAATTCCGCCTGCCCCGCTTGATCTGGTATGTCGATGATCCCTCCACCAGTGTCGCGGTTCCGCATCATCCCGACGATATCCTATTCTGCGTGACCCCCGTGTTTCACGATTCATTGAAGAACCTCGGTGGAACTCTCCTGGGAGATATTCCGATCGGCGGAAATCCACGAGAGTCCGAACCGGAAATACAGGAACGTTTCCGATCCGAGATCAGCTATGTCGGTTCGGTGCGGGATACCTCCAAAGCGCGCACAGCATTCCCGGCAGTCTGGAATGAATGGCTTGAAACGCTGGTGAAAGAGTGGCTGGAGCAACCACAGCAATCCGCGCGGGCAATCATGGAGACTTTACCTCCTCCGAGGGAAAGCACGGAGAGCGTGCTGCGTGAAATCATCGCGCTGATTCCGAAAGCTTTGTACATGCCGGAAAGACAGCAGATCGAATACTTTGCTTATATCGAGGCCAATTCCCAAAGAAGAGTGCGATTTATGAAATCGCTGGCCCACACGAATCTGGCGATTTACGGTCCCGAAGACTGGCTGCGTCTCCTGCCGGATGAAATGCGCAAATGTTATCGTGGTCCCATCCTTTCGCGGGAAGATTTGGCCTCGCTGTATCGCTCCAGCAGTATTTCTCTCAATATCAACGCATTGCAGGGGTTTTCTTTTATGAACATGCGCAATTTTGAAGCGCCGCTTTGCGGGGGATTCCTGTTGTCGGAACAGGTTCCGGGTGTGGAGGATTTTTTCGTTCCCGATAAGGAAATTGCCTTATATGAAGGCATTGACGATCTTGTTGCCAAGACCCGGCATTATCTGGATCATCCATCCGAGCGGGAGCAATTGACTGCAAATGCTCGACACCGCATCCTTCAGGAACATACGTATAAACACCGAATGAAAAACTTTCTGGATGCGTATTCTGATTTTCTGGAGCGTTGATTCGCGATGACAGCCTATATTTTGCGCAGGCTGATCCACGCCGTGCCGGTGCTGATCGGGGTAACCTCAATCACCTTCCTGCTCATTTATGTGGTTCCGGGTGATCCGGCGCGTTTGATGATGGGCGTACGCGCCGATCTGGCGACAATCGAGTCGATGCGTCAGGAGCTCGGATTGAACGATCCCCTGTATGTGCAGTATGGGCGGTTCCTATGGAATGCGCTGCATGGAGATTTGGGACGGTCGTTTGCAACAAACCGGGATGTCTTGGATTCGATTCTGGAACGTCTTCCGGCAACCGCGCTGCTGGCATTCGCGAGTATCCTGGTGGCAGTTCTGATCGGGATTCCATTGGGAGTGCTCTCGGCGTTGCGTCGGAACTCCGCGATGGATTTCATCTCCATGCTGTGTGCGCTGGCGGGGATATCCATTCCGGTTTTCTTTCTGGGGATTCTGTTCGCATGGATTGTGGGATTTTGGTTGCGCTGGCTGCCGGTAACAGGATACATCGACGAGCGGGGCCTTGCGGCGTTGATTCTTCCGGCATTAACCCTCGGAACCCGCCCGCTGGCGCTGGTAGCCCGGCTGATGCGTTCCAGCATGTTGGAGGTTCTCCGTCGGGAGTTCATTTGCGCGGCGCGGGCACGTGGCGCGTCGGAATGGCTGGTGGTTCTGAAACATGCGCTGATTAACGCGCTCAATCCGGTCCTCACAGCAATCAGCGGCTCGCTGGCGGATTTGCTGGCCGGGGCGTTTTTTGTGGAGTTTATTTTCCAGTGGCCGGGGATGGGGCTGCTGGCAATCCGCGCCATTCGGACGCTGGATATTACGCTGATTCAGGGAACCGTGCTGGTGGCCGCCGTCATCTTTGTTCTCGTGAACCTTCTCACCGATCTGTTTTACAAACTACTCGATCCGAGGGTGGAACTATGAGTGAACCGTTGGAACGAGGAGCGCTGTTTCGCCGGATTCGTGAAGAGAAAATGACGATGTTCGGCCTGGTTCTTATCGGGGTCCTGCTGGCCTTGGCGATTGCGGCTCCATGGGTGTCGCGTCATCCGTATGATCGACAGGTCCTGGAAGACAAAGTCAGCCCGCCATCGTCCACATATTGGATGGGGACAGACCGTTTCGGGCGGGATGTTTTTGCGCGGGTGATGTATGGGGCGCGGGTGTCGCTGTTTGTGGGATTTGTGTCGCAGGGAATCGCCGTGCTGATCGGGTTGCCGTTGGGTGCGCTGGGGGGATATTTTCGGGGAAGGGTAGATGATGCGGTGGTCTGGTTAATCAGTGTGTTTTGGTCGTTTCCGCCGTTTCTTCTCATCATGGCGGTGAGCCTTTCGCTGCCGGAGCATGTTCCGGGGATTGTGCGGGTTTTCATGGCAGTGGGGATAGTGAGCTGGGTAAGTGTGGCTCGCATTGTGCGGGGGCAGTTCATTTCGGAAAAAGAGAATGAGTACGTGGAGGCAGCGCGCGCTTTGGGCTACAGCCCGCTTCGGATTATCTTTCGGCATATCTTACCGAATACGTTTCCGCCGCTGCTGGTTGTGGTGACCCTGGGGTTCGCCGGGGCAATTCTTTCCGAGGCCGGATTGAGCTTTCTGGGTTTGGGGGTCCAGCCGCCGACTCCCAGCTGGGGCCAGATGATCCGGGATGGGTACGGCTATGTAGTGATCGGAACCGGCTGGTGGATGTCGGTGTTTCCGGGATTGGCGATCATGCTGGCCGTGCTGGCGTTTAATTTCGTGGGCGACGGATTGCGGGATATGCTGGATCCCAGGCTGCGGGGAGGAAGGTAGTCCGTTCCCTCACCCAACCTTCTCTCGTGAATATCAAAAAACCCCCTCCCCGACTCTCCCCGCAAACGGGGAGGGAGCGTCATAAGCGTCATTCCGGCGAAAGCCGGAATCCAGGCAAGATCCATTGGGCAGGCACTGTGGCTTGGCCACGACGGAGCAGAACAGGGACATATCCGCACCCATCATATCAATTCGTAGGGGCAATCCCCCCTGGTTGCCCAATTGTTGGCTTTCTTTAAAAGAACGACGCTCAAGAACCTGGCCGGCGCTGATTCTTGAGCGTACCTGTCCTGAGAACGCCGAAAAACTGAGGGATTATTCAGTCTTTTCCGGCTTTATCGGCTTATGCCTATCGGGCAACGGAAGAGTGTATTTGCTTTCAACGTAAACAATGGCGCTGGCCGGGTCCTTTGCATACCAACCGTAGAAATTCGAGATATGATCGAGATCCACGCGGTACTGCCACGCCATC
>Ga0116148_1000947_pt1 | contig 33641 bp, 27 predicted proteins | sample AD_UKC055_MetaG_FD_89786 | JGI IMG/M metagenome (GOLD analysis project Ga0116148, IMG submission 89786) | Active sludge microbial communities of municipal wastewater-treating anaerobic digesters from USA - AD_UKC055_MetaG | ecosystem: Engineered > Bioreactor > Anaerobic > Digestate | place: USA...
AATACAAACCGTTGAAATAGAAATAAATTTTTTTCTCATGATATAATTTTCACATTAATATGACTTATTCAAAACTGGTCATTACTTAATTTCTCCCTTTGTGCTCTTCGTGCTTTCCTTCGTGCCCTTTGTGGTTAAGGTACATTACTGAATATTAAACTACTTCAGGACTGCATACCATGGTTTAAATTTATAAAAATGAACCAGGTTTATTAATAAGCAAAGTAATATTAATTTTAAAACAGAACAACTTTAGTATAGAATTTTTACGATCAGCCGGCAAATGATTTATTACCTTTAGCGGTTGATAATTTGAATTTTTGTTATGGATGTCGTTTCCCTCACAAGGAAATTAATTTCATTTAATACAGTTAATCCTCCCGGAAATGAGGGAGAGATTGCACGATTCACAGGGAATCTGCTTGCAGACCATGGGTTTAAAGTTGAATATCAGGTTTACTCCGGATCAAGGCTTCATATGATCGCAGAAAAAGGGATCGTTCCAGGCAAAGCGCCGTTGATATTATCCGGTCATTTTGATACGGTGCCGCCCGGGAATATTTCATGGAATGTTGATCCCTTTGCCGGTGATGTTCATGAAGGAAAGATTTGGGGGCGTGGCTCGAGTGACATGAAAGGTGGTCTGGCAGCAATGGCAACAGCAGCAATTGAGGCTTTTAATGAAAAACCCCCTTCTTGTGGAGTAAAACTTATTTTTACAGCCGATGAAGAGCCGGGATGCCCGGGAATACTTCAGCTGGTAAGTATTTCAAAAGAGCCGCCGGAAGCCAGCGCTATTATAATCGGAGAGCCTACTTCCAATCTTCCAGCCACAGGGCACAAGGGAGCCATTTATCTGAAAGCCCGGTTCAAGGGCAAAACCGCTCATTCCTCAATGCCGGAAAAGGGAATCAATGCGATCTACAAAGCAGCCCGGGCGGTTGTTAAGATATCTGAATTTAAATTTGAAGCTGAGCGGGACCAACTGCTTGGATATCCTACCATAAATGTCGGAAAAATAGCCGGAGGTAAGAACCTGAATTCAGTTGCCGATCATGCAGAGTTTACTGTTGACATCCGTACAACCACGAAAGTCGATCATTCTGAGATACTTAAAAAACTTTCATCAAAAATCCTGATTGATGCAGTAATAGAAAAAATGACAGATTTGCAACCTGTCTTTACCAGTGAGGAAGATCCGTTTGTCAGGCTTGTATACAGTATCTGTGGAGTTGAAGAACATGATAAAAGATTTCCCCTGGCCCTGCCTTATCTGACTGAGGGTGCAGTTCTTCAGAAGTTTTTCGGAGGTATACCGATTGTCATTCTCGGGCCTGGTGAACCTGAAACTGCTCACACTGCCAATGAATTTTGTTATATTGACAGGCTGACTGAATCTGTAAGAATATACAAAGAGATTATTTTACAATGGCAACAATAAATCATGAAATTGAATACTGAAATTATCAAAGATGAAGAGCAACTGGATGAAATGATATCCAGACCCGGAGCAAAGGTTATTGAAATGTTTTCCCGGATCGATGGTGATTTGATTTTCCTCGGGGTGTCCGGGAAAACTGGTCCCTACCTGGCCAGAATGGCAAAAAGGGCATGTGATGAAGCCGGGATCAGTAAAAGGATAATCGGTGTCGCGAGGTTTGAAACTCCGGGACAGAAGGAATCAATTGAAAAACATGGTATTGAATCTATCGCGGGCAATCTGCTTGACAGAGATTTTCTGACAAGCCTTCCGACAGTTAAAAATGTGTTCTTCCTGGCGGGAATGAAATTCGGAGCAGTTGACAACCTGCCACTGACCTGGGCTGTTAACTCCTACCTCCCGGCGATGGTTGCCGGACATTACCGCGATTCGAGGATAGTCGCATTTTCCACAGGATGTGTCTATCCGCTTGTCAGAACTGATTCCGGAGGTTCAAAAGAATCTGATCCGCCGGTTGCCATAGGAGAATATGCCCAGTCTTGCCTCGGAAGAGAGAGAATGTTTGAATATGTAAGCAATAAATATAAAACACCGGTAACTCTCATTCGTCTGAACTATTCAGTTGAGATGCGTTACGGGGTCCTGGTTGACATTGCTTCAAAAGTAATGACAGGACAGCCGGTTGATCTTGCGATGGGATATTTCAACGTGATATGGCAGGGAGATATGAATGATTTCGTATTAAGATCGCTTGAGTTCGCTCAGTCGCCTGCCCGGATACTTAACATTACAGGGCCGGAAACACTATCTGTCAGGGATGTTGCAAATGAATTCGGAAGGTTGTCGGGTAATAAACCGGTTTTCATTAATAATGAAGCAGAAACGGCTTTGCTCAGCAATTCATCAGAAGCGCTCAGGCTTTTCGGCCAGCCCGGGGTACATCCTTCAACTATAATAAGATGGATATACGAATGGCTGAAATCAGGGAAAAGACTTCTCGGGAAGCCCACTCATTTTGAAGTACGGGATGGTAAATATTAGAAAAACAATAACATGGAAAAACATTTTATGCCTTCCGAAACTGAAGATCTTCTTAAAAAAGGGACTGTCATTCCTGCGCTTCCCCTGGCACTGAACAGTAAGCGCAGGCTTGATGAAAGAAGCCAGAGAGCACTGATCCGATATTACCTTGATGCCGGAGCCGGAGGAATAGCAGTCGGGGTGCATACAACACAGTTTGCAATAAGAAAGCCGGAAATCGGCATCTACAATCCTCTCCTGAAGATTGCTTCTGATGAAATGGACAATTATACAGGAAGGACAGGGAGGACTGTTATAAAAATTGCAGGTGTGATCGGTAAGACCGGACAGGCTGTTAAAGAGGTGGAACAGGCGCAGAAGAATGGTTATAATGCTGCACTTTTAAGTCTTGCTGCATTTAAAGATGATCCTAATTCTGCCATCCTTGAACATTGCAGGAGGATTGCGAAAATACTTCCCGTATTTGGCTTCTATCTTCAGCCGGCAGTGGGAGGAAGAAATCTCGATCTGGATTTCTGGCGCGGATTTGCCGGAATAGAGAATGTAATTGCCATAAAAATCGCACCTTTCAACAGGTACCAGACACTTGATGTTGTCAGAGGTGTTGCCGAATCGGGAAGAGCTGATGATATTGCACTCTATACAGGTAATGATGACAGTATCCTTGTCGACCTGCTTACCGAATATCGTATCAAAGTTAACGGAACTGAGATCAGCAAGAGAATAGCTGGCGGCCTGCTGGGGCACTGGGCGGTATGGACTCGTTCTGCCGTAACGCTTCTCGAAGATGTTAAGAAAGGTGTATTTGATAAAGATGTAAAAAAGGCTTTGATCCTTGCGAACCAGATCACCGACTGTAATGCCGCATTCTTTGATACAGCAAATAATTTCCGGGGTTGTATTGCCGGGTTGCATGAAGTTTTACGCCGGCAGGGTCTGTTCAAAGGGATATGGACCCTCGATCCGGAAGAAAAACTGTCTCCCGGACAGAAAAAAGAGATTGACAGGGTCTATGCAGCATATCCGCATCTGAACGATGATAAATTCATATCTGAAAACCTTGATAAATGGCTCGGATAGTCAGGATTGGCATCATAGGTACCGGAAAAAGGGGATTGAAACTGCTGAACTATATTCTGTTAACAGAAGGCGTTGAAATGGTTGCTGTTTGTGATACAGATTTCACTGCAGCAGAAAAGGCAGCAGGCATATGTGCTGAATCCGGCAGGAAAATACCTGCTGTCTATGGTGGTAAGAAAGATTCCTGGAAGGAATTATTAAGAAAAGAAAATCCTGATGCTGTAATAATAACAACTACATGGGACTCACATGCGGCAATTGCAATCGAAGCGATGAAAATGGGTATTTATCCCGGTGTTGATGTACCCGCGGCACTCTCGGTTGATGATCTCTGGCAGATGGTGGGGACATCGGAAGAAACAGGTGTTCCTTTCATGATGCTTGAAAACTGGAGCTTCAGGAGAGACAATCTGGCTCTGCTGAACATGGTGAGACTGGGAATGTTCGGAAAAATAGTCCATTGTCATTGTGCACATTCACATAATTGTATCGACCACTGGTTTTTCGACAGCACAACCGGTGAACCTCAATGGCAGGCGGAATACCTTATGAAATACAACAGGGCACAATACCCGACACATGCCGTTGGCCCTGTATTAAGCTGGATGGATATAAACCGCGGCGATATCTTTACGGAAATATACACGGTGACTTCTGCTCCTTCCGGGATATATGAATATTTCTCCAAAAAGTTCGGAGAAGATCATCCGAATTTAAAGGTGAAATACAGGCAGGGAGATATAGTTACTTCAATTCTGACCACCAGGATGGGTAAAACACTTGTAATCAACAACGATCTGCAATTACCCCGGCCATATTCAAACCGGTGGTTACTTCAGGGTACAAGGGGTGTATATGACGAGGAAAAAGGTTCCATTTATCTTGCCGACCACAGCCCCGCTTACCAGAAATGGGAGCCCTGGCAGCCCTATGAAGAAAAGTTCAATCACAGGTGGTGGCAGACTGAATTTCCGTTAACCGCAGTAAGGGGAGCCGACTTTATAATGCTCGACAGATTTTTGGATGCCGTAAGAACAAAAGGTCGTGTTCCTCTTGATATTTACGACGCTGCTGTAATGTCGGCAATAGTTGAATTATCAGGTATTTCGGCGGAAAAGAAAATGCCGGTGCCATTTCCTGACTTCACAAATGGAAAATGGAAATCCAGTAAACCATATTTTGCACTTTAATAATATCTTCAATGATTACAGGACAGCGTATCAGAATAAGAACCCTGCGCAATGATGATATTCGCAATGCACTCAGCCTGTCATCTTCCGAAGGATGGAACCAGACAATGAAAGACTGGAGCCGGATGATCGGGAACCCTCTCAATACCTGCATTGCAGCCGAATATGAAAACAGGATCATCGGAACTGCAACAGCGCTTAATCACAATGGTAAAGTTGCATGGATAGGAATGGTTCTCGTTGACAAGGAATTCCGCGGACAGGGAATCGGCAAACTGCTTATGACTACCATTATTGACATGCTCGGAAAATTCGATTCAATAAAGCTGGATGCCACTCCTTCAGGACTGCCATTATACAGGAAACTTGGCTTTAATGATGAATATATGATCGACAGGATGTTCAATCTGTCTGTGGCAGGTGAGGAAATCCCACATCATGGTAAGATACCTGAATTAATAAAAATTACTGATCTCAAGGGTATTGCAGAAAAAGACGAAGAGATCTTCGGGGTTTCACGATATTCTCTTCTTGAGAAACTATATGAGGATTTTCCGGAAAAAGCTTTAAAACTTGAGATCAGGAATTCCCTTTCTGCTTATATTTTAGGAAGAGAAGGCCTGAAGTATCATTATATTGGTCCGTGTGTCGCATCATCGGAAGATTCAGCACGCATCTTAATTTCAGCTGCATTGAGTAAGCTCAAAAGTCAACCTGCAATCCTTGATATCCCGCAGGATAAGCAGGACATGATAAGGTGGCTGGAGTCAGCAGGATTTCAGAAACAAAGACATTTCACGAGGATGTACCTTAAAAGCAATTCCTTTAAGGGGATCACAAAAGACTACTATCTGATCAGTGGCCCGGAGTACGGATGATGTGATGCTCTTTTTAACCATGAAAAGAACCGATCATCAATATGTGCCCTGGCAATTATTCAGTACGGTTTCCTGTTTTGGGCAGAAATGAGACTATCAGGGCACCGGTAAGAGCAACTCCTATGAGGATAATGAAAGCAGTGGAATAAGTATCCTGAGCGTCATGCATGGCTCCGAGGAACATCGGGAAAGTCGATTCGGCAACTCCGTCCGCCACAAGAATAATTCCCATTGTCCTTCCCAGAGCCCTTACCCCGAACAGGTCACCTGCCATCAGGGGTATTATCATATAATCACCGCCAAGCCCTATCCCGAAAACAACAGCAAAAATGTATATCCTTCCCGGGAAATCAGGCACCAGCAACAACGGGATTGCAGAAGCTACTATAAGGTAGATAAGGATCATTACATATTTCCTCGGGAAGAGATCCGCAAGCCATCCCATAAGCACCCGTCCGATAAGGCTGCAGAGCAGAACCAGGGAGATTACATGCGCAGCCTGTGTTTGTGAAAATTCGATATCGCGCAGATATAGTTTCAGATGTTGATTCACCCCGCCAACCACACCTATAGCACACATACTTCCGATTGCCAGCAGGTAGAAGTTCGGATTTGTAAGTATATTTTTTATAGGTACAGCCGGTTCCTTATCGGCATGACTTCCTTCAAGAGTTGATGCACCCTTAATAAAAAAGACCATGGGAAAGGCTATCAGGATAACCAGAACACCCAGTGCAGCCAGAGAATTATGCCACCCGTAACTCTTTTCCAGACCTGCAGCTAAGAGTGGTACGACTGCTCCTCCTGCACCTATCCCAAGATAAGCAATCCCCATGGCTTTTCCCCGGTTCCTGTCAAACCACCTGGATATAAGTACCTGACAAGGCAGGGGACCACCGCAGACATATCCAAGGGCATTAAAAATATAGAACAGGTAGAAAAGCGGTAAGGTGTCCGCAAAGCTTAATCCGATAAGGGCAGTTCCCATGAACAGTACACCGGCCAGCATCAACCTCCTCGGACCATATTTGTCTATCAGCCATCCTGCAATGAACCCGAAAAGAGGACCAACAAGAAGCTTACCAAGCGCATTACCCGATGTGATTACTGTTCGCGACCATCCATACTCTTTGGCCATAAAATCAAAGAAGAACGGCAACCCGTAAAAAGCAAATCCCACAAGGGCGAAAAGGGATAAAAAGGCAGTAATAACAATATAAGTCTGAGAACTTTTGGGAGCAAATCCCAAACCTGTTTGAGAATTCTTATCTGACATGTGAAAGACCAAAATTTGTAACTTTTAAAGTTAAATATTTACCTTTATGAACTTCCAAATTTTTTCAATTTCTGGAAAAAAACCTTCATATCGTGACTCTGAATATACCATATCCCCCTGATTATGGTGGTATGATAGATTGTTTTCACAGGATCAGAATGCTCAGCAAAAAAGGAGTAAATATCCATCTGCATGCATTTGAATACGGGCGTGAACACAGTAAGGAGCTGGAATCTATATGCAAGATTGTCAATTATTACCGGAGGGATACTTCTTCAAAACGTCATTTTTCGCTCCTGCCCTACTCTGTTGTCTCAAGAAGTTCTGATGAGCTTCTCCGGAATCTTCTCAAAAATGATTATCCTGTTCTTTTCGACGGGATACAGACAACCATCTTACTGAATAATCCGGCTCTGGCAGGCAGAACAAAGGTAGTCAGGATACACAATATTGAACCTGTCTATTACCGCTCACTTGCAAGATATGAAAGGAATTTTTTAAGAAAAATGTATTATCTGATCGAAGGGGCAAAGTTAAGCAGGTATGAAAGTATTTTATCCGGAGCGGATTACCTTGCAACATTGTCAATAACAGATCACGAATATTATAACAGAAAGTTTAAAAACTCAGTCCTCATTCCGACATCGCATCAGTTTGACAATATTGTATGCAAACCGGGATCCGGGGATTTCATACTTTATCATGCCGACCTTTCGGTGAACGAAAATGAGGCTGTTGCCGGATTCCTTATTTCTAAAGTATTTTCAAGGTTATCAGTTAATTGTATAATTGCCGGCAGGAAACCTTCTTTACGCATTTCGACTCAGATATCACACCACCCTAATATTAAGCTTATATCCGATCCTGCGAATGAAACCATGGAAGAGCTCATCATGAATGCACATATTAATGTGATACCCTCAATGGCTTCCAACGGATTTAAACTGAAACTGCTTCTTTCGCTTTACTGTGGCAGACACTGCATTGTGAACAACGCTACAGTAAATGGTTCAGGATTGTATTGTCTGTGTCATATTGCGGATTACGGGGAAAAAATGGTCAGTAAGATCAATCAACTGATGGGAAAACCCTTCACTGAAGAAATGATAGAGGAACGAAGGACAATCCTGAGTAAAAATTACAATAATTTACTCAATGCCAATAGGTTAATGAATCTGCTCTTCCCTGAATGAGTATTATGAACAAGTGGGCGCCCAGATTCAAAAGTCACCCTGGGGGATTTAGGGCATAGCCGTCAACTTAAGAAATGTCTTAATAACGAAAATTACTGTAAATAGCAGAAATATAGCTAATAAAGTTTCCCCTCCTTAAAAAAAGGAGGGGAAACTTTTATACCCAAAACTTCTTAAGTTGACGGCTATGCGATTTAGGGGTGAGTTATATAGTAGTAACACAAAGGATTTCAGCAAATTAAGAACATTTATGAATTAAACAGATAAAGAAAAATAAGAAAGATTTAGGAAAGGATATTTTCAAATCTGTAATATTCTTAAAAATCTGAACTTAAAAATTAAACTCTAAACATTGTTGGGATCAATAAAAAAAATTAGCTTTGAAGACTTCAAAAATTACAAATTCACCATTTAAAACCTATGGCAAACAACACTTCTACAAATGTTATCAGCAAGAAAGACTACATCTTTTCGATAACAATAATCGGACTTTTTTTCTTTATTTTCGGATTCGTAACGTGGCTTAACGGAATTCTTATTCCTTTTCTCCGGACAGCCTGTGAGCTAAGTGATTTTGAAGCATATTTCATCACATTTGCTTTCTACATCTCATATCTTATAATGGCACTCCCCTCATCAGCAGTCCTTAAGAAAACAGGTTTCAAATTCGGTATTTCGATCGGCTGCTGGGTGATGGCCATCGGGGCTCTTATCTTTATACCTGCAGCTTTGGCCAGGTCTTATGCCCTCTTCCTTACGGGCCTCTTCGTCGAAGGTGCAGGTCTTGCACTTTTGCAGACAGCTGTAAATCCTTACATTACTATTCTGGGTCCCCGGGAAAGTGCTGCAAAAAGGATAAGCATAATGGGAATATGCAATAAGTTTGCAGGAGCAATAGCCCCGATAATCCTTGCAGGCATCATCCTTAAAGATTCCCATATACTTGAAGAGAAACTGGCACAGGCTGCAGATGCAGCTGCACGTGCTGTTCTTCTGGATAAAATGGCTGAAAGAGTAATTGTTCCCTATATTGTAATGGCTGTAATACTGGTCTTACTGGGTTTGTTCATGAAATTTGTTCACCTGCCCGAGGTTGAAGCTGAAGAAATTGATGAAACGACCAGCGCTGAATTAAGCAAAAGAACAAGTATCTGGCAGTTCCCGCATCTTGTACTTGGCGTGATTGCCCTTTTCTTTTATGTAGGTGTGGAAGTAATTGCAGGAGATACTATTATCAGATACGGACAGTCCATTAATATACCGATGGAATCTTCAAAGTACTATACCTCACTCACGATGCTTGCCATGGTTGTGGGTTATATCCTTGGGATCATTCTTATACCAAAATACCTGAAGCAGGGTAATGCATTAAAGATATGTACAGTTCTGGGACTGATCTTCTCTCTGGGTGCGATCCTTACCCCGGCAAATATAGCCTTTACGATGCCTTTCATTGATCTTACGACCCTGAAACCCATTCAGCTGGTTCTGCCTGTTACAGTGCTTTTTGTAGCGCTTATGGGACTGGCTAATTCACTTGTCTGGCCTGCAATGTGGCCTCTGGCTCTGTATGGCCTGGGCAGATTCACCAAAACAGCATCAGCATTGCTTATAATGGCAATTGCCGGAGGTGCTCTGCTTCCACTGTTATATGGCAAACTTGCCGTTGCTTTTTCAACACAACAGGCATACTGGCTCTGTGTACCGTGTTACCTTATAATAATGTATTACGCCTTTATCGGATATAAAGCAGGATTGAAAAATGTCGCCTGACCTCAGAGAAATATTTGACCTTTTTACTGCAGACGGGACCTTCCTGAAAGGCGAACCATACGGCAGCGGTCATATCCATGATACTTTCCGGGTTGAAACAAAAGAAAGTGAAAAGGATAATTATATTCTGCAGAGGCTGAATGATAAAATATTCAAAAATATCCCCGAGCTTCAGCATAACATCGAAAGGGTCACCATACATCTCAGAGAAAAGCTGAGCGCCATACCGGGTTCTGATATCAAAAGGGAGTGTCTGAGACTTATCCCGGCTAAAAACGGGAACAGTTGGATCACAGACAAAGAAGGGAAATTCTGGAGGATGTATATCTTCATATCGAATCACCGTTCATACAATATTGTCGACACTCCGGTTAAAGCGTTTGAAGGCGGAAAGGCTATCGGACGGTTTCAGGCGATGCTGGCAGACCTGCCGGGAGAACCCCTCTTTGAGACAATCCCGTTTTTTCATGACATAGAAAAACGGCTGGAAACATTCAACAGATTGCTTGAAAAAGATCCTGCCGGAAGAGCAGAGAAAATCGTTTCAGAAGCTGAATTCGTCCATAAAAGAGCTGAAGAGATGAAGATTATCCTGAAACTCGGAAGGGAAGGTAAAATTCCTGTCCGTATTACTCATAACGATACAAAATTCAATAACATTCTGCTCGACGAGAACGACAAGGCATTATGTGTGATCGACCTGGATACAGTAATGCCCGGATATGTGCATTACGACTTTGGAGATGCTATCAGGACTGCTGCAAATATCGCGGCCGAGGATGAGAAAGAACTCTCAAAGGTCAGGATGGATATAAAACTTTTTGAAGCTTATGCTTCAGGATATCTTTCGGAGACCAGGGATACTCTCAATCCGGTTGAGATTGATTATCTCGCTTTCGCACCCCGGCTTATAACCTTCACAATTGCACTGAGGTTCCTTACAGACTATATAGACGGTGATAATTATTTCAAGATCCATCACGTGCACCATAACCTCCAGCGTGCACGGGCTCAGTTCAGGCTCGTAGAGAGTATGGAAGAACAGTATGGTGAGATGAACGAGATAATCGCAGGTCTGATTTAGTTAGATGATAGTTGGCAGTTGGCAATTGGCAGTTGGCAAGAGGCAGCTGGCAGAAGGATATGAAGTATAAATAAGAAGAAGGAGAAATTGCAAAAAGGCTATCATGGGATGGACAAGTGAAGAGATCAGGTTCCTTAAGAAACTAAATAATCCTGATAAGATCCAGTCATTTCTCGATTCAATCGAATATAATCCCGAATACACATCCCGGTCACCCAGATGGGTAATAAAGACCGGAACTGCACATTGTTTTGAAGGTGCTCTTTTTGCGGCTGCAGCACTTCAGTTCAATGGCAACAAACCTATGATTGTAGATATGCTGGCAGAGGATGACGATGATCATGTTATAGCTGTATATAAGGTTGACGGATTCTGGGGAGCGATAGCTAAATCAAATTTCACAAGTCTCAGGTTCAGGGAACCGGTTTATCGTTCTGTAAGAGAGCTTATTATGTCATATTTCGATTTCTTTTTCAATACTAATGGGTTTAAATCACTCAGATCATATTCCCTGCCCTTCGATCTGACATATTATGAATCGAGGAACTGGACAACCACCGACGAAGATCTTGAATATATCGGTGATAAGATTGAATCTCTGCATCATTTCCCTGTGGTAACACAAAAGATGATCAGGAACCTTAGTCCGGCGAGCGAATCGATGCTTAAAGCCGGAATGCTTGGATCCAGACCAGAGGGACTGTTCAAACCGGGAACGAAAAGAAGGAGTGAGTTGTGAGGAGTGAGTGGTGAGGAGTGAGGGGTGAGGAGTGAGGGGTGAGGAGTGAGGGGTGAGGAGTGAGGGGTGAGGAGTGAGGAGTGAGTGGTGATTTGTGAGATTGACGGCTGTAGTGTGATTGGTCGAATATTTCTATTTCATATATCATTAATAACCTTACACTTAGAAAGGGCGAAGATATTCCGGTCGAAGATTTGTTTGGAATTAAACCGGGATTGACTATTTTTGCACCCGAAAAACCGGATTTTATTTTCAGTGAAGGGTAATAATTTCATCTGACAGCGGTTAAAAAAAAATTACGGAATGGATCTTTCGGGTAAGAGTTATAAAGCCTTCCTCGAACGCCGGGAGGCGTTGAAAAAACAGTACAGTCCCAAACAGGCAGAAAAGCAGCACAAAAAAGGTAAGCTGACGGCAAACGAACGTATCAACCTGCTTTTCGATCCGGGGACTTTTGAAGAAGTCTACACATTTGTCACACCTGCCGATCAGCCGGTCGAATTCGGTAAAGTTGAAAGAACATTCGGTGACGGAGTCATTGTGGGACATGGGAGAGTAAATGGCCGTCTGGTTTTTGCATATGCCCAGGACTTTACAATTATGGGAGGTTCTCTTGGTGTTGTTCATGCAAAAAAAATTGCCAAGATCCAGGAGATGGCCCTCAAAATGGGATCACCGATAATAGGTATGATGGATTCAGGGGGTGCACGAATACAGGAAGGTGTTGCAAGCCTCAGCAGTTACGCTTCAATATTCCATAATATTATCCAGTCATCAGGAATTATTCCTCAGATTTCAGTCATCATGGGCCCCACAGCTGGTGGAGCAGTCTACTCCCCTGCCCTGACTGATTTCGTTTTTATGGTGAATAACACAAGCTATATGTTCGTTACCGGTCCGAATGTTGTCAGGGAGGTGCTGAATGAAGAGGTGTCACTTGAAGGGCTCGGAGGGGCAGATGTACATGCCGTTAAAAGCGGCGTTGCCCATATGATATATAATGATGAGGAGAACACCATCCTGGCACTGAAAAAATTCCTTTCATATCTGCCCTCAAATAATATCGAAAATCCACCTGTAGTGGCTGACAACGGAGTAACTCCGGATATTTGTGACAAGCTCAGGGACATTGTGCCTGATGATCCTAACAAGCCATATGACGTAAAGGATGTAATAAATCTGGTTGTCGACAGAAACAGTTTCTTTGAAACAGCTGAAATGTATGCCCAGAATCTTGTTACTGGTTTCGCCCGGCTTACAGGAAAGACTGTAGGTATTGTTGCAAACCAGCCAAAGGTACTTGCCGGCGTTCTGGATATTGATTCTTCAACGAAAGGTGCCAGGTTTATCAGGTTTTGTGATGCATTCAACATACCAATAATCACCTTTGAGGATGTTCCCGGCTTTCTTCCGGGTATTGACCAGGAACACAGGGGAATTATCCGTCACGGAGCAAAGTTGCTTTTTGCATACAGCGAAGCTACGGTACCCAAAATAACTGTGATCCTCAGGAAAGCTTACGGAGGAGCCTTCATTGTTATGAACAGTAAAAATCTCGGAGGCGATTTCAGCTTTGCATGGCCAACAGCGGAAATAGCCGTCATGGGACCTGACGGAGCAGTGGCTATCCTTTACCGCAGAGAACTGGCCGAATCAAAGAATCCTGCTGAACTTAAGAAAGAACTTGTTAAGAAATACAGGGATAAGATCGCAAATCCCTTTATCGCTGACGAATCAGGTTATATAGACGAAGTGATTGATCCGGCCATGACCAGAAAGAAAATATTATCAGCACTGAATGCCCTGAGCAACAAATGGGTAAAGGTACCGGACAGGAAGCATGGCAATATGCCGTTATAGTGGCGCAACGGCCCAGGGGCGAAAAGGCACAGCGGTGCAACGGCACAGTGGCGAAGGGGCGCAAGGGTACACTTGATAGTTAAATGAATGCTGAAAAGGAAAAGATGAAAAAGATACTTATAGCGAACAGAGGTGAAATAGCCATCAGGATCATGAAGACGGCAAGGAAGATGAAGATCCTGACTGTTGCGATCAGAACTGCTGCAGAACCGGATGCAATGTATCTTTCTTTTGCCGACGAAGTCTTTGACAATACTGAAGATCTGTCAGAGATCCCCGTTTTCCTCGATATAGAGAAGCTTATCTCAATAGCTTTAGCTACAGGCTCCGATGCTCTTCATCCCGGCTACGGATTCCTTGCAGAAAATGCCTATTTTGCTCAGAAATGTCTCGATAATAACTTAAACTTTATCGGGCCCACTCCTGATGCCATTTATAAAATGGGGAACAAAACAATTGCAAGGAGGCTTGCCATGCAGAATGGGATCCCTCTGGCGATGGGTAGCGATGGAAATATTTCCGATGAAGAAGAAGCCGTGGCAATGGCAGAAAAAATAGGCTATCCTGTCATAATAAAAGCTGCTTCAGGCGGAGGCGGAAGAGGAATGCGAATTGTACGCGATGAGGTAGAAATGGTAAAAATGTTCTCTGTTGCAAGCAGAGAAGCAGAAAAAGCATTTAAAGATCCCTCAGTTTTCATCGAAAAATATATCGAGAATCCCAAGCACATTGAATTTCAGATCCTTGGTGATAAAAAAGGAAATATTATACATCTCGGGGAAAGAGAGTGTTCTATTCAACGCAAGCATCAGAAACTTCTTGAAGAAGCTCCTTCAGTAGCACTTGATCCTTCGCTCAGAAAAAAAATGGGTTCCATGGCCGTCCGGATAGCAAAAGCTGTAAAATATCTCTCGGCAGGTACTGTGGAATTCCTTCTGGATTCGGAGAAAAATTTCTATTTCATGGAAATGAACACCCGGATACAGGTTGAACACCCGGTCACCGAAATAGTTACAGGTATTGATCTGATTGAACAGCAGATAAGGATTGCCAACGGAGAGGAACTGAAATATAGACAGAGTGATATTAAAATTAACGGCTGGGCCATTGAATGCAGGATTAATGCTGAAGATGTGCAGTCGGGCTTTGCTCCTGATCCGGGAAGAATTGAAAAACTCAGCATGCCTGATTATCCATATATAAGGGTTGATACCGGTATCAGAGAAGGATCAGCCATTGTAGCAAGTTACGACTCAATGATCGCCAAGCTGATCATCAGCGGGAAAGACCGCAGAGAAGCTATCACAAGGTGTAAAATGGCTCTGGACAAAGTATGGATTAAAGGAGTTAAAACAACCCTTCCTTTTTTCAGGCTTCTTGTAAGAAATCAGAATTTCCAGGACGGGAATTTTACGACAGCGTTCATAGAAAAAGATCTTGAAAAATACTATTATAACAGTGAATATGAGGAAATGCTGGCTGCATGGCTTGCCACAAAGCTGTTCGTTGAGGAAAACCTCCAGTCGGACAGCATAAATGTTGATTTCAGGGACGGAAAGGGGATGAGTCCCTGGCTGCTTAACAAAAGGATCAACCAGTTTTAATCAGCCAAAAAGCAATGAACAATAAACTACATATCAATAAGCTGTTTGCCTTATCATCCGAGAAGCGGAAATTCAGTTTTACAATTCCGCTGAAAAACAAGATCAGGATCGGCAAAAGGGATTATACAGTACAATTGAGATCGGATGATAAATTCGGGACATACATTTTATGGAAAAACCGTAAATATCCCGTTGAGGTGGTCAGGTCGAGACAGAACAAATATGAAATCCTGTTCAATGATATTAGCTATACTTTTACAATAGAGACTCCCTTTTCACTTCAGAGGATGAAAGTTCTCGATTCCGTAAGGGGAAAATCAGTGAGCGAGTCGGTTAAGGCGCCCATGCCGGGAAAGCTTCTCGATGTGCTTGTAAGGGAAGGCTCAACTATCCTTCGCGGCGAACCCCTGGTCATCCTCGAAGCCATGAAAATGCAGAACGAAATACAATCTCCCGTTAACGGTACAATTGTAAAAGTCCATGCAAAACCGAACACCAATGTAATGAAAGATGATGTTCTGGTGGAGATAAAGACAGAATAGCTCAGGGCGGAGGGCACAGAGCGCAGGGCTCAGGGCTAAGAACCCTCAACCTCAATCTCAACCTTAACCTTACTTCGCCGGTACCTCCTCAAGTGATTTGCAGAGGAAATCATAGAATTTCTTTACTGAAGGTATGTTGACCTTTTCGTCGGGAGAGTGTGGGTATTTAATTGTCGGACCGAAAGAAATCATATCGAGGCTTGGATATTTTCCGCCGATGATGGCACATTCCAGACCGGCATGGATGGCTTTGATCTCAGGTTCCTTACCAAACATTTTCTCATAGATGTTCTTCATGCTTGCCAGTATTGGAGAATTCATATTTGGTTTCCATCCCGGATATCCGCCTGTCATATTTATTTTAGCATCTATAAGGTGGAATACTGCTGCAATTCTCCAGGCTGTTGCTTCTTTTGAAGTGTCGACCGAACTGCGGCACAGGTTATGTACTTCGAACTTTCCCTTCATACATTTAACGATGGCCATGTTGTTTGAGGTTTCAACAAGTCCTTTTACAGCCTGGCTCATTCGTTGCACACCATTTGGACATGCAAATACAGCTCTGATTATCTTATACTGATCCTTTTTTCCCAAAACTTTTGCCGGTGAGTCGCATTTTTTGCATGAAAACACGAGATCGGGTTCTGTATCTGAGAATTCTGACCTGTACATTTTTTCATAGCCCTTAACAAATTTCTCAAATGCTTTTGCTTTGGCAGCTGAAACCACCAGTACTGCATAGGATTCGCGGGGTATTGCATTCCGGAGATTACCTCCGGCGGCTTCTGCCAGTCTGATGGCAAAGTCGGATTCTGCCTGCATCAGGAACCGGAACATCAGCTTATTTGAGTTTGCCCTTCCCAGAGCAATATCAACACCCGAGTGGCCTCCTTTAAGACCTTTTACTGTTATCCTGTATGCATTCATTCTTGCGGGAGTATTCTCCTCCACATATTTCTTCGTTGCTGTAACATCCATTCCTCCGGCACATCCGACACACAGTTCATGTTCATCTTCCGAATCGAGGTTCATGAGGATGTCTCCCTTCAGCATTCCTTTCTTCAAACCAAAGACCCCTGTCATACCCGTTTCTTCATCTATTGTGAACAATCCTTCAACAGGCCCGTGACGAAGGTTTTTGGATGCAAGAACGGACAGAGCGGCAGCAACACCGATCCCGTTATCAGAGCCCAGAGTAGTCCCGTCAGCTTTTACCCAGTCTCCATCAATTACAGTAGCTATCGGATCTTTCTCAAAATCATGGACCTTATCATTATTCTTCTGAGGTACCATATCGAGATGTGTCTGAAGGATAACACCTTTTCTGTTTTCCATCCCCTTTGTTGCAGGTTTCCTGATTATTACGTTGCCTAACTTATCGACAATCGTTTCAAGATTATGGTCCTTACCGAATTTTTCAACATATGCGACTATTCCTGATTCCTTTTTTGAAGGACGCGGAATACGGGTTATATCATGGAAATAATTCCATAATTGTTCCGGTTGAAGTTTTCGTATATCACTCATATTTATCTGTTTTTAATTAATTTAATTGTATAAAAATACAAAAACCGGAGAATAAAATAAAGATGTAACAAAAACTTAAACGAATTTGATTGCCATATAAATGTCAATTATATTAAATTCATACCGTCAAAAGAATTATATTTTGAAAACGGCGAAAAAATGAACATTTATCTTGTATTTATTATAATTCTGTTCATTCTGGCCATTTCCGATCTTGTTGCAGGGGTTTCAAATGACGCCGTTAACTTTCTTAACTCATCCATCGGTTCAAAAGCTGCTCCGGTAAAGGTGATACTGGCTATTGCCGCTCTCGGGGTATTTACAGGCACCACATTTTCAGGCGGAATGATGGAGATTGCCAGGTCAGGGATCTTTAAACCCGGAGAGTTTTATTTTTCGGAGATAATGATCATCTTCCTGGCAGTAATGATAACCGATGTCCTTTTACTCGATTCATTCAATACCTTCGGATTGCCGACATCAACCACTGTATCACTTGTATTTGAGTTACTTGGAGCTGCCGTGGCATTATCAGTGATAAAAGTAATTCAGGCGGGTGATACTGTTGCCGGCATTGAAAACTATATCAATTCCGGGAAAGCTCTTGCAATAATTTCCGGTATACTCATTTCTGTTGCGATAGCCTTCAGTGGGAATGATAGTTCAGTTCATAACACGCCTGATCTTTTCGTTCAATTATGAGCGATATATGAAATTTGCCGGGGGGATCTATGGCGGCGGAGCTCTGACGGTTATTATTTACTTCCTTCTTGTCAAGGGAGCAAAGGAGCATCATTCATGACCCCTTATACCGTATCCTGGATTGAAGAAAATACATGGAAGATACTTATTACTGCTTTTGCAGGATCTACGGTAATCCTGCAGTTGCTGATATCATTTTTCAGGATCAATGTACTTAAAATTGTTATCCTTGCAGGAACATTTGCACTTGCATTTGCATTTGCCGGGAATGATCTTGCGAACTTTATCGGTGTCCCGCTGGCAGGCTATGACTCTTATATGACATATATCAGCGATCCATCACTGAATCCCGACACATTTGCCATGGATTCTCTTCAGGGACCTGTCAGGACCCCGACACTTTTTCTTATGGCCGCAGGATTGATAATGGTAATAACACTGTTCACATCAAGAAAAGCAAAGAAAGTCACTCAGACCGAAGTGAGTCTGGCCAGGCAGGATGCCGGAGATGAAAGGTGGTCATCAACACCTTTTTCACGGTAGCTGGTACATGGTGTGGTAAGATTTTCAAAAGTATTCAACAGGGTGATCCCGCAGCGTGTCCACGATTTTGTAGCAAAGAGATTCTCTACCGTAAAAGTTAAATCAAAGGCGAAGAATACAGTAGAGAGTTCATCCTTCGATCTTCTGAGAGCTTCTGTAAATACAATTGTTGCCGGTATCCTTATTGCATCCGGTACTTCGCTCAAGCTCCCCTTGTCAACAACTCGTGTGACTTTCATGGTTGCGATGGGTACCTCACTTGCCGACCGGGCATGGGGCCGGGAAAGCGCCGTATACAGGGTTTCAGGCGTCCTTACTGTAATCGGAGGCTGGTTCTTTACAGCGATCATTGCATTTACTGCGGCGTTCATTATCGCCAACATCCTTAACTGGGGGGGAGTTGCAGGTATGATAATCGCACTTGCTGTTGCTTTATTCATAGTTATAAAAACTAATTTTTTCAGCAGGAGACAGATTGAAAAACAAAGCATAAAGGATGAATTTGACCTTAAGGCAACCCATACCGGAGAAAATATCCTCGATAAATGCAACTCAACTATAATCAACGTAACGGAATCAGTATCAAAACTTTATTCATCGGGCATCAATGCTCTGATCAGGGAAAACAGGAAGAAGATGAAGATCGTAGTAAAGGAGGTTAATGAGCTTAGTCAGTTTACAAAGAAATTAAAATATGATCTATACCCGACCTTAAAAAAGATTGAAGCAGAACACATTGAAGCAGGCCAGTTTTATGTACAGATCCTCGACTATCTGAGAGAAGTTACACATTGCCTTGAGTTTATTGTCCAGCCGATATATGAACATCTTGATAATAATCATCCCTCTCTCATCCCCGAACAGATAAAAGACATGGAGGACCTCAGTGAGCTTATAAAGTCATATTTCGGGGAGATTGTAAAAATTATGAGAAAAAAGTCATTTAAAGATCTTAATAAGCTTATTTCCAAGAAGAGATTCATTCCGGATCATCATTATAATTCCAGAACAGATAATCAGGTAAATTATTTAAACTGTTAAAAAAAAAAGTAATTTTAAGCCGTTTTTAAAACTGCTTCGAGGGCAGCTATTTAACAGATTAAGTCGCAACATATACCATTTCAGAAAATGAATATTGACAAGATTCTTAAGTTTTTTGTTCCGAAAGATCACTCTTTTCATCCTCTTTTTGAAGAAGATGCAAAAAACCTTGTAAAAGCCACCGAACTTTTTAAGGAAATGCTTTCATCCACTGATCCCGAATACCGTGAAAAAATACATAAGGAAATAAAGGATGTGGAGCATATCGGAGACGAGATAACAGATAAGATGTACGAACAGCTTAACAAATCATTTATCACACCGTTCGACAGGGAAGATATTCACGAACTGGCTTCGAATATTGATGATGTAGTTGATTCAATTAACGGGGTCAGCAGGAGGATATGCCTCTATAAGCCTAAACATATGTTACCTGAGTATAAAAAGATGGCTGATATGATACATGAGGCAGCCCTCGAGATCCAGACAAGCGTTCACTGTTTAAGTGATGCAGCTGCCAACAAGGAGGAAATTACCAGGGCATGTGCAAAAGTTACTGCTATCGAGCACAAGGTTGATGAATATTATTACTCTGGGGTATCGGAACTTTTCAATAGTGAAAAAGATGCTGCAGAATTACTTAAGAACAATAAGATACTCGAAATTCTTGAAAGATGTGTTGATGAAGAAGAAGATGTTACTGATACGATAAAATCGATGCTTATAAAAATGGCATAAATCCGACCTTCACCTTATTTTCTTTTTATCATTGAAAGTACCATTTTGGACTTATTGACAGCCATAATTACAAGAGGAATAATATCATATCATAGTCTTGTATTACTGCCGGATCAGGGTTTCTGACCTGAAGGCAGTTCCAGACCGTATCCCTGCTTCTTATCGGCTTGTTTCAGTTTGTAGGCCAGAAAAATTGAAATCAGACCGCAGATCACAAGAATGAAGATAGGGACAGTATAGTTATAATTCATCTGTCCGGCACGTATTGCCTCAAGGTTTTCCTTGTTTGCAAGATCGAGAACAGCTCCTATTCCCCAGAAAAATAATCCCAGGCCCCAGTTTTGAACTGTAAACATCGAAGCATAAGCAGTACCAAGTCTGTTTTCAGGGACAATTTTAGCGACAGATGGCCACATTGCTGCAGGGACAAGAGAAAATGCAATACCAAGACTGATAAGACCGAGGTAGGCAAGTATTCTTACATTAAAGAGTGAAAGAGCAATATGCGCAAAAATAAGAAGGAGCGAACCGAGTATCATAAGTGATGCACCTCTTCCCTTTTTATCTACATAATTTCCGAAGATCGGAGTAAAGAGAATGGTCCCCAGCGGAATAAGAGAAGCTGTTTTCGGTCCGTTCGAGAACCACAAGCGGAATGTGTCTTTAAGAAGGAATACGAATAGCAGGAAAATCAGGAAAATAACAGCCATTGAGAGATTCTTCCCTTGCCGTGTTTTAATATATGACGGAACAAGCGAAAATGCCAGTCCGAAAATAAAAAGGGCAATGAAAACACTGGAATTCCCGATAGCCTTACTGCCGAAAAGAACGATATTACTATCTGGGTCATCGGGAAGTACATAAGAAAACCCGAATTTATTTACAAGCATATCGGGAGCATACTGGATGAACGGGAACACAGCTGCATAAAAGGATACGCACAAAAGTGCTATATAGATAAATGAAGGATTTGTAGCCAGCTTAACAAGGTCTGCAAACTTGAATTCTTCTTCCTGATCTTTATCAGTAACCAGTCCTGCTCTTTGTTTGTCGAGTTTTTTATCAAAGAATGTATATATAATAAAAAGTATCAGAGCCAGGGCAATGAGTGTTGCAGCAAAGGTCACTGCAGGAGATACATGGCCGTTTGCAATATCGGGTGAAACTGCAATACCAAGCGCCGATCCCAGTCGTCCGAAACCAATATTGATAGCCATAGCAAGTGCCATTTCATAGCCTTTGAACCATTTGACTATCGTTCGTGTGGCAACCACGCACGTTATCTCCAGTCCCGAACCGAACATTATCCTGCCGATGATCATTACAGTAAGCATGGTGCTCTTGTCGGTGCCGAAAACACCCGCGGCAGCCAGGGCAGACAATGCTCCTCCTACAGCCGCAAGAGCTCCGAATACTATCCCTGCCAGACGGATACCCCACTTATCGAGTATTATTCCGCCAACTATGATCATACCAAACATATTGGCAATTGTCGTAAGCCCGATAAGCCGCCCGAATTCCTCACTTGTAAATCCCAGCTCGGATTCCATCAATCCCTTTAATCCTGAAAAGAAATCCTGGAACCAGTAGGTCGCAAACATGAGTGCACTTAATAATACAAGAACAAGCCACCTCAGGGCAGCCTTATCACGTAAAGTCCTGGTAATAGTTTCCATAAAGTCAAATTTGGTAAACGGCGTAAATGTAAAAAATAAATCGGATGTTACTGCCCGGGAAAATCACTTATACTGAACTTTATTATTTCATATTTGTTAAATCACTAAAATATATGGAAATTATAATTTCTGAGATATTTAAAGTTACTTTGTATTTTTATTTTCATCAATAATAATGATTTATGAAAAAGATATTTCTTATAGTACTCATTACATCAATTTTTTACAATGCCTTTTCACAGAGTCCGGCATCCCGGGGGAAATCAGAAATAAAATGGCACACGATACAGGAGGCTGAAAAATTATTCAATAAATCTCCCCGTCCTATCTTCATCGATACATATACAGACTGGTGCGGATGGTGCAAGAAGATGGATAACGAAACATTTACTGATCCTGTAATTGCAGAAATTCTCAACAGTAAATTTTACCCCGTCAAATTCAATGCTGAGGGAAAAGAGAGTGTTACATTCATGGGACAAACTTTTATTAATGACGGTACAGCAGGAAGAGCTCACCAGCTTGCCATAGCTTTGCTTCAGGGACAACTCTCCTACCCTACGGTTGTCTTCATGACAAAGGAAGACGAAAAGTTTGCTGTATCTCCGGTCCCCGGCTTCAGGGCTGCAAAGGAAATGGAAGTCCTGCTGAGCTTCTTTGCCGATGATATCTATAAAACCCGGAAATGGGATGAGTTCCAGAAGAGCTTTGTAGGGAAAGTGCAGTAGGGCGAAGGGCGCAGGTCATAGCCGTCAGCTTAAGGTGTTAGGGATTTAAAGTTTCCCCTCCTTAAAAAAAGGAGGGGAAACTTTTCTCCAGAATACTCCGTTAGGTTGACAGCTACGGGATGCAGGATGCAGTTATTTACCGATAATATAGTTTGCAGGCAGTTGCATTACTTCACCGAACTGGTAGATCATTTTCCGCGAGTTATATAGCTGCTCCTCTCCCATTTCCACCACAACATTCACAATATCAGGGATTCTGTAGAATATTTTATCAGAGAGAGCGACCGGAGTTGCAGTACGGTTTCTTGTAACAACAGACAGATCTTTTGTTTTCTTTTCAGGTATAAGCCTGATTATTACAGGTATGCCATTTTCTGTTGTATCATTCATCGGACCTGTCACCTCAGAAAACCTGAAAACTGTAAAAGGAGCCTCTGCCATCGCTTTATCAGGTGAAATGCTGTAAGTGAATGTCCTTAAATCCCTGAATGTCTTTCCGGCAAATAATTCGGTAAGCTCTTTTTCCATTTTGTTAATCTCGTTTATTGCTGCCGCACTCTGTGGGAATACGTTAGCTTCGCCTGTTAAGATCAGGAACTTCCCGTCACGCAGTTCCATGAGTCTCTTTGCTGCCCTCTCAGCCAGCTGGGCCTCCGACAACTTCTTTTTCTGTTCAACAATATATGGTATCCTGATGAACTGTTCTTCAACGCTTACACGTCTGAAAACTGTATCAGTCTGAACCCTGTAATATTCATCGGAACCCAGATCATATGACCTGAATCCGGCAATATCTGCTTCCTGACCGACTCCGGTAATCACGGGACTAACATGGGATTCCGGATTTAGATTGAGAATCAGTCCCTCCTTCCTGAGTGCAAATACATTTGAATTCATAAATGTATTGGTTTCGATCACATATAGTTCGGAAGGATCGGCTTCTTCGTTAGAAGTAACAGTAACGCTTTTTACCGACCAGTCTTCACCTTCGCTCAGAATAACATTATCAAGCCCCAGTAATTCTTCAGCATACCTTGCATAAGGTCCGGGTATTTCAATAGTCCGTTCAAACTCAGCCCTGATTGTTAACATTGTCCGGGGAAGGGCATATACAAGACTTCCGTCCCTTAAAGAAATTGTATCACTAAGGCGTTTTACAGTTGTCGATGGTTTTACATTTTGCCGGACAAGAAAACAGGAAGATGTCATAACCATTAACGACATAACTATAAGAGTCAATTTTATTCTGTTCATAATATGTATTTTTACTTACTAATTGATAATCAATCATATGCCCCAAATCCGGTCAGTCTCCGGTCTCAACAACTGCCGTCTGACTTTATTATCCGCTCTTCGCTCTTCTCTCTGAGCCCTGTTCCCTGGTTACCGGTTGCCGGTCGCCCTTTGCCCTTTGCTCTTCGCCCTGCAACCAGCAAACAGCACCTTAACTTAACGTCAGTTCTGTCCCCTTATTCTCCTGAATGCTTCCGGAATGGAATTAATAATATCGGAAGCAATAACAGATTCATAACATGATTTTTCTGCGGCAATATCTCCAGCGAGTCCATGAATGTAAACACCTGTAATGACCGCGTCAACGGGATCATATCCCTGGGCAAGGAGTGACAGTAACATTCCTGTGAGGACATCCCCGCTTCCGGCGGTAGCCATTCCGGGGTTACCGGTGCTGTTAAACCAGACCTCTCCGGAAGGAGCGGAAATTGAAGTATAAGCACCTTTGAGAACAACAATACATTTTAACTTCCTTGAAAACTGGATCTGTTTTTCCAGACGGGCAAAACCCGAAGTAGCTTTTCCGGTAAGACGATCAAATTCGCCCGGGTGAGGGGTAAGTATAGTATTTTCCGGGAGCTTCGGCAACCAGTCGCTGTGTACTGAAAGTATATTGAGGGAATCAGCATCCAACACAATTGGTTTTTTGCAGTTCAAAAGGAGATTATGAACCATGTTATGGGATTCCGGCATTGTACCGAGCCCCGGGCCTGCTCCAACCGCATCATATTTTTCTGTGGGCACCGTATCTCCGATATACCAGGCTGCATTGTCATGTATGACCATTGCCTCGGGAACAGCAGTCTGCAAAACGAGATTGCCGCAGGAAGGCACATAACATGTCAATAGTCCGGCGCCTGTCCGCAGAGCGGCACCGGCTCCCAGAACGACTGCACCCATCTTGCCGTACGATCCACCAATCAGCAGGCCATGCCCGTAATCACCCTTATGACCAAACTTTTTCCTTGTTTTCAGGAGAGAAACTATTTTTTCATTCTCCAACATCTCAAATGGAGTTTTTGTATTGATAATCGCTCTCTGGTCCAACCCTATCGGTAAAATGATCCAGGAACCTGTAAAAGGCTCATTCTCCCTGAACATGAATGCCAGTTTTGGAAACTGGAAGCTAAGGGTGAAATTCGCATTAATTATGTTCTCAGGATCATTTCCGTCATTATCCTCACCAAATAATCCCGATGGTATATCAACAGCAATTACAGTGCAGCCCGATCTGTTTATTTGCCGGACAATCTCTGCAGGCAGTCCTGATAACGGCCTTTTAAGGCCTGTCCCCAATATGGCATCAATGATTACATCATCATATCCGTTACGGGGAAATTGGTTCCCTGATTCAATTACAGTAAAGGGAACATCTGTTTCGTTTTTAAGTCTTTCCCTGTTGATCTTCCAGTCAGCCGATACCGAATCAGTAAAGTTAAGATGATAAACTTCCGCTTCATACCTGTTCTTTGCAAGTATTCTTGCCAGAGCAAGACCGTCACCGCCGTTATTGCCCGGTCCTGTGAAGATCAGTATCCGCCGCGACCTGGGAAACCTTTCACTATACCATTCAAAGAGTTTCGATGCTGCACGCTCCATAAGATCGACAGAAGCAACTGGTTCGTTCCTTATTGTAAAATCATCTATCTGCCGGATTTGTTCAGAGCTGAATATCTTCATGGCATGATTACATAATTGTACAAATTTAATCTCTTCGACCATTAATAAAAAAAGATTGATATATTTGTTTTCTTCCGGAAATCAGAATAGAGGGAAGGATTTCCGGGTAATTTTACTGGCAACCAGCCTGATATAAAGAAATTATTAAAATACTAATACAGAATTTTATGCTTAAAAATCATCCAAAAGGATTGCTCGTAGCCTTCTTCTCAAATATGGGAGAAAGATTCGGGTTTTATACAATGATGGCCATTCTGGTACTTTTTCTCCAGGCAAAGTATGGTCTTACGGCAAAAGCAGCCGGAGATATTTACAGCTGGTTTTATTTTGCAATTTATGCACTTGCCCTTATAGGAGGTATTCTTGCCGATTCTACAAAGAAATACAAACTAGTAATACTTGTCGGCATAGTAATAATGTTTGCGGGTTATTTTATAATGGCAATACCGGGTATGTCCCTTACTTTCACGATTGTAGGGCTTGGCACAATTGCTCTTGGCAACGGATTGTTCAAAGGCAATCTTCAGGCGGTTGTTGGTCAGATGTATGATGATCCGAAATATTCAAAGCTCAGGGATACTGCCTTCATGATATTTTATATGGGGATCAATGTAGGTGCATTTTTTGCCCCCTTTGCTGCAGACGGCATGCGTACATGGTGGCTTAAGACCAATGGTTTTCTTCACGACGCCAGTGTTCCGGCATTGTGTCACCAGCTAAATAACGGAACTCTGACAGATACAACCGTGCTTCAGCAGCTTGCCGACAAAGTAAGTCTGAGCGGTCCGGTGACAGATCTTTCAGCATTTGCAAATGACTATCTTAATGTTTTCTCAAAAGGTTATAATTATGCTTTCGGAGTGGCAGCCGGAGCCATGATAATCTCCCTGCTTGTATATGTAATATTCAACAGACTTCTTCCTAACAAGGAAAAGCAGGCAGTTACAGAGAAAACAGGGGAAAAAGAAGTTAAATCCTCTGAAAAGGTTGATTTCAAGCCGGTTCCGATAATTGCCGCGATTGTGGCATTGGGTATTACAGCATTTGTACTTCAGCTTCTTGAGCAGATTGATGTTGCAACGGGACTTGCCTTCGGATTATTTGCCGGGTTCGTAACATGGATAATACTAAGCTCACGAAAGGATGAGAGAGCCAGGGTGACTGCCCTCGTTCTTGTTTTCTTCGTTGCAATATTCTTCTGGATGTCATTTCATCAGAATGGACTTACACTGACTCTTTTTGCGAGAGATTATACAGCCAAACAGGTTGGCCCCTTTACCGGCCTGTTCTTTACATTACCTTCCATGCTTGCCTTTATCGGGGCAATTGCCGGTATTGTAATGCTGTTCTATAAAAACCAGTCAAAGAATTTCAGGATCACAGGTGCAGTTCTATTCGTTATTGCACTTCTTTTTGCTTCATTCTTCCTTACAGGATTTGATCCCACAGGATTACTTAATAAGTTCCTGACTCCTTTCAGTGCACAGAATTCCATATCGCCTGAAATATTCCAGTCATTCAATCCGCTTTTCATAGTGGCATTAACTTTCCCTGTACTTGCCCTTTTCTCATGGATGAACAAAAAGGGTATTGAACCATCAACTCCAAAGAAAATCGGCATCGGGCTGATAATTGCATCCATCGGGTTCCTGATCGTTCTTATAGCATCCATCGGAGCTCCATCACCGGCATCGCTGCATGGAACACCTGTAGCAGACTCTGACAGGGTCTCTCCCTACTGGCTGATAAGCAGTTATCTTATACTGACGGTTGCCGAACTGTTCCTGAGTCCGATGGGCCTCTCATTTGTCTCCAAAGTAGCACCATCAAGGTTCCAGGGATTGATGCAGGGAGGCTGGCTGCTGGCTACTGCAGCAGGTAATAAACTACTTTTCGTCGGAACCCTGCTGTGGGATAAAATACAACTAAGCACCCTTTGGCTCATATTCATAGTCTGCCTTATATTGTCAGCAACCTTTATCTTTTCAATACTGAGGAGACTGGAAAAAGCTGCATCGAGTTAAAATAACCCTCCCTTAATCCCTCCCTTAAGGGTAAGGGAGGGACTCTCAATCGAATATTTGCATCAGGATGATGCATTCTTTACAGAACAGAACAGGATGAAAGTAATCAAATTTGGTGGTTCTTCACTCGGAACTCCTGAGCGGATAAGGGGAGTCAGGGAAATAATCAGTGTTCAGACTCTTCCATGTATTGTAGTTGTATCAGCATTTGAAGGAGTGACCGATAGTCTTTCGAGGCTTGCAGATCTTGCCTCCGGGGGAAATGCAGGGTATAAAGCTGATCTTGAAAAGCTGATCGGTGATCACAGGGATTTTGCAAAAAACCTCCTGAACGATCCTGATGATCTAAGTGATGCATCAGATTATATTGAAAATATTTCAAAAGAACTCGGTGAGATACTAAGAGGTCTTTTTCTTCTCAGGGAATCAACAAAACATGCTCTGGATCAAATACTTGCTGTTGGGGAGAGAATTTCTTCGCGGATAATAAGCCTTTTTATTGAAGGATCAGTCTTAAAAGACGCAAGGGAGTTTATCAAAACCGAAGGAAAACCTGGTAATTCAGTCGTTGATTTTAAAATTACTAATCAGCTTATAAGAGCAGCTCTGGAAGATACAGACAAACTCATTGTAATTCCGGGATTTATAGCCAGCAACCAGAATGGTGACACAACAACACTCGGCAGGGGCGGATCAGATTATACAGCTGCCATTATTGCGGCGGCAATCAGGGCAGAAGTACTTGAAATATGGAAAGATGTGGACGGATTCATGACTGCCGATCCAAGGAAAGTGGAGAAAGCCTATACAATAGAGAGCTTATCATATTCCGAAGCGATGGAGCTTTCCCATTTCGGAGCAAAAGTTATTTATACACCCACCCTCCGCCCCGTCTTCAGGGAAAATATCCCTGTACTTGTAAAAAATACATTCAATCCCGAAGGAAAGGGAACACTAATAAATAATAAACCTTCTGTTCAGGGCCCGGGTCCCATAAAAGGTATTTCATCAATCGATCACATCGACCTCATATCTCTCCAGGGCCCGGTAATGGTTGGAGTAAAAGGAACATCGGCCAGATTATTCGGTGCACTGGCAAAAAGTGAAGTTAACGTAATCTTCATAACCCAGGCTTCCTCAGAGTATTCAATAACTCTGGCAGTAAGCCCGTCCGACAGTGATCCTGCAATTGAAGCCATTTCCACTGAATTTGCAGCAGAAATAAGCAGGAATAATGAGCTGAGAATAATTGTCGAGAAAAGAATGTCGATAATCGCCATTGTGGGAGAAAAGATGAAAAACACTCCCGGAATATCGGCAACCCTGTTCAGATCGCTGGGAAGCAATGGAATAAATGTAGTGGCAACCGCACAGGGCTCGTCGGAGCTTAACATTTCTGTAGTCATAAAAAACGACAGTCTTAACAGAGCGCTTAATGTTATACACGACGGGTTCTTCCTGTCGCGCATCAAGGAACTGAATCTGTTCATTGCCGGAACCGGACTGGTCGGGACAAGCCTTATAAAGCAGCTACAGCAGCAGCTTGACGTTCTGCTCCGTGATTATAAGCTTAATGTGAAGCTGGTGGGTATGACCAATTCCCGCAGAATGATAATTTCAAAAAAAGGTATGGATCTTGCAAACTGCCGGGAAATCCTTAGAAACGAAGGAGAAAAAGCCGATATAACCGAATTCATTGAGAGAATGAAAATGATGAATCTCACCAATTCGGTTTTTATTGACTGTACGGCAGATTCAAAAGTTGCCGTGAGATACGGAGAGATTCTCGGAGGATACATTTCAGTTGTCACTGCAAATAAGATAGCCTGTTCATCCGATTATTTATATTATAAATATCTCAGGACCACTGCAGCGGAAAAAGACGTAAGGTTTATGTACGAAACCACTGTCGGAGCCGGACTTCCCATAATAAAAACTATAAGTGATCTGGTGTTGAGCGGTGATAAGATTTTTAAGATTGAAGCGGTGCTTTCAGGAACCCTGAATTTCATATTCAATGAGATGAGCAGTTCGTTGCCCTTAAGCAAAGCTATAAGGAAAGCCCGCGAAAAGGGGTATTCGGAACCCGATCCCCGGATCGATCTGAGCGGAACAGATGTAGCAAGGAAGATACTTATACTGGCCCGTGAAGCCGGTTACATACTTGAACAGAAAGATGTAAACGTCAGTAAATTCCTGCCCGATGAGTGTTTCACGGGTGATCTGAATGATTTTTACACTAAGGTGGAAGCATACGATGCAGAATTTGAAATGAAAAGGCTTGAACTGGAAAAGCTTAACCGTAAATGGAGGTTCTGCGCAACCTTTGATCAGGGTACAGCAAAGGTTGAACTTATTACTGTCGGACCTGAACATCCTTCCTATTACCTTGAAGGCAGTAATAATATCGTTCTCCTTACCACCGAAAGATACCGTGAACTGCCGATGGTAATCAAGGGATATGGTGCCGGAGCGGATGTTACTGCAGCCGGAGTATTTGCGGATTTAATGAGAGTTGTGAACGTATAGCAGGGTGCATTGTGCCGGGTGCCGGGTGCCGGGTGCCGGGTACAGAGAGATGAACGATCAGTAACGAGTTAAGATAAAAGCAATTGCCAACTGCCAACTGCCAATTGCCAACTTAAATATGAGTCATAAGATAAAATATTATTCCACCAATCTGAGAGCCCCTGAAGTATCATTCAGGGAAGCCTTACTCAGAGGTATCGCTCCGGACGGGGGCTTATATATGCCCCGGTCTGTTCCGGAGCTTACCAGGAAGGAGTTGGAAAGCTTTACAGACAGGGAATACTATGAAATTGCATTTGTGATCCTTAATAAATTCCTTAAAAATGAGATAGGGTATAAAGACCTTATGTCTCTATGCCGGGATGCATACAATTTCAGTGTTCCCCTGGAGCATGTTGCAGACGATTGTTATATCCTGAGACTCGATCAGGGGCCTACTGCATCCTTCAAGGATTTTGCCGTAAGGATGATGGCAAGACTGATGAATTATTTTATAGTACCGGAACAATCGCATTACACTATCCTCACAGCCACATCGGGCGATACCGGCAGTGCCGTCGCAAGCGCTTTCCACGGATTTAAGCATATTGATGTCATTATACTCTTTCCTCTGGATGAGGTCAGCGAGACACAGAGGAAGCAGATGACAACACTTAAAGGTAATATAAGTGTAGTGGCTGTCAAAGGTAAATTTGATGATTGTCAGAGGATTGTAAAAAGAGCTTTCGCCGATGAGGCATTCAGGGATCTTAGTCTCTCCTCTGCTAATTCTATTAATATAGGAAGGCTGCTTCCGCAGTCAGTTTATTATGCCTGGGCCTGGTCCAGGTCAGGCCGCAAACCGGTAGTTTTCAGTGTTCCATCAGGTAATTACGGAAACCTTATGGGAGGACTGATTGCCCGTGAGATGGGACTTCCTGTGGAAAAGTTCGTTATTTCTGCAAATGAAAATAACGAGGTCCCGGAATATCTGAGAACCGGTATATACCGGATCATCTCACCCTCGCTGAACTGTATCTCCAGCGCAATGAATGTAGGTCATCCAAGCAATATGGCAAGGATCATTGCCCTTTACGGAGGAGTAATGAATGAAAAGGGTGAAATACTGAGATCACCCGATCTTGGAAGGATGCAGGATGATTTCTATGGCATCAGCGTTTCCGATCAGGTTACCCGGGAAACAATTTTCTCAAGCTATAATGATCATCGTGTTCTTCTGGAGCCACACGGAGCAGTTGCCTGGAAAGGCCTTCAGCATTTCCTGTCAGGTAAATCTCCCGAAGAACTCAACGGAAGAGTTTTCATATCCCTTGAAACCGCTCATCCGGCAAAGTTTCCCGCGGAGATCAGGAGGATACTGAATTTTATGCCCGAGGCTCCCCCTTCACTGAGCAAACTGGCTGAAATTGATGAGGAATATCTGACAATTGAAAATGATTACAATTCATTCAGGGAATATATTCAAAAAACACATTAAACCAATTCTGACTTATGTATATTATTTGTACGGATCTTGAAGGAGTGCTTGTACCGGAAGTTTGGATAAATGTTGCGAGATGGACCGGGATTGATGAGCTTAAGCTGACCACAAGAGACATAAATGATTATGATGCCCTCATGAAAAGAAGGCTTGAAATTCTGCACCATCACAGCATAACGATCAAGGATATTCAGAAAGTCATTTCTCTTCTTGAACTGATGCCGGGAGCGCTTGATTTTATAAGCTGGCTTCATGGGAAAGCGCAGATGATAGTTGTTTCAGATACCTTCAGGGAATTTGCCGATCCGCTTCTCGAAAAAATGGGATGGCCCGTTCTTTTCTGCCATCATCTCACAATTGATAAGGACGGTATCATAACCGATTATAACCTCCGGCAGTCAGATGCCAAGATGAAAGTAGTTGAAGCCCTTCAAAACCTGAATTTCAAGGTAATTGCTGTAGGGGATTCGTACAACGACATCAACATGCTGAGAAAAGCAGAAATGGGAGTGCTTTTTAAACCACCACAGAACGTAATTGACGATAATAAAGATCTTACTGTTGTTAATTCTTTCCTGAGCCTTAAGAAGATAATTTCCGAAAAGCTCGATAACCACTGATTTTAAATCCTGGAAATCAGGATTACATTCTAAATATCAACATCCTGGTTATTTCAGGATTTCAGTTGTATATTTATATGCCAGGTCAGCCTGATCCTTTGCGAGTCCGGAAATTATAACCATCATATTTTCCTTCCAGGAAAGGAAAATTGTTCCGTTGTAGCCATCGGTAAATACAAATCTGTTCTCATCCTCAAGGAAAGACTCCATTCCGGCAACCGACAGATATGCTTTTGCCATTTTAATGATCTCGTCCGGATTATCTTTCCGGATCAGGTAAATGCCAAAAACATCATTACCTGCTTTATAACGGGCCTGGAATGCCGAACTGAGGAACTGATGTCCCAGTACATTATCATGAATATAGGTTTCTTCATTTATCATTTTGCCTTCGGAGGGGAATCTTGACAGAAGAGCCGGCATGGTTGTCTCCCCTGGAAGCATGTTTGCCACCCTCTGAGCCAGGGTACCGGATGCCTGAAGAACTTTAGGTTTTTCTGAATATGTCCGGATCTTTACATAGTGATTACCCTTAAAGAAATTGGTAGCTCCGTCCACGCTATAGCCCTGAGTGCCAAGATTAGTAAAACTGAAAGAAGGGGAACGTTCTGAAGCATATATCCCGAAGGCCATTGTATGATCCTGATGTCTGTAAATTTCAAGTTTTATTACATTTTTACCTTTTTTATACTCAGCAACATGCAGGTCACGGAATCCAAAGGCCAGGAATCCGTCAGCAGCTCCGTTAATGAAATCCCATAAATTATCAGGAAGATATACAGGATAGTTAGTCAGCTTTTTAAAACCCTGGAGGTCAGGAAATACTATGTCCTGTCCTGTTGCAGTGACAGAAATTACCGCAAAAAGGATAACGGCAAGTAATTTATTCTTCATCATTGATAGTAATTTTTATAATATTTATCCTTTGTGTGACTTAGTGATCCCGTCCCGATAGCTATCGGGAGCTATCGGGACCTTAGAGCGACTACTATATAACTCACCCCTAAATCCCTGCCTGCGCTGTCGCTTCGGCAGGCAGGCCCCAAGGGACTTTTGAGTCTGAGCGCCCCCCTGGAGGCAAGGGGTGGCAAGAAGGGCAGGAGTTACTAAGGTTGATGTTCCTGAGTTCTCTAAGGTGTACACTTTGTGGTTAATAATGTCAGGTAAGAAAATCAAAAGGTATAGTGCCAAGTCTTGAAATGTCGGCAATTTTTTCCATCACCCGGAAATTCCTCAGACAATTTACTGTGCAGGAATCACATCCGCTGCATGGATTTTCCGAAATATTAAGCTCTGCCAGAAGACTTTTTGCCATAGCGGGATTTCCATATCCGTATGCATACATATAGGCTCTCATCA
>Ga0116148_1000951_pt1 | contig 33582 bp, 48 predicted proteins | sample AD_UKC055_MetaG_FD_89786 | JGI IMG/M metagenome (GOLD analysis project Ga0116148, IMG submission 89786) | Active sludge microbial communities of municipal wastewater-treating anaerobic digesters from USA - AD_UKC055_MetaG | ecosystem: Engineered > Bioreactor > Anaerobic > Digestate | place: USA...
AATAACAGTTGAACTTATCTACCCTGTAGCCCTTGAAGAAGGTCAAAGATTCGCAATAAGAGAGGGTGGAAGAACTGTTGGAGCAGGTGTTGTATCAAAACTCATAGAGTAGGTGAAATATGAAAGATATAAAAAGTAAAGTAAGAATTAAATTAAAATCTTTTGATTCAAGAATTCTTGATAAATCAGCAATTATGATTGTAAATACATTAAAAAAGTTAGATGTTGAAGTAGCTGGTCCAATTCCTTTACCTTCAGAAAGAACACTATATACTTTTCTAAGAGCACCAAATATTGATAAAGATTCAAGAGAACAGCTTGAGTTAATAATTCATAAAAGATTAATAGATATTTTAAATCCAACACCAGAATCCACAAAGGCATTAATGGATTTGGACCTACCTGCTGGAGTTGATATTGAAATTAAGTTATAAGGAGCAAGATATGAAAGGTATTATAGCTAAAAAAATAGGAATGACTCAATTGTTTAGTGAGGATGGTAAAATTTTGCCAATAACACTACTTAAAGCAGGTCCTTGTAAAGTTGTTCAGAAAAAAACTTTAGAGAAAGACGGGTATAATGCAATCCAAATTGGATTCGAGGAAATAAAAGAAAAAAAAGTTAATAATCCACTAAAAGGTCATATGAAGAAGAGTAATGAATATTTTAGATATTTAAAAGAGATCAGAGATTTTGAAAAAGATGAAGGAGAAATTGTTAATGTTGATATATTCAAAAATGGAGAAAAAGTAAAAGTTACAGGTTTATCGAAGGGCAAAGGTTTTCAAGGAGTTATGAGAAGATGGGGTATGGCAGGCGGTTTTGATTCTCATGGTTCAACTTCACACAGAAGAGTTGGTGCAATTGGTAATAGGTTGACCCCACAAAAAGTTTTTAAAGGGAAAAAGATGCCAGGACATATGGGTTTTGACAATGTAACAGTTAGAAATCTTGAAGTTGTTTTCATAGATAAAGACAATAATTTAATAGGCCTAAAAGGTGCTGTTCCTGGACCAAATGGTGGAATTTTAATAATAAGAGGTGAATAATGTCAATACCTGTTTACGATAAAGAAGGAAAAATAGTTGAAAGTGAGGAATTTCCAGAAGAATTTAATATTCCTCCTCATTATAATTCTATTTTTGATCATATAAGATATGTTAGAAACTCCTTAAGAAGAGGAACTGCATCAACAAAAAGAAGAGGAGAGGTTAGTGGTGGAGGAAGAAAACCATGGCGTCAAAAAGGAACTGGAAGAGCAAGACAAGGTTCAATTCGTTCTCCAATATGGAAAGGTGGAGGTGTTGTTTTTGGACCCAAGCCAAGAAATTTTAAAACTTCAATTCCTGATAATGTAAAAAAACTTTCAATAAAATCATCCATTAGTCAAAAATTGATAGATGAGAAACTTATAATAGTTAAGGATGTTGTTTTTGAAAAACCAAGTACAAAAAATGCTTTAGAATTTTTAAGAAAATTAAATATAAATTCACCTACTCTTGTTGTTTATAGTGATGAAAATGGAGAAGTTAAAAAAAGTTTTAGAAACATAGTTAAAGTTACTCCTTTATTTTATCAATTCATTAACAGTTATGAAATTTTAAAACATGATTATTTGTTGATGACAAAAGAGGCATATTTAAAGATAAAAGAGGTATGGGGAAATGATTGAGAAAGCTTTGATAAAACCAATTGTTACTGAAAAAAGTCAGAAACTTATAAATGAGAGAAAATATGTTTTTCTTGTTTATAAAAGTGCTAATAAAGAAATTATAAAAAGGGCTGTTGAAGATATGTTTAATGTTAAAGTTGAGAATGTGAATATTGTTAAAAAATACCCGAAAAAGAGAAGAACAAGATATCAATTTTCTAAAACACCAGAAAGAAAAAAAGCTGTAGTTAAATTAAAAGAAGGTTATACAATCGATATATTGAAAGGAGTATAAAATGGGAATAAAAAAAGTTAAACCTACAAGCCCAGGAAAGAGAAATTTAACCTATCTTGAAAAAAATGAAATAACCAAAAATGAACCTGAAAAAAGTCTTGTTGTCGGTTTAAAAAAGAAAGGTGGAAGAAATAATCAGGGAAAAATAACTTTAAGATTCAGAGGTGGTGGGGCAAAAAGATTATTAAGAGTTATAGATTTTAAGAGAGATAAAGATGGAATTCCTGGTAAAGTTTCATCAGTTGAATATGATCCTAATAGATCGGCAAGAATAGCATTGATTAAATATATTGATGGAGAAAAAAGATATATCATTGCTCCAATTGGGCTTAATGTTGGAGATACTATTTTATCTGGAGAAGATGTACCATTGAAGCCAGGTAACACTACTTATATAAAAAATATTCCAATAGGAACTATTATTTACAATATCGAATTAAAACCAGGAAAAGGTGGACAAATTGCTCGTTCTGCTGGTTCTCAGGCTCAAATTTTAAGTAAAGATGATAAATATGCACAGATAAAAATGCCTTCTGGAGAGATAAGATTAATAAATGTAAAATGCAGAGCAACTATAGGACAGGTTGGAAACTTAGATCATATAAATTTACAGTTAGGTAAAGCAGGAAGAACAAGAAATCTTGGAAGAAAACCTCATGTTAGAGGTGCTGCTATGAATCCTGTTGATCATCCACATGGTGGAGGTGAAGGGAAAGCACCAATTGGACATCCATCACCATTGTCTCCATGGGGTAAGCCTACACTTGGTAAAAAAACAAGAAAAAAGAAAAAGCCAAGCACTATTTATATTGTTAAAAGGAGGGGATAAATGAGTAAAGAAAAATTTGTAGACCCTAAATTACTTAATAAGATTAGAGAAATGAATGAGAAAGGTACAAAAAAGATAATAAAGGTCTGGTCAAGGGATTCAACAATTACTGAAGAAATGGTAGGACATACAATTGCTGTGCATAATGGCAAAACTCATATACCAGTTTATATAACAAAAGGAATGATCAATCATAAATTGGGTGAATTTGCTTTTACAAGAACCTTTAGATCTCATAATAGACCCACTGAAAGATCCACATCATTGAAATAAAATTAGGAGGAGAAAATGGAAGTTAAAGCAGTAAGTAGATTTGTAAGAATATCTCCAAAAAAAGCAAGAAAGGTAGCAAATATGGTTCGCGGAATGAATGCAAAAAAAGCTTTAAGTACTTTAAAATTTGTACCTTTAAGAACAGCAGTACCTATTTCAAAAACTATAAAATCAGCAGTTGCAAATGCCAAAAATAATTATCAGATGAATGAAGAGAATCTATATATTAAAAAGATTTTTGTTGATCAGGGACCAGTATTGAAAAGAGTCCAACCAAAAGGTATGGGAAGAGCAGATATAATTAGAAGACCATTATCTCATATAACTGTCTATGTTGAAGAGAAGAAGGAGGAGGAATAATGGGACAGAAAACAAATCCATTTGGATTTAGGCTTGGTGTAACAAAAGATTGGAAAGCTTTTTGGTACGCTCCCAAAAAAGAGATTCCTAATATTCTTTTTGAAGATTTACAGATAAGAAATAAAATAGATAGTCTTGGAAGGGATGTAGCAATATCTTCTGTTGAAATATTTAGAAAAGGAGAACAAATAAGAGTTTTAATTTTCAGCGCAAGACCAGGTGTTTTAATAGGAAAAGGTGGAGCAAACATTGAAACATTAAGAAATGAATTACAGGATATTGTTGGAAATAAAAAACTTGACATTAAAGTTGTTGAAGTAAAAAAACCAGAAATCTCGGCAAAACTTCAAGCAGAATTTGTAGCAGATAGAATAGAAAAAAGAGCGTCTTATAAAAGAGCTATGAAACAAACTATTGCAAGAGCAATAAAAGGTGGAGCAAAAGGAATAAAGGTACAATGTTCTGGAAGACTTGATGGTGCAGAAATAGCAAGAACAGAATGGTTTAAAGAAGGTAGAGTCCCACTTCAAACCTTAACAGCTGATATAGATTATTCATATATACCAGCTCTTACGAAATTTGGAATTATTGGAGTTAGAGTATGGATTTATAGGGGTGAACTGCCTATAAGAAGATTTAATATTGAAAATGTGGAGGCGTAATTATGTTAATGCCAGAAAGAGTTAAATGGAGAAAACAACATAGAATAAGAACAAAAGGAATAGCCACAAGAGGAAATAAGTTGTCCTTTGGAGATTTTGGTTTAAAAGCTATTGAGCCCGGTTGGATAACTTCTCGCCAAATTGAAGCAGCTAGATTGCCATTAACACAAGTTTCACATAAAAGTGGAAAAATGTGGATAAGAATATTCCCAGATAGACCAGTGACCAAGAAACCAGCTGAGACAAGAATGGGTGGCGGAAAAGGTGATCCAGAATTTTGGACAGCCATTGTTAAACCAGGAAGAATTCTTTTTGAACTTGAAGGTATTCCTGAGAAAGAGGCAATTAGGGCTTTACAACTTGCTCAAAATAAACTTCCTATTAAAACGAAAATAGTTAAAAGAGAGGTTTAGTATGAAAGCAAAAGATTTAAGAGAGTTAACAACCAATGAATTGAACAATAAACTTGATGAATTAAGAAGAGAACTTTTTAATTTAAAATTTCAACAAACAACACATCAATTAAAAAATCCATCAAGAATTAAAATTGTAAGAAGAGAAATAGCAAGAATCTTAACCATTCTTAAAGAAAAGGAGACAGTATAATGAAAAAAGTATTAACAGGAATTGTGGTTTCAAATAAAATGCAAAAAACTGCAGTAGTAAAAATAGAAAAAATTGTAACTCATTCTCTTTATAAAAAACAAATTAAAAGAAGTACCAAATTCTATGCACATTCAGAATTTCCTTTATCTGTAGGTGATGTTGTTGAAATTGAGGAAATAAGGCCACTTTCAAAATTAAAAAGGTGGAGAGTTAAAAGAATTCTTAAGAAAATTGAGGATAAAAAATTGGAGGAGGAAAATGATCAGACCTTACAGTAGATTAAAAGTTGCTGATAATACTGGTGCAAAAGAAGTTCTTTGTGTTAGAATACTTGGAAGTTCAAATAAAAAATATGGTAGAGTTGGAGATATAATTATTTTCACTGTAAAAGATGCAATACCTAAAAGCGCAATTCCAAAAGGTTCAGTTGGCAAAGGTGTTATTGTAAGAACGAAAAATAAAATAAGAAGACCAGATGGTTCTTATTTAAGATTTGACGATAATGCAGTTGTAATAATTGATGAGGAAGGAAACCCCAAAGGAACAAGAATTTTTGGACCAGTTTGTAGAGAATTAAGAGAAAAAGGATATTTAAGAATAATTTCGCTTGCTGCTGAGGTGGTATGAAATGAAAATAAGAATTAAAAAAGATGACACAGTTAAAATAATGACAGGTAAAGATAAAGGAAAGACTGGTAAAGTTTTAAAAGTTTTTCCAAAAGAAAAAAAAATCATAGTTGAAGGTGTTAATGTGGTAAAAAAATATATTAGACCATCTCAGTCTCATCCAGAAGGTGGTAAAGAGGAAATAGAGGAACCTATATATTACTGGAAAGCTCAACTTGTGTGTAATCATTGTAAAAATCCGACAAGAATAGGCATACTCTACCTTGAAAGTGGTAAAAAGGTAAGAGTATGTAAAAAATGCGGTGAGATTATTGACAAGATATAGGAGGAACTATGAGTTACTTGAAGTCTAAATGGATAGAGATAGCACCAAAATTAATGGATAAATTTAATTATAAGAATATAATGGAAGTTCCAAAAATTGAAAAAATAGTAATTAATAGAGGAATTGGAGATGCAACTTCAGATCCAAAAGCAGTTGAAAAAACAGGCGAGGAATTAAAATTAATTACTGGACAAAAACCACTTTTTATTAAAGCAAAAAAGTCAATTGCTTCTTTTAAAGTCAGAAAAGGAATGGTTATTGGTGCGAAAGTAACATTGAGAGGTAAAAGAATGGATGAATTCTTTGAAAAACTTATAAATGTCGCTCTTCCAAGAATCAGAGATTTTAAAGGTTTGTCGAGAAAAAGTTTTGATGGTAGAGGTAATTACACCTTTGGCATTGAAGAGCAACTGATTTTCCCTGAAATAGAATATGATAAAGTTGATAAGATTAGAGGTTTTGATGTCTCAATTATAACAACAGCAAAAACAGATGAAGAGGCAGAATCTCTCCTTGAGTTACTTGGATTTCCTTTCGAGAAAAAAATTGTTAAAAAAGGTAGTTTGTCCTAAAGGAGGTTTTTATGGCAAGAAAAGCTATGATAGAAAAAGCAAAAAAAAGACCAAAATATAAAACAAGAAAAGTGACAAGATGTAAATCTTGTGGAAGAGTAAGAGCTGTCTACAATGATTTTGGTTTATGTAGAATGTGTTTGAGAAAATATTTTCATTCGGGTTATATACCTGGTATGAAAAAGGCAAGCTGGTAGGAGGTGGTTGTTTTGTTAACCGACCCAATTGCTGATTTAATAGCAAGAATTAAAAATGCTAATTTAGTATATAAAGAAGATATTGAAGTTCCTTTCTCAAATATGAAAAAATCTATAACTCAAATTCTTAAAGAAGAAGGTTATATAAAAGATTTTGAAATTATTGATAAAGATGAGAAAAAAACAATAAAAATATATCTGAAATTTGGAAAAAACAAAGAAAGAGCAATTTTAGGGATAGAAAGAGTATCTAAACCAGGAAGAAGAGTTTATGTTGGTAAAGATGAGATTCCAAAAGTTCTTAATGGAATAGGAATGGCTATAATCTCGACATCAAAAGGAGTTATCTCAGATAGAAGTGCTAAAAAATTAAATCAGGGTGGAGAAGTTCTTCTCTTGATTTGGTAGGAGGTAAAAATGTCAAAGATAGGTAGAAAACCTATAGAAATTCCGAAAGATATATCCGTTGAATTAAAGGAAAACTTCATAATTATTAAAGGAAAAAAAATCGAATTCAAAAAGGAAATACCTGATTCAATAACAGTGAAAGTTGTAGATTCTCAGATAGTTGTTGAAAGAAAAAATGATTTAAAAGAGACAAAAGCTTTGCATGGAACTTATAGAGCTTTAATCAATAATATGATTACTGGATTAACAAAAGGTTTTGAGAAGGTCTTGCTATTACATGGTGTAGGCTATAAGGCAAATTTGCAGGGTAAGAAATTAGTAATATATTTAGGATATACACATCCTACAGAAATCGAACCCCCTCCTGGAATTGAGTTTGTTGTTGAGAAAGATATTAGAATTACCGTTAAGGGTTATGATAAAGAACTTGTTGGTAAAATTGCAGCATATATAAGAAGATTAAGAGATCCAGATCCTTATAAGGCAAAAGGGGTAAGATATGAGGATGAAGTTATTAGAAGAAAAGCTGGCAAAGCTTTAACAAAAGGTACTTAGTAGTCTAAGGAGGATTGTTGATGATTAAAGATATAAAAAGAAAAGAAAAAAGGAAAATTAGACATTCAAGAATAAGAGAAAAAATTAAAGGTAATACTGAAAAACCAAGAGTTTCTTATTATAGAAGTTTAAAGCACATTTACATTCAAGCCATTGATGATACTAAAGGCGAAACACTTTTATCTTTATCAACATTATCAAAGGATATTAAAAATTTAATAGAAGGTAAATCACAAAAGGAGATACACTCAATACTTGGTCAAAAATTTGCTGAGCTTCTATTAGACAAAGGGATAAAAAAGATAGTTTTCGATAGGGGTGGATATCTCTATCATGGAAATTTAAAACTATTGTGTGAAGAGATGAGAAAAATGGGTATAGAATTTTAGGAGGAAGAGATGATAGATAACGAAGAACTTGAAATAACAATGGAAGAACAATTAGTACAGGTAAGAAGAGTGGCAAAAGTAACAAAAGGTGGAAAGAGACTAAAATTTCGCGCGCTTGTTGTTGTAGGTAATGGAAATGGAAAGGTTGGCCTCGGTCTTGGGAAAGCAAATGAAATACCAGATGCAATAAAAAAAGCTTCAAGTCGAGCAAGAAAAGATTGGATTATGATACCTATTAAAGGCACAACAATACCTCATGAGACCTGGGGTAAATGGGGAGCAGCAAAAGTTTTTTTAAAACCAGCTGTTCCTGGTACTGGAATTATTGCTGGAGGACCTGTAAGAGCCATATTGCAAAAAGCTGGAATAAGAGATGTTCTTTCCAAGGCTTTTGGTTCTTCAAATCAAGTAAATGTTTCCTTTGCTACAATTGAAGCACTTAAAAACTTGACAACATATAAGGAAAAATCTGAAATTCTTGGAAAAAATAAATCGAAGGAGGAATAGAATGTACAAACTTAATAATTTAGTTAATCCATATCCTAATAAGAAAAGAGTAAGAGTAGGAAGAGGTCCTGGTTCAGGTTCAGGAAAAAATTGTGGTTATGGTAACAAAGGACAGAAATCAAGAAGTGGCAGGGGAAAAGAAGATTGGTTTGAAGGTGGACAAACTCCAATATATAAAAGATTGCCACACCTTAAAGGTCTAAAAAATAAATCACATAAAAATTTTAAAGAAATTGCTACCTTTAATTTAAATGACATTGTTAAATATTATAAAGAAGGGGAAGTAGTGAATCTTGAATCTCTTAAAGAAAAGGGTTTGATTAAAAAAAGAGTAAATTTCATTAAAATACTTGGAGAAGGTGAAATAGATTTTCCACTTACCTTTGAAGCTAATGGGTTTAGTAAAAAAGCTAAAGAAAAAATTGAGAAAGTTAATGGAAAAGTAACTTTATTGAGGTGATCATATGTGGAATCTTATAAAAAATGCACTAAAAATAAAAGAATTAAGAACAAGAATAGTTTTCACACTTTTTCTTTTTGCCTTGTTTAGATTGGGTACATTTATCCCAGTTCCTGGTGTTAATAGAGATTTATTAAAAGAAGCTATAGCTCAAGGAGGACTTCTAAGTTTAATAGATATTTTTGCTGGTGGTGGACTTTCAAACTTTTCAATTTTTGCTCTTGGTGTTTTTCCATATATTAATGCATCAATCATAATACAACTTGCTGGCTCAATTTTTCCAAAACTTGAAGAGTTGATGAAAGAGGGTGGAGAAGAGGGAAGAAGAAAAATTGCTGTATGGACAAAATATCTAACTTTTTTCCTTGCTCTTATAGAAGCGAGTGCTCTTCTTATAACTTTTACTAATCAGGGATATGTAACAGCAAAAGGTATTTTATCTCAAGCAACAATTATTTTTACTCTTATAGCGGGAACATATGTTTTATATTGGCTTGGTGAAATAATTACAGAGAAGGGTATTGGTAATGGAGTATCACTTATAATATTTGCTGGTGTTATAAGTAGAATACCTGTAGGTATAAGTGAGATTGTTAGACTATATGGAAAAACTGGTGGAGTCACTTTAACACAAATTATAATTACTGTTGTGGGATTACTTTTAATATTACTTGCTATTTTATATTTGTATCAATCTGAAAGAAGAGTACCTGTTCAATATGCGAAAAGAATAGTTGGAAGAAAAATGTATGGTGGTCAATCAACCTTTATTCCTATCAGACTTATTCAATCTGGTATATTACCAATAATATTCGCATCAGCTTTTTTAACTTTTCCAGCTACAATAGGACAATTTTTTCCTGGAACTTGGATAGATAATGTAGGTAAAGCATTAACAACCTCAAATTCATTGTGGTATAATTTAATTTTCTTTTTACTTGTAGTTTTCTTTGTATATTTTTATACTGAAATATCATTCAATCCAGATGAACTTTCTGAAAATTTGAAAAAATGGGGTGGTTTTATACCAGGAGTAAGACCAGGAGAAGCAACAAAAAATTATATAGCAAAAATTATTAATAGAGTTACTTTCCCATCTTCTATTCTTCTTGGTTTAATTGCAATTGTACCTAACTTTTTCTTTGGAGCTACAAAAATCAGTGCTTTTTATTTTGGCGGAACTTCTATTTTAATCATAATTGGAGTCGCACTTGAAACTGTTCAACAGATAGATGCCTATGTAAAGATGCGTCATTATGAAGGTTTGTTGAAGTGATTATAGTTATGCTTGGAAATATTGGAACTGGTAAAGGTACTCAAGGAAAATTAATAATGGAGAATTATAATATTCCATATATTTCAACAGGTGATATTTTTAGGGAAAATATTAAAAATAACACAGAATTAGGATTGAAAGTCAAATCGATACTTAATGATGGAAAGCTTGTTAGTGATGAGCTTGTAAATGAGATTGTTTTTGATAAAATTAAAAATTTGGATAGTTTTGTTATTGATGGTTATCCAAGAACAATCAATCAAGCTGAGAACTTTGAAAATTTTATAAATAATATAAACAAAAGATTAGATATTGTTTTTTTAATTGTTGTTTCTAAAGAAAATATTATTAAAAGATTAACAGGAAGAAGAATATGTCCAGAATGTGGAAGAATATATAACCTCTATTTTGATAAACCTAAAGAAGATGAGATATGTGATTTTGATGGAGAAAAACTTATACAAAGAGGTGATGATAAAGTTGAAATTGTAAAGAAAAGAATGGAGGAATTTAAAAGGAATACTGAACCAGTTATTGAATATTATAGAAACAAGAATTTCCTTTATGAAATAGATGGAGAAAGGGAAATATTTGAAGTTTTTAGTGATATAAAGAGAGTTATAGATGATTATATTGAAAAGCAAAAGAGAAATTGAAATTATGAGAGAGGGTGGAACAATCCTTTATAATATCCTATGCGATCTTTTAAAAGAGGTGAAAGAGGGAGTTGAATCTTCATATATAGATATTCTTGCAGAAAAATTAATGGAAAGTTATAATGTAAAACCAGCCTTTAAAGGTTATAGAGGATATCCTTATTCTGTATGTGTTTCTATTAATGATGAAGTTATTCACGGTTTTCCTATTAAAGAGAAGGTGTTCAAAGAAGGTGATGTTGTTTCAATTGATATAGGAATTATTTATGAAGGTTATTATAGTGATATGGCTTATACAGTTCCAGTTGGAGATGTTGATGATAAAAAAAGAAAATTACTTGAAACAGGAGAAAAAATTCTATTTCAAGGAATTTCTGAAGTAATTATTGGTAATAGAATTGGAAATATATCAAATGCAATTGAAACAAATGCCTTGAAAAATGGATATTCAGTTGTAAAAGATTTCATAGGACATGGAATAGGTAGGAAGTTACATGAAGAACCAGAAGTTCCGAATTTTGGATCAAAAGATAATGGTCCAATTTTGAAAGATGGAATGGTTATTGCTATTGAACCAATGATATGTATGGGAAAAGGAGAAGTTTATGTTACAAATGATGGTTGGACTGTGAAAACAAAGGATAGAGAAATTTCAGTTCATTTTGAACATACAGTTGCAATAACTGAGAACGGTCCATTAATTCTAACTTTACCAGATGAGAAAAATGAAAGATAAAGAGTATATAGAAATTGAAGGCATTGTTGTTGAAGCTCTCCCAGATATGCATTTTAAAGTAAAATTACCAAATGGTAAAGTTATTAAAGCATTTGTAAGTGGAAAAATGAGATTAAACTCAATAAGAGTAATTCCTGGGGATAAAGTTAGAGTACAGATAAGTAAATATGACCCTTCCCAGGGAAGAATAGTTTATAGAATCTCTTAAAGGAGGAATGATGAAAGTTAGATCTTCAGTAAAAAAAATTTGTCCTAAATGTAAAATTATTAAAAGAAGGGGAAGAGTAATGATAATTTGCTCTAACCCTAAACATAAACAAAGACAAGGTTAGGAGGTAGAGAGTGGCAAGAGTTGTAGGAGTTGATTTGCCAAAAAACAAAAGATTGGATATAGCACTAACATATATCTATGGTATTGGTTTGAAAAGTGCAAAGGATATAATAAAAAATTTAAAAATTAAGGAAGATAAAAAAGTTAAGGATTTATCTCCTGAGGAGATACAAACCTTAAATGATTATATTCCCAAAAATTATAAAGTTGAGGGAGATTTAAGAAAAGAAGTTTCTTCAAATATTAAGAGACTTGTAGACATAAATTGCTATAGAGGATATAGGCATAAAAGAGGTTTGCCTGTTAGAGGTCAGAGAACAAGGACTAATGCAAGAACAAGAAAAGGTCCAAGAAAAACTATCGGAACTAAATAAAGGAGGATTTAATGGCAAAGAGTAAAAAGAAAAAAAGGGTAGACGAAAGTGTGAATGTTTATATTAACTCTACTTTTAATAATACATTGATAACAATAACAGATAAACAAGGTAATGTTATTTCATGGGGTTCTTCTGGTACACATGGCTTTAAAGGAACTAAAAAAGGCACTCCTTTTGCAGCACAAATTGCAAGTGAAGATGTTGCAAAAAAAGCGACTGCTATGGGCGCTAAATTTGCAGATGTATATGTAAAAGGACCAGGTCCGGGTAGAGAAACTGCTGTTAGATCTATTCAGACTGGTGGAATTATTGTGAAATCAATAAAAGATACAACTCCTATACCTCATAATGGATGTAGACCACCAAAAAGAAGAAGAGTTTAAGGAGGTAATAAATGGCGAAACAGACTAAACCAAAATGTAGAGTTTGTAGAAGACTTGGTATTAAACTTTATTTAAAAGGCGAGAGATGTTATTCTTCAAAGTGTGCCCTTGAGAAAAAATTTTCCCCACCTGGTATGCAAGGAATGAGAAGAAGAGGAAAAGCATCTGATTATGCTTTACATTTATGGGAGAAACAAAAATTAAGAAAGATTTATGGAATAATGGAAAAACAATTTAAATTATATTTTGAAAAAGCTAATGCTCAAAGAAAAATACCAACAGGTGACAAACTTTTAGAAATTCTTGAAAGACGACTTGATAATGTAATTTTTAGAGCTGGACTTGCAGTTTCAAGATCTTCAGCAAGACAACTTGTGAATCATGGACATATAATAGTTAACAATAAAACCGTTAATATTCCATCTTACCAAGTCAAACCAAATGATGTAATAACTTTAAAAAAAAGAGCAAGGAATGTTCCACAAGTTCTTCAAGCGATTGAAAATCAACCCTTAATTCCAAGTTGGCTCACTACAGATTATGAAAATTTTTCAATAACAGTAAATACAAATCCAACAAGAGATCAGATTGATACTCCTATAAAAGAAGAGTTAATTGTAGAGTTTTATTCAAAATAGGAGATAATATGGAATATCTTGCTGGAAAACCAAAAATTAAATTAGTTGGAGAATCTAATAACTACTTAAAAATTATTCTTGATCCCCTTTATAAAGGTTATGGTATTACAATTGGGAACCTTCTAAGAAGAATACTTCTTTCCTCTATAATGGGTTATGGTATTTATGCAATTGAAATAAAAGGTGTTTCTCACGAATTTTCAACTATTAACAATGTTTATGAAGACATTCCTGAAATTATCTATAATATTAAACAGATTGTTATAAGAGGAAAGTTAGATAGAGATAAAATTCATCTTTTCGTTAAAGGCGAAAAAGATGTAAAAGCAGGAGATTTTGATCCAAATCCAAACTTAGAAATAGTTAATCCAGACTTACATCTTTTTTCAATAACTGATAAAAAAGGAGAAGTTGAAATGGTTGCTCATATAAAAAGAGGATTTGGTTATCTAATTGAATCAGAAAACAAAGAACCAGGATTTCCAATAAATACAATTTTTATTGATACCAATTTCTCACCAGTTAAAAAAGTCAATTTTGAAGTTTCATCATCTGATGTAGCTCCTTTCCCAAAAAGAGAAAAATTAACATTAGAAATTTATACCAATGGATCACTGTCACCAAGAGAAATTTTAAGAGATGGGATTAGAATAGTTAGTTATTATATGGATATTATTGGAGAGTTGAAGGTTGAAGAAGAAAAGAAAGAGGTAGGAATTGAGCTTTTACCTTTATCAAGCAGAATAAAAAAGATACTTTTAAATGAAGGAATTAATAATGTAAATGTATTAAAAAAAGAACTACTTTCGGGTGGTTTAAAAGAAATTAAAGGTATTGGTGATAAATATATAGAAGAAATTGAAGAAATATTAAAATCATATAGTGAAGAAAAGGAAGAGGAGACTTTTTTAGAAAGAAATATTGAAGAATTGGCTTCTGAACTATCTATCTCTATGGAAGATCTAAATATTCTAAAACTTGGAGGAATAAAAACTTTAAGAGATTTAGTTAATTTATCTATAAATGATTTGATGTCAGAAAGATTCAATCTCTCACAAAAAGTTGTTAAAAAGATTGAAAGCAAACTTAAAAAATGGAATTTATCTTTAAGAAAGGAGAGTAATAATGAGACATAAGATGGGTTATAGAAAACTAAATAGATATCCTTCTCATAGGCAGATGATGTTAAGGAATCTTGTTACTTCTCTAATATTAAAAGAGAAAATAGTAACCACAGAACAGAGAGCGAAAGAAACAAGAAAATTGGCTGATAAAATAATCACACTTGCAAAAAAGGATGATTTACATTCAAAGAAAATAATTTACTCTTATTTATTATCTAAAGAGGCTGGAAAACACCTTGAAGAGATAAAGAATAAATTTGAAGGGAGAGATGGAGGATATACAAGAATAGTTAACTTGGGAGAAAGGAGAGGAGACGGAGCAAAATTAGTGATATTAGAACTTGTTAAAGAGTGATTGAATTAAAAAATGTTTCCTTCTCTTATTATTTGCCTGAAAAAGTTGATGTTATCAAAAACATCAACTTAATAGTTAATAAAGGCGAATTTTTAGTTATTATTGGTAGAAACGGTTCAGGAAAATCTACTCTTGGTAGATTAATTTCTTTTATACTTGAACCAACAGAAGGCGAGATTATTATAGATGATAAAAAACCAAAAATAGATATTGATTATATTGATATAAGGAAAAAAATTGGAATGGTATTCCAGAATCCAGATAATCAGATCGTTTCACAGATAGTTGAGGAAGATATAGCTTTTGGTCTTGAGAATTTAAATTATAGTGAGGAAGAAATAGAAAACAAAATTGATGAGGTAATAAATGAAGTTAATTTGGCTGAATACAGAAAATTCCCTCCGAATTTTTTATCTGGAGGGCAAAGACAAAAACTTGCTATTGCAGGAATATTGGTTATGGAACCACAATATCTTGTACTTGATGAGCCAACTTCCCTTCTCGATCCAAAAGGCAGAAAAGATGTTATCGAACTTATCAAAAGGTTGAATAAGGAAGGCATAACAATTATCTTAATAACACATAGGATGGAAGAAGCTGTTCTTGGAGATAGAGTCCTTGTTTTAAATGAAGGAGAAATTTTTTTAGAAGGGAAACCAGAAGAGGTTTTTAAAGAGGTGGAAAAAATTAGATCTGTAGGTTTATCTCCACCCGTTTTCACATATCTGTCATATTTGATTAAAAAAGAAAATATTAATATTGATATAAAATTATGGAAATTAGAAGAAATCAAGAAAGAAATATTGCAGTTGAAGTTAAAGATTTAAAATATACATATTCAAAAGGCTTGCCTTATGAGAAAGAAGCGCTTGTTTCTGTTAATTTGTTAGTTTTTGAAGGAGAAGCCATTGGTGTTTTAGGTCATACAGGGAGTGGTAAATCTACATTAATTCAGCATCTAAATGGAATATTGATGCCAGATAGTGGGGAAGTAAAAATATTTGGAGAAAAGATTAATAATGATAAAAAATTTTTAAAAAATTTAAGGAAAATAGTTGGAATAGTTTTTCAATTTCCTGAGGATGAACTTTTTGCAGAGACAGTTTATGAAGATGTCTCTTTTGGTCCTAAAAATCTTGGATTAACCAAAGAAGAGATTGATGAAAGAGTTTTAACATCATTAATTGAAGTTGGTTTAAATGAAAGTTATTTAACCAGATCCCCATTTTCCCTATCTGGTGGAGAGAAAAGAAGAGTTGCAATTGCTTCTATTTTATCAATGAGACCTAAAATTCTTGTCCTTGATGAACCTACGAGTGGATTAGATCCATTAGGTCGAGAGGAAATTTTAAAACTCATAAAAAGATTGAAAAATGATAAAAAAGTGACCATTATTTTAGTTTCACACTCTATGGAAGATGTACTGTCTTTAGTTGATAGAGTATATATTTTAAATAAAGGTAAAGTTGTTTTTGGAGGAGATACAGTATCTATTTTTAAAGATAAAGATAGTATAGAAAAATTTGATCTTTCTATTCCAGAAATATTTATGCTTGGTGAAGAACTAAAAAAAGAGGGTTTTAACATTGAAGAACCTTTTAGAGATGTCGAAATAGCAAAAAAAGAGATAATAAGGAACCTGAAATGATCGGGAAAGATTCTTTAGTAATTGGGCAATATTTTCCAGGGAATGGTTTACTCTATTCACTTGATCCGAGAAACAAAATATTGTCTTTTCTTTTTTTAATGATCATAATATTTTTTTACAAATCACTTTTTTCATTCATTCCAATATTTTTACTTGTTTTATCTTTCATAATTATCTCTAAAATACCAATTAAATCTATTTTAAAAGGATTAAAACCAATATTAATACTTTTGATAATAACGCTTTTTTTCCATTTCTTTTTTACTCCAGGTGAAACTATCTTTAAAATATTTTTTCTAAAATTAACAAAAGAGGGTTTAAATAAAGGAATTTTTATAGGTTCAAGACTTATAATTTTAATAATGATTTCTTCACTTTTGACATTTACAACATCACCTCTTGAATTAACAAAAGGCCTTGAATTTTTATCTCTACCCTTAGAAAAATTAAAATTCCCATCAACAGAAATTATAATGATGATAACAATTGCATTAAGATTCATTCCTGTTCTTGTAGAAGAGGCAGATAGAATAATTGTTGCACAGGTAAGTAGAGGTGCATCATTTGATGAAGGAAATTTAATAAAAAGAGCAAAAAGTTTAATTCCTATACTTGTACCACTATTTGTTTCTTCATTTAGAAGAGCAGAAGAATTAGCTATAGCAATGGAAGTAAGATGTTTTCAGCCAGGGAAAAAAAGAACATATATGAAAAGGTTAACATGGAAAAAAATTGACACAATATTTATTATTTTCATTATAATTTTTGGTTCACTCTTTCTTTTTGTTAAATGATAAAAAATCTCAAATTAATATTAATGTATGATGGTACAAATTTTTATGGTTCTCAAAAAAATGAAAATTTAAGAACAATTGAAGGCGTTTTAAATTTACATTTAAAAAATATATTGAATGAAGATATTAATTTAACTTTTGCAAGTAGAACTGATAGAGGTGTTCATGCTTTAGGACAGGTTGTAAATTTTAAAGTTGATACAAAAATACCTACTAAAAATATAAAGAAAATTTTAAACAATAAATTACCAGATGATTTAAGTATTAAAGAAATTGAAGAGGTTGATTTGAATTTTTCATCAAGATTTGATTCAAAAGGTAAAGTCTATTTTTTTATAGTTAACAATTCATTTGAAACTCCTAATCCAATTTTAAATAGATATTCCCTATGGTTTCCATATAAAATAGATTACAATAGGTTAAAAGATAATATCACATTTTTTATAGGTAAAAAAGATTTTTCAAGTTTTACTACTGAAGAAGAAAGAGAAAAAGGTTCAACAATTAGAGAAATATTAGATATCAGTTTCTTAAATAAAGATAACCTCCTTTTTTTTATAATTGCTGGTAAATCCTTTTTAAGACATCAAATTAGAAGAATGATAGGTGCTTTACTTGAGATAGAGAGAAAAAATTTAAAAAATGAGTTATTAATCGAAGCTTTGAATTCAAAAAAACACTATATTGGCGAAAAAAGAGTTTCACCTAAGGGATTATTTCTATTTAAGGTTATCTATTAATTCAGGAATTTCTTAATTTTATAAAAAGGGTTTGAACTTTATTGATTTTACTTATTTTGTTGTGAAATTAAAGTATTTTTAAAAATCTAAAAATAATAATTTAAATTACTCTTAAGATGATTCAATTTTTTTTATTTGTTGATTATTAATTTCTAACTCGTCTTTTATTTTAAAAAATGCAATAATTTCAAAAATAAATCCAACAAGCATAACAAATATACCAATCAGAATAATAAGTAAAATTGAACCAATAAACAAAAGTAACCCAGAAATTTTAAAATAACGATTATTAAGTGCAACTGATAGTCTATCGAAGCTCATTTTTATAAAATATGTAGAAACAACAAATATGCAATTAAAAACAATTAGAAAAATCCCTGAAACCAAACCAATAGATTGTAAACCTCCAAAAGGTTCAGTAAGAAGAGAGATAAAAATTCCGCCAAGAGCAATTAATAATATAATAAAATCTATGGTGGATAAGATTATTCCAGTAAGAAAATTTGAATAAATCTTACGGTTTTTTATCTTTTTAGAAATATCATTTAAAGCAAAAAGAATTAAAATAGTCGCAGCAATAAAAAAAATTATAGGGAATGGATTAAAATTTATTATTCTTCTTAAGACAAGAAAACTAAAAAAAGTACCAAGAATGCATAAAATAGATCCGACAACTCCTAATATTTTTGCTCTCCTCAGATTCACTTCATCCATAGTTTACCTCTTTAACTTAAAAATATTGAATTTTATATAATTATATAATATTGAGGTCAGATCTTGAAATTTACATATTTATTTATATCTATTACTCATTTAATTTAAAATAATAAATATAATTATATATGTTATAATCATATCAATATTATTTCAGGAGGTAGTATATGCAAAGAGTGTTTTTAAATTCAAAAAGTGATGCACTTCAAATATTAAGTTCAGCAATAGAAGCAGAGACACATGCTGTAGAGTTTTATAGTGAATTATTGAATCAAACAGATTCACACGAAGATATTGAACTTCTAAAACCTTTAATAAAATTTGAAGAAGGTCACAAAATTAAACTTCAAGATGAATATAAATCGATGAACAAAAATTTTACATGGCAAATACCTTAATTTTAGGAGGTAAGAATGACTGTCGTTTCTGTTAATAATTTATCTAAGGATTATGCTAATTTAAGAGCAGTTGACAATATCTCTTTTACAATTGAAGAAGGTGAAATTTTTGGACTTATTGGACCAAATGGAGCAGGAAAAACAACAACTTTAAGAATAATGGCAACAATTTTAACTCCGACTTCAGGTGATATAAAAATATTTGGATATGATTTGAAGAGTGAAGGTCAAAAAATTAGAGAAATCGTGAGTTATCTTCCTGAAGAGGCAGGTGCTTATAAAAATTTAACAGGTTTAGATTATCTAAATTTTATGGCATCACTTTATGCCAATAATAAAAGTGAAAAAGATAAATTTGTTGAAAATGCAATTGATATTGCAAAGCTTGAGGATAGAATTAAAGATAAAATTTCTACATACAGTAAAGGTATGGTAAGAAAACTTCTTCTTTCAAGAAGTTTAATGTATAAACCAAAACTTGCAATTTTAGATGAACCAACAAGTGGTCTTGATGTTATAAATTCCATTGAAATAAGAAAAATAATTAAGAGTTTCACACAAAATGGTACGACAGTTCTTCTTTCATCTCATAATATGTTAGAGGTTGAATTTTTATCAGATAGGATTGCTTTAATTAACAAAGGAAAAATTCTTGTTGAAGGTAAACCTGATGATTTGAAAAAAGAATATAATGCAAGAAATATTGAGGAAGTATTTATAGGAGTCATACAATGAGAAAGTTTTTAATATTGTTTAATAAAGAAATTAAGAGTTTAATAACAATTCAATTGATTTTACCATTAGTTATAATGGTTGTTCTTTTTTCATTCATTGGTAGTTTTGTTTCAGAACAAGTAGAAAAAGAACAAGAACCCAAAAAAATTGCTGTAGTCGATTATGATGATTCTATTTTATCAAACGATGTTATAGAATCTCTTAAATCAGGAAATTTTATAATAGATAAAGTTTCTTTATCAAAGGAGGAAGCGCTTGATTATGTAAAAAATAATAATATTTCTACATTAGTTGTTATACCATCTGGATTTCAAGATAATGTTAATAGATTTTTTCAAAATGAAATTGAAATTTATAATATTATGAAAGGAATATCTTTTGTAGATATTTCGAGTTCAGTTTCTACACAGATTATACTTTCAAGTATAAATGAAATAATATCAAATAGATATATATCTGAAGAATTTATCGGGATGAATCCTAATATTATAAAAAATCCTGTTAAGATCAAAAGTTATGTAATGGTTAAAGATAAAATAGCTAATACTACAGTTGAAACAATTACAGGAGCTGTACAATCACAAAATTTATTCATACCAATAATATTGATGATTGTTATAATTTTTTCCTCTCAGATGATTGTTTCAACTATTGCAAGTGAGAAAGAGAATAAAACTCTTGAAACACTATTAACAATGCCAATAAATAGAACATCGATACTTTTTTCGAAAATGCTCTCATCAGGTGTTGTTGCGCTTATAATGTCAGCAGTTTATATGATTGGTTTTAAAAATTATATGGGTGGAATAACAGGGGGTGTAACATCTGGTACTCAAACCTCTTCAGAGTTATCAAAAATTTTAGTTGAACTTGGTTTGACATTTAATGCCCAATCTTATATTTTATTAGGAATTTCACTTTTTTTTGCAATATTATGTGCTTTATCTCTCTCTACAATTCTTGCTGTTCACGCTGAAAATGTTCAAAGTGCTCAAACCCTTATAACACCAATCATGATTTTGTTATTGATTCCTTATTTCTTAAGTTTTTTTGCTGATTTGAATTCTCTTCCTTTAATAGTTAGAATTTTACTTTTTTTAATACCTTTTTCTCACCCATTTATTGCATCACAAAATTTAATTTTTGGAAACACTTTACCAGTAATATATGGAATAGTATATATGGCTATATTTTTTGTTATCTGTTTGATTATTGCAACAAAAATTTTCTCTTCAGACAGAATTTTGACAGCTAAGATAAAAATAAAGAGAGGTTTTGTAAAAAGTAGATAACAACTTACCAATCTTTTTTGATAAAATTATTGTATGAACTTCTTAGATGGGGTCATAATATTAATTTTAATTTTTGCATGCTTCTTAGGTTATAAAAGAGGTATTTTCAAAACAGTTATATCGATTGTTTTTTTTATTTTAAGTATTTATCTTGCTTATAAATTTTCATCAAATCTTACTCTTTTTCTTGAAAACAGAATGAATTTTGTTACTAATATAAAAAATTACATCGCAAATCATATAAATTTACCTCCTGAGACTAAAATATTACCTTCAACAATAGAGAATTTAAAATTATATATATCAAACCTCACTCTTCCAGCTTTTTTTAAATCATGGCTTACTGAAAACCTTCCTTTTCTGTCTTCATTTGATAATCTTATAACTGTATATGATTCATATTTATACCTATTATCTGTAGTTATTGGTGAGATAATCTCTTTTTTCATTTTATTTCTTATCTTTATGATAATTTTTTCAATATTAAAAAAGCTTTTAGGTGGCATAATACATAAAATACCGATTTTAGGAACCTTAGATAGACTTTTAGGACTTATTTTTAATTTACTTTTATATTTTTCTATTATAGTTTTTTGTGTATTTATTTTATCAAATCTTTTTTTAAATTATCTTACACCAAATTCTAATTTTTATAAATTTTTTAATAGCTCTTTTTTTGTTGGTTTTATACAGGAAAATATGGTATTATTTAAATCACTTCTCAACCTAATTATAAGAAAAGTTATGGAGGTCTTTATTTGAAAAAAGTTTTAGTAATTTTATTGATTTTTATATTATTAAAAATAAATTTTGTTTATGGAATAGAAAAAGATGTTAGAGTTTTATTATTTAAAAATCCGTTTGATATAAAAATTGAGGGTAACTTAAATGTTTTTTATACAGGTCAGAATATTTTAAATGAATCTAAAATATATTGCTTCAATAAAAATGTAAAATCTTTGAGATTGAGAGTTGGTATCTTTTCAAACATATTAGACGCAATAAATTATTCTAAGAATTTAGCTAATGCTTTTTTAAATAAAGAGATCTTTATAAGCAATGAAAACGAAAAGTTTAATGTTGATGTTGGTGATTTTATCTCAAATGAGGAGAGGGATATTTTTAGATTGATAAATAAAGATAAGATACCTTTTTCTATGGATATTTTTATAGATGGTTCATATCTTTTTTTAGGGTCTGATAGAATAAAAATCAGTTTTGATAATAGTTTAAAAGATGGAATAATTTTCGAAATTAAATCAATTAACAATTATATAAAAATCAATGGAAGTAATTATAGAGGTTATGTCTATATTTATAAAAACATTAGTTCTTTTTATGTTATTAATAAACTAAATATTGAGGATTATCTTAAAGGAGTTGTTCCGTCTGAGATGCCAGAATCTTTTAATCTTGAATCATTAAAAGCACAAGCAGTTGCTTCAAGAACTTATGTTTTATCAAGAATTAAAGATAAAAATATTTATGATGTCACATCAACTCCAGATACACAAGCTTATCTTGGTATGAATAAAGAGAGTGAAAAAACAAATAGAGCGGTTGATGAAACACAAGATGAAGTGATAACTTATAATGGAAAGATAATTGAAGCTGTCTATCATTCAACATCAGGAGGTTATACTGAAAACAATGAAAATGTATGGAATTCTGTTCCATATCCATATTTAAGGGGTGTAGAAAGTCCTTATGAAGAGAAATCTCCACATTATGAATGGAATAAATCTTTCACAAATTATAAAGTTCAAAGATTGATAAAAAAATATACCCTTGATAATAACCTTTTAGATATTGGAGAAGTTTTAAATTTTGAACTTATAAGAAGAGGAGTATCTCCAAGAGTTATTGAGATAAAAATAATTGGTATGTATGGTGATTTAATTCTAAATGGAACAACATTTCAAACTATTTTTGGTTTAAAAAGTACATGGTTTGATTTTGAATTTAAATATTATTCCTCACCCTATATCACGTCATTTTTAACAATGATTGAGATTGTTCCACTTTTTAAACCAGCCACTGAATTAATTTTTAATAAATTTGCTCCATATGAAAATAATATTTATGATTTAAGAAAAAAGAGGTGGGATATAGTTACTTTTTCTGGAAAAGGTTGGGGGCATGGTGTTGGGATGAGTCAATGGGGTGCTCAGGGATTAAGCGAGAATGGATTCAATTATATTGATATATTAAAACATTTTTATACTGGTGTAGAAATAAAAAAATATAACTATGGATATCGAACTTTTTAACTATGATTTACCAAGAGAGCTGATTGCTCAAAAACCCCTTAAAGATAGAGATAAAGCAAAGATGTTGGTCTTGAAAAGAACAAATAATGAAATTTTTCATTCCTGTTTTTACAATCTTCCTGAATTTTTAGATAGAGGAGATTTATTGATATTAAATAATAGTAAAGTTATAAAAGCTAAGTTAGAAATAACTCTTGATACTGGTGGAAAACTCGATGCTATTTTTTTAAGAGGAGATGGAAATAAAATTGAAATTTTATGTGAAAAAAGTAAAAAATTAAGATTAGGAAGAAAAATATTTTTTAAAGATAAAACCGAGGGTGTTGTGAAAGAGGTTTTAGATGGTGGTAGAAGGATTATAGAAGTAAAAGATTTAAAAGACCATCTAACTTTTCTAAACAGAGTTGGTGAAGTGCCTCTACCTCCATATATTAAAGAAAGAGATATAGATTTAGATGATTATCAAACAATATATGCAGAGATTGAAGGTTCTATTGCAGCTCCAACTGCAGGATTTCATTTTACTGAAAACCTCTTTGATAATTTAAGAAATAAAGGTATTTCGATAGAATATATCACTCTTCATGTTGGAACTCCTACTTTTAGACCTTTGAAGGTAAGTGATATTGATAATTACCAAATAGGGGAAGAGTATTATGAAATAGATGAAGAGGTTATAAAAAAGATAAAGGAGACAAAAGAAAAGAAAAAAAGAGTTGTTGCTGTTGGAACAACTGTAGTAAGAGCGCTCGAATCTTTGAAGATAGGTGATGAAACTAAAAGTGTTAAAGGAAAGACTAACATTTTTATAAAACCTCCATTTAATTTTAAAGTAGTGGATGCAATGATAACCAATTTTCATTTACCAAAAACATCACTTCTTATTCTTGTATCAGCTTTTGCAGGCAGGGAAAAAATATTAAATGCATATAAAGTTGCAGTTGAAAATAAATATAGATTTTATTCATTTGGTGATGGTATGTTAATTTTATGATTTTATTGTTATAATATTTTAAGCATAAAAGGATTTAATAATTTGTAAATATAAAGGAGGAAAGATGATTAGATTTGCTGAAAGAACATCAATGATGGGTACAGAAGGAGCCTTTGAGGTGCTTGCAAGAGCAAAGGTTCTCGAGAGGGAGGGTAAAGAGGTATATCATCTTGAAATTGGTGAACCAGATTTTGATACTCCAGAGAATATAAAGAAAGCTGCATTCGATGCATTAAATAAAGGCTATACACACTACACTCCATCAACGGGTTTATTTGAAACAAGACAAGCAATTGCAAACTACATTTCAAGAACAAGGGGCTTTGATGTAAAACCCGAAGAGGTTATTGTTACAGCAGGTGCAAAACCAGTAATTGTTTATTCTATTTTATCCCTTGTTGAGAAAGGAGAAGAGGTAATATATCCTGATCCAGGATATCCAATTTATAACTCTGCTGCAAGAATGGCTGAAGCAAAATTAGTGCCTCTTCCACTTTTAGAAGATAAAGATTTCAAATTTGATTTATCTGATCTTGAGAAAAGAGTAACAAATAAAACAAGAGTAATTGTTATAAATTCTCCACATAACCCCACTGGTGGAATTTTAACACTTGATGATTTTTATGGGATTAGAGATATTATTAGAAATAAAGATATTTACATAGTAGCTGATGAAATCTATTCAAGAATAGTTTATGAAGGTGAATTTGTTTCAATTACAAAAGTTAAAGAATTAAGAGACAGAACTATTATAATTGATGGATTCTCAAAAACATATGCAATGACTGGTTGGAGACTTGGTTATGGAGTTGCAAATCCTGATATTATAAATATGATTGCAAAATATGTTACAAACAGTTATTCCTGTCCGACTGCATTTGTACAGATAGCTGGCATTGAAGCTCTTGAAGGTGATCAGAGTGCTGTTGACTATATGGTTAAAGAATTTAAAGAAAGAAGAGATATTATTGTTAAAGGTCTAAATGAAATTAAAGGCGTCACTTGCAAACTTCCAAAAGGAGCTTTTTATGTATTTCCAAATATAAAGAGTTTTGGAAAAAGTTCAAACGAAATACATAACTATTTATTAAATGAACATGGTATTGCCTGTCTACCTGGAACAAGTTTTGGGGGATTTGGAGAAGGTTATTTAAGATTTTCATATGCAACAAGTAAGGAAAATATTAAAAAAGCATTGTTGAAACTAAATGAAGCTTTTTCGAAGGTGAGATAATATGGATTATATTAGTTTATTACTCTGGCTATTTATATTTATATCCCTTTTTTATCCTGTTATGCAAAGAAGACAGATCGAACTTAGTAGATTAAGAGTAATCGCTAATCTTCAAAAAAAGAGAAAAACCAGAGTTATAACTTTAATTCATAGAGAAGAATCAATTTCCTTTTTTGGAATACCTTTTAGGAAAATGATAGATATAGAAGATTCAGAACAAATTTTGAGAGTGATAAGAGAAACTCCAGATAAAATGCCAATAGATTTAATTTTACATACACCAGGAGGTCTTGTGCTTGCTGCAGAACAGATTGCGAGAGCCCTAATTAGAAGAGAAGGTAAAGTTACATGCTTTATACCACATTATGCTATGTCTGGTGGAACTTTAGTAGCACTCGCAGCAGATGAAATTGTTATTGATAAAAATGCTGTTATGGGTCCAATCGATCCACAATTAGGCGGATATCCAGCAATATCTATATTAAAAACAGTAGAAAGAAAAAATATCAATGACTTAGATGATCAAACTCTTATTCTTGCCGATATAGCAGAAAAAGCAATAAATCAAGTTTATGAACTTGCAGTTGAAATTTTAAGTGATAAAGAAAAAGATGGAATTTTATCGAAAGAGAAGATAGAGGAAATAGCTAAAGAGCTAACATCTGGAAAATGGACACATGATTATCCTTTGACTTGTGAAAGGATAAAAAATCTTGGTTTAAATGTCACATTTAATATGCCAGAAGATGTTTATGCTTTAATGAGCTTATACCCTCAAGCTGGTACAGGTAGACCATCTGTTCAATATGTACCTCTTCCAATTCAACCTCCACCAACATCTCCAAAAAAAGGAAAAAGTGAATAAAAAAAATAGTTTAGAAAATTTAATAGATAATATTGAAAAGGTAATTGTAGGAAAAAGAGATGTAATAGAAAAAGTTATCATTTCTTTAATTTCTGGAGGCCACCTTTTAATTGAAGATGTTCCAGGTATTGGGAAAACTATGCTTGCTAAAGCTCTTGCAAAAAGTATCAATCTTGATTTTAAAAGAATACAATTCACGCCAGATTTATTACCATCAGATATAATAGGAATAACTATTTATAATGAAAAGACAAGAGAATTTGAATTTAAAAAAGGCCCTATTTTTTCAAATATAATTTTAGCTGATGAGATAAATAGAAGCACTCCAAAGACTCAGTCAGCTCTTCTTGAGGCAATGGAAGAAAGACAAGTGACTGTTGATGGAGTAACACATAATTTAATAGAGCCATTTTTTGTTATTGCAACAGAAAATCCAATTGAATATGAAGGTACATTTCCCTTACCTGAAGCTCAACTTGATAGATTTTTTATGAAAATTGAGGTTGGATATCCTAAAAAAAATTATGAAATTGAAATGTTGAGTAGATTAGAAAAAGTTCACCCAATTTTAACAATTGAAGATGTTATTTCAAAAGATGAGATAATTGAAATTCAAAATGAGGTTAAAAATGTATATGTTGATGAAAGTTTAAAAGAATATATAGTGAATCTTGGAATTACTTTAAGAGAAGACGAAGATATATATTTGGGACCTTCACCAAGAGGGCTTTTAATTTTGATGAAGGTCTCTCAAGCAAGAGCATTTCTTTATGGTAGAAGCTACATTATTCCTGATGATATTAAAGAGTTGTTCTTTTCTGTTATGTCGCATAGAATTATAGTTAAACCTGAATCTAAAATTAAAGGGATAAATGAAAAAGATGTATTAGAAAGGGTATTATTAAAAGTAGAAATTCCAATTGATAAGAAAGCATAAAAAAGAGATATTATTTATAATTTTAATCTTTTTTGGATATTTTATACATTCATATTTAATAATTTCAATTTCATCCTTTTTTCTTTTATACATAATAATTTTCAATATTATTTTAAAAATAAAAGATGATTATTTAGATTACAAAGTAAAAATCACTCCTGAAATGATAATAGAAGGTGAAAATATTAAAATTACATATTTTTTTAAATTTAACTATAGCTTCCCCCCTATTTGTGAAATAATACCAGATTTACCTATTTACTTTATTCCAATTGATAAAAAAAATACAGTAGTTGAAGTAAAAAAAGATTTAAATTATGAACATTCTTTTATTCTAAGAACAAAAAAATTTGGTAAGTATTATATTGGAAATTTTAAGATTAAAATTTTAGATCCACTTGGTCTAGTTCAAAAAGAAAAATATATAAACCTAAATATTGAAGTCAATGTTTTTCCAAAGATCATAAGAATAGAAAAATCCATAATAAAACTCAAAGAGCCATCATTTGGTTTAAAAGTTAAAGAAAAAATATTTGAAGATTTTACTTCTATTAAAGGTTTTTCAAAATATACAGGCACAGAAGAATTGAAAAGAATTGACTGGAAAATTTCTGCACATTTAGGAAAATTAATGATAAGAGAATATCCTTCAACAGCAATAACTTCAATAACAATGATTGTTGATGCATTTGCATCAAAAAATCCAAGAAATCAAGAGATATTTATAGAGCACGTCTCAACTTTAGTATCATCTTTTTCATATTATTTTGAATTAAATAGATTTAACTATGGTTTATGGATAATTGGAAAAGAAAAAATTAAGGAAAATAATGGAAAGGGCCATCTCTTAAAAATTCTTTCTGAAGTTACCAATATTAATCAAGAAAAAGAGTATGATTTTAATGAATATTTTCAAAATAATAGGAAAGAATTAAAAGACCTAAACAATATTCTTCTCTTAAAACAGACAATATCCATAGATGAGTTGTTAAACCTTATTAAAATAAAATCATATAACACTAATTACACAATATTTCTTCTTCCAGATTATGGTTTTTTATTTCCATGGGAAAAGCCACACCCATACATTCTTTCTGAAACAAAGGAAGTTGAAAATATAAGAAATATTAAAGATAGTTTAAAAAAATATGGTATTAGTATTATAATATTAAGAGGAAATGAGTCGATCAAAAATTTTATTTTTATATAAATTAAGTAATTTAATGATTTTTTTAACTGCAATTTACTTGCATATAAATATTTTTATGCCTGACTTAAAAATTTTATATTCGATACCTTTATTCAGTCTAATTTTATTATTTAATAGAAAAAACAAAATCTTAGTTCCAATTTTATTGTTTATATTATCGACTACTTTTATTTTTTATTTCAATAATCCAACAACTTTTGTAATTTTTATTGAAAATCTATCCTTTATTTTTTTATATATCATTTTTTTAAATTTTATTGAAAAAAATTTTGTTAGCTTTATCTCTATTCCGATTTTAATTTTTTATTTAATTCTATTTGAAAAATTAATAGGAATGAATTTGTTTTTAATGATAAGTTCTACTTTCTTAATTGTTGTAACTATTTTTTTAAGATTTCTAAATAATAAAGGTTTTTATTTTTGGGAAAATGATTTTTCTATAAAAGGAGATCCGTATAAAAAAAGTTTTAAATATTTGCTTTTATCTCTAATTTTTTTCCCAGTATTTTATTTTGTCACCTTTATCAATTTCTATGACTTCAATAAACTTTTTATATTTAACAATAACACTACTATTAACAATACCCAAGAGATAATAGAAGAGACAGTACCTGAATCTTCTCAAACAATAATCTCAAGATATATATTCACGATTAAAGCAAATACTCAAAAGGTTGTTAATTTTTTATTAAATTCAACTTATCTAATAATTTTTTTAGGCTTTTTAGTTTTTTTCATATTAGCAGGAATAATTCTCTATAGAAAAATAAAAAATGTTTATGGTAATACAAAAGCAAAAAAATTTCTTTTACTTTCTTTTTCTCTATCTGCAATTTTTTTATTTTCTCTATTTTTCTTGTATAAACCTTTTGAGAAATTAATATTTTATTTAAAAGATAAATTTAATATTGGAACCTATGGTTTTACTCCATTTGCACAAATATCAAACTCAATTAGGAGAATTTTACCACAAACTGCTTTAACCAAGATTTCAAATATCTATATTGATATTGGAGCTATCTTAATAGTAGTTTTATTTATTATCATAGTATCAATAGCTATCTATTTTATTATTTTCTTTTTATACAAACAAGTATCTAATAAGAGAAAAATTGAACTTAATAAAACCTTAGAAAATTTAAATTTAGATGATGTAAAATTAAATGAAATAAGTGGCTCTCCAAAAGAAAAAATTATTATACTATACAACAATCTAATCAAAAAACTCAGCACAGTTATTAAAAAATTTATATATGAAACTCCTTTAGAATATAACTTAAAATTTAAACAAGAAAAACCATCTTTAGGTGATGAATTTGAATTGATAACTGATAATTTTATAATTGCAAAATATTCAAATATTGATATTGATAATAAAGTTTACAATGAAACTTTTAAAAACTATAAAAAAATAGTTGAAAAACTTTTTAAGGAGGTGTACTTTGGAGGAAAGATTTAAAAGTGCAGATAGACCTGAGACAAGCGAAGGAAAACAATATCACATAGATTTAAAACCAGGTGATCTCTCTCCTTATCTTTTAACTCCTGGTGATCCAGGAAGAGTTGATAGAATTTTAAAAACATGGGATGAAGGAAAAATTTTATCTTTTCATAGAGAATATAAATCAGCTACTGGTAAATTTAAAGGTGTCGATATATCTGCTCTATCAACAGGTATTGGAGGACCTTCTCTTGCAATTGCAATTGAGGAGGCTGCAAGAATAGGAGTTAATACCTTTATAAGAGTAGGGACAACAGGTTCAATTCAAAAAGATATATCTCTTGGTGATATAGTAATCATAAATGGTGCAGTAAGACTTGATGGTACTTCAAACCAATATGTTAGAGTTGAATATCCAGCAGTTGCATCATTTGAAGTAACATTAGCTCTTATAGAAGCTTGTGAAGAACTTGGTTATAAATATCATGTTGGCATTGGTGCTTCAACAGATTCCTTTTACACAGGGCAGGGAAGGCCGGGTTTAAATAATTATCTTCCGTCTTTTGCAAAAGAAATTTCCAATGATTTACAAATAGCAAATGTTATGAATTTTGAAATGGAGTGCGCTGCTCTTTTTACAATAACATCTATATATAAATTAAGGGCTGGTGCTTTATGTGTTGTTATTGCTAATAGGGTAACAAATGAATTTGAATATATTGGAGAAGAAAAAGCTATAACAGTTGCTAATTATGCAGTAAAAATTTTATCTCACTGGGATTCAATTAAAAGAGAAAAAGGTAAAGAGTTTTTCTATCCAGGATTAATTAAATAACAATTTTATATCTAAATACCAATTTTTCTAAATATTAGTCTTGAAAAATAGGTAACCCATAATCCTATAAAGAAATAGATAAAATTAAAATTAGTTATTTTTATTAAATAGATTAAAGAAAAAATTATTGAATAACAAATAACAATTCTTAATAAGATTTTTTTGATATCTAACTTTAAATAATTAAAATCTTTACTTAAATTTACTCCAATTAATATTCCAGAAAAGGAATTTAATATAAATGAGAATTCTTTAACAAAAAAAGAGATAAGTAAAAGAATAATTGACACTATTAAAATTTTTCCAAAGTTTAATGATATTAATTTCTCAAAAAATTTATCTATATATTTAAAACAAAAAAGAACTATAAACAATCCAATGACTATTCCTCCAATAACATCAAATAAAAAATGTAAGCCAAGATATAATCTTGATATTGATATTAATATTATTAAAATAATAGAAATTATCATCAAATAATTTTTCTTAAAAGTTAAATATAATCCTATCCACAAAACTGTTGAATTTTGAGAATGACCACTTGGAAAACCGTAACCACCACCAGATTCAATATAAATTACTTCTACTATTTTTTCATCAGGTCTTGGAGATTTAAAAATATTTTTAAATATGCTGTTTGTTAGATATGAAATTGTTAATAGAATGAGAAGCTTTAATGTTATTTTATCTTCAAAAATAAGAAAGAAAAAAGTAAATAAAATTAAATAGAATTGCATGCTTCCTAAATCTGTTATTATTATAAATAAATTATTTAAAAAATTGCTTCTAATATTAGCAAAAAATTTTAAAATTGTATAACCAAAAAATATATCACTCATTAAAATTTACCAATTTTATAATTATACACTAACAAAATATAATTGGTCGAAATTTAATTGCTGATTTTAGTGTACAGGTAGTCGGGTACCCTATTCACTAATTTCAAACTCTAATCCTAAAAATATTATACTGATGATATAATGATTTAATATGAAAAAAGAGGATCTCATTCTTTTTTTACCACCCTTTTTATGGGGATGGACATTTGTTATAGTAAAAAATGGTGTATCAAATTATGATCCCCTTTCTTTTATATTTATAAGATTTTTATTTTCAATAATTTTCCTTGTTCCTTTAATATATTATTTTAAAGTAAAAATAACAAAAAATATTTTTTTAAAAGGTTTTATCCTTGGTGTTTTACTTTTTTTTGCTTATCTATTTCAAACAATTGGTTTAAGATATACAACTCCTTCGAACAGTGCATTTATAACATCAATTTCAGTTATAATAACCCCCTTTTTTAACTTTTTTGTTTCTAAATCTAAAATTAAAACTCAAACTTTCTTTGCGATTATACTATCCTTAATTGGATTATATTTTCTTTTTGGTGGAGACTTTCAAAAAATAAATATTGGTGATATATTAACTTTTATTTGTGCAATTTTCTGGGCATTGCATATATCATTTATTGGTCATTTTTCATTAAATGAAGAATCTCTTTCGTCTCTTTTTGTTCAACTTTGGGTTGTATTTCTTTTTTCATCAATATCAATATTATTAACAAATAAAACAATATTACCTATTCCAAAAAATTCATTATTAGGTTCCTTTATTGTTGCTATTTTTGCAACAATAGTTCCTTTTTATATACAAATTAAATATCAAAGAAGAGAAAATACAATTAAAACTGCATTCATCTTTTCTACAGAACCGATATTTGCGAATCTTTTAGAAGTTATTTTTCTTGGTCCAATTTATACGATTATCAATTATTTTGGGATGATTTTGATATTTTTTTCTTCTTTAATAGCTCAAAGAGATTAACTTTTTATGAATCTTTCAAATTCTTTTAAAGAAAGAGTATTTATTACATCTTTTTTATTTAGCCAACCCCTTCTTGCTACTCCTATTCCATATCTCATATCAGAAAGACCATTAACTGAGTGAGCATCTGTGCCAATTGAGAATTTTAAATTATATAACTCCTTTCCATGCATAGCATTTAAATCATTCAAATCTAATCTTTCTGGATTAGCATTTATTTCAAGGATTATTCCATTATTTTTGGCCTCTTTAAAAATTTCATCTAAATCAACTTCATATTCATCTCTTGTACCAAGCAGTCTACCAGTTGGATGTGTTATTATTTTTATTTTTTCTATGTTCATAGCTTTTTTGATTCTTTCAGTTATTTTCTTTTTATCTTGATTAAAACCAGTATGAATTCCAGCAAGACATATATCAAAAATTGAGAGCTCTTTTTCTTCAAAATCAACGCTTCCATCTGAAAGAATATTCAATTCACAGCCCAAAAATATTCTGAATTTGTCACCAAACTCCTCATTTATTTTATCTATCTCTTTTTTTTGCTCTTTATATTTTTCTATTGATAAGCCAGAAGCAACTCCAAGCGCTTTTGCGTGATCAGCAATAACTAAATACTCATAACCCAACTCAATAGATTTTTTTACCATTTCATAAATGGTGTTTTCACCATCAGAATATTTTGTATGTACATGTGTATCACCTTTAATATCTCTAATATCAATAATTTTAGGAAGTTTATTTTCAAGTGCAAGTTCAATTTCACCCCTATCTTCTCTCATTTCTGGGGGAATGAGTGGCAAATCTAAAATATTATAAACCTCTTCCTCTTTTTCTCCACAAACTCTTTCATCTTTATCAATTTTAAATACTCCATACTCATTAACTTTTAATCCCTTTTTAATAGCAAGCTCTCTTATTTTCACATTATGTTCTTTTGAACCTGTAAAATATTGAACTGCTGCACCAAATGAAATTGGTTCAACTACTCTAACATCAATCTGTATACCTTCTGGAGTAATTATTGTTGATTTTGTATCACCTTTATTTACAAC
>Ga0116148_1000954_pt1 | contig 33541 bp, 28 predicted proteins | sample AD_UKC055_MetaG_FD_89786 | JGI IMG/M metagenome (GOLD analysis project Ga0116148, IMG submission 89786) | Active sludge microbial communities of municipal wastewater-treating anaerobic digesters from USA - AD_UKC055_MetaG | ecosystem: Engineered > Bioreactor > Anaerobic > Digestate | place: USA...
CCGTATTCTGTTCCGTATTCTGTTCCGGATGCGGCTTCTGCGGTATACTGCAATTCTATGGCTACTGAAGAATGGCTTATCGAATACGTCGCAGAACAAATGGCAGATGCAGGCAGGATAACCTGGAAACGGATGTTCGGCGCCGCGTGCCTGTATTGCAACAAAAAACCCGTCGCATTCCTCTCGGGAGACCGGCTTCTCGTTAAACCGACGGAAGCAGGCCGGCAGTACATCGGCACGCCGGACGAAACTGAGCTGTTTCCGGGATCGAAGCTCTGGTTCGACACGGGAACCCAGTTTGAAGACAAGGAATGGATAGCGGGCCTGATCCGTGCGACCGCGGACAGTCTGAAGGCGCCCAAACCGAAGCGAAAAAAGATCATCTATCCGGCCGAGGACGGACCCCTGCCGGACGAACAGGCCAGGGCCGAACGGATTCCGGACCGTCCGGTACCGGACTGCAAGCAACCGGACAGGCTTACCCCTCTATAAAGGAGGAAATCTCCCCGAGGGTAAACTGGTAAACACTCGAACAGTTGTGGCATACAATCTCTACCGGATCCTTGCCGTCCGAAACCATGTCCTGGAGTTCATCCCTTCCGAGGTTTTTGAGATGCTGCGCGAAGTTTTCCCTGCTGCAGGGACAATCGAATATAATATCACGTTCAAGCACGACAGCGGGTTCCATACCGCGGAACAGGCCGAAGATTATATCTTCGCGGTCGCCCCCTTCCGCAAACCACTGGCCAAGCGAGGGAGCGGCGGCGAACGCGCGAGAGGCGGCTTCGACGAGCTCGGGATCGGCTCCGGGCATTACCTGCAGATACAGTCCGCCTGCTCCGGCTAACCGGCCTTCATGGTCGAACTGGATGCCGGTATTAAAAGCCGTCTCCGTCTGCTCGGACACGAGGAAATACTCGGCCAGGTCGAGCGCGATGTTGCGGTGCTTTATCTCGACGCTGCCGGTAACCGGTTCGCGAACGCCTTCCGGAAACCGTATGACCGAGACCAGTCCGGGGCCGAAGAAAGGAGCGAGATCCCAGCTTTCAAGCGGTTTTTGCAGGGGAATCGGATCCTGCAGCAGGAAGCCGCGGACATAGCCTTCGCTGTTGGCTTCCACGCTGAAGCCGGCCGCCGGCCCCTGCGTGTCGTAGCGGAAAACGGCTCGGTCGCGGCCTTTCATGGTGGGGATGAGCAGGGCGCCGCAGAGGCTGGCCTGCCCCAGCACCATTGTTTCAAGCAGCCCCAGCCGGTGCTGGGCACGCATGCGGCTTACGAAGCGCGTGCCATGGAAAAATGCGCCTCTGAGCTGGCCGCCGCCAAGCAAAAAAACGCTCATGCCGTCTGGATGCATTGAAGAAAGCCGGGCTTCGAGCACCGGGTCGTTAAACGGAACTGAAATCATAGGGAAGTCAGTATACCCGGTTCGGGTCGCTGGACGCAAGCACGTAAAAAGTTTACACTTTTGAAAATTATGACGACAGCAACAAATGCGAAAATAAATCGGGCTGCGCTGCCTCTTTCGGCATTGGCGCTCCCCATGGTCCTGGAAGCTTTTTTCAGAATACTGGTTTCTTCAGCCGATACGATAATGCTCAGCTCATGGAACCAGGAGTCGGTTGCGGCGGTCGGTATGGCCTCGCAGTATATTTTCTTTATACAGATATTGTTCAATGTGATCTGTATTGGAACGAGCATTGTTCTGTCCCAGTACCTCGGCGCAAACAGGCACGAAGAATCGAAACAGGTTGCCCAGGCAAGCGCGGTTATGGTGCTGATCGTTGCTCTGGTCCTGAGCACGCTCGTAATCTTCGGTGCAAAACCCCTTCTGTCTGCCTATTCGATCGAAGAGTCCGTCAGAACCTACGCCTGGCAGTATCTCGTTATTTTCGGAGGCTTCGGCTCGATCTTCACAGCGTTCAACCTGATGCAGGGAGCGATACTCCGGTCCTACGGACATACCAGAGATGCGATGTACATATCCTTTACCGCGAACATCCTGAATGTCGCCGGAAATGCGCTCTCTTTGTACGGTTTTTTCGGACTGCCTGTCCTTGGCGTCGTCGGTGTCGCCTTTTCCTCGGTATTTTCGCAATTCGCAGCGACTATTCTTTTGGGATGGCGAATGAAAGCCCATCCGGATGTTCTGTTCGCAGTTCGGGGATGGAAATCCGTGCCCGGAACCATATACAAGAAGATTCTGTCGATCGGAATCCCGACGGCGGGAGAAAACCTCGCGTATAATATTTCGCAAATCGTCATAACTGCAATGGTCACGACACTCGGGACCTGGGCGATGTCGGCGCAGGTGTACACGCAAACCATCGTCCGCTTTGTATTTGTCGCGGCTATGTCGATCGGCAATGCAGTCCAGATCAAAACCGGCTACTATGTTGGCGCAAAGCAACCCGAGCAGGCATACAAGCGGCTGTACCGGTATCAACTGATCGGGACGCTGATCTCTGTCGGCATGATCCTTGCCATCAATCTGCTGAAAGGGCCGATAATCGGATTTTTTACCCGTACACCCGAAATTGCGGCGCTTACGTCGGCCATTCTTCTGGTATCTATTTATGTCGAAACCGGACGGTCGATCAATCTGGTAACCATTCCGGCGCTCAAAGGCGCAGGCGACGTCCGGTTCCCGGTTTTTGTCGGCATGATCTGCATGTGGGGCATTAGCGTTCCCTTGAGCTGGGTACTGGGCATCAAGCTCGGTCTGGGACTTCCCGGCATCTGGTTTGCTATCGGTACCGATGAAACAGTCCGCGGCATTATCATGCTGTTCCGATGGAAGAGCAAACGGTGGCAAACCAAGGCGATTCAGTAAGCGGAGTCTCTTGTATGGCGTCTCAGCAGATACGCAGTTCTCTGAACAGATCCGGCTGATGAAATCGGGGTGCGGTACAGTCGCGGTGGAGGCATCCAAGTCCGGGATTACCGCCGGGATCCGACGAAACATCGATCCGGTTCACGGTAAAATACCAGGTTTCACCTGAAGGCCGCTTTTCGAGCCCAAAATCCGACCAGGGAACCGCAAGATCAAGCTTCCAGAGGTTTTCATCTTGAAGGATGCGCGACGAAGCGACTGCTCCCGACTTCCAGTCGTAGTCGAAGGAAATGAGGGTGTCTCCGACGATTTCATGCAGCACGCCGCATACGGGCTCGACACCGCTACGGGCTCCGGAACCGTCCAGAGGCCCTGTACCGGAGCCGGATGCAATGCACCGGCGTCCTTCCTCGCCGATTCCTGCCCGGTAATCCAGCACGCAGCTGTCCGGCGCAATCTCCCAGCCGAAATAGAATGGAGCAGGCTGCAGCAATGCCGAACAGGCGCAGTGTTCCGTACCGCTTTCCGGATTCCGGCCAGACTGCTCCGCAGGGACCGTTCGTGCCGGTCTGAGAAACAGTTCAAGACAGTCGGATTCGAACACTCTTCCTTTTGGAGGCCGCGCAGTATATACCAGTGGTTTAACAAAAACTGCTTCGATATGCAGAATAAAACCGGATTCGGTCCCTTCAAACCAGAACCTGGTAGGCGCAGAGACTCCCTGATATCCGGGAAAAGGCCAATCAAGAGCTTCCCGTGTCGATACAAGGCCGGAAACAGCCGGAATTTCTGAAAATCGCATGAAATTGCCCCCCTTTCAACCGTTTCGAGTATATCCACTATTGACGGGGCAGAAAAGGCGTGCTAGAGTTTTTATATCGAACGAGATCTTTCTTTACTGTTATTGAATGTGTCCGATTGCCTGTAGTTTGCTTGCGTATCCTGCCTGTGCTTGATTCAGCATACCTCGCCTATCCGGTTTCCCATTACATGACAAAAAAGTTAGACCGTTGATGTACCGCTGTTAGTGCGGTAGCACTTAATGATTACCGGAACCCGGTAAAAGGATTTGTATGTCTCAGAAAATCTACGTAGGTAACATGAATTACCAGACCACCGAGCAGGCGCTCTCCAACCTCTTCTCCCAGTATGGCGAAGTGGTATCTTCCTCGATCATCAAGGATCGCTATACCCAGCAGTCCAAGGGTTTTGGATTCGTGGAAATGGCTGATGCCCAGGCTGCCGAGGCCGCTATCGCGACCCTCAACAACCAGGAATTCGAAGGCCGCCGCCTCCGCGTCAACGTTGCCGAAAACAAGCCGCGCGAATCTCGCCCCCGCTTTAACAACGATCGCGGCGGATATAACGATCGCTATTAATCGTTTTTGCCTTTAGGCAGGATAAAACGTTTTTAAGGACGGTTCCGAACGGAGCCGTCTTTTTTTTTGGCAGACCACAACTGGTCACGTCGCGTCACGACGTAACACAGCTTGTCACGTCGCGTCACGGCGTAACACAGCTTGTCACGTCGCGTCACGGCAGATCCCCGCTACGCTACGTGCATAGACGCAAGCCGATGATTCGATGGTATACTGACTCCATGTACGAAAACGGCATCGATTCAGCACTGTTCCGTTCTTTTCTGGCCCCGGGAGTTGACCGGCTGGAATTCATCCTGGCCTGGCTCCGCTCGAACAGTGTTCCCGCCCAGACAGTCGAGCTTGCCAAACGCCGGCATATTGTCGTGCGATTTGAGGCACTCTCGTATGATCCCCGTTTCCGGATGAAAACCCTGATCGCTCATTACGACCGGGCGGACAACACTCCCGGAGCGAACGACAACAGCGCAGCATGCTTTATGCTGATGCATTTTTCCCGCCTGCTTGCTTCGGGCGAATTCGGCCGGAGACTGCACAATATACGGATCATTTTTACCGACGGGGAAGAAGCCGCAGTGTCCGGCGGAATAGCTGCGCAGGGCGCATACGCCCTGGGAGAAGGTTTGCGGAAACTGAATATGCGAGACGACGACATCTATGTATTCGACGCATGCGGCCGGGGCGACACCCTCATCGTTTCTACTTCGGGCATGGAATATGATGCAGATACAAAACTCGGCAAAAAACTCGCTGCATTGCATAAGCGGGCGTCGGTGATTGCAGCCGAAGCCTCTCCACACAGCTGGATTCGGATACCGACACCCTTCAGCGACAATGCAGGGCTTTTGGCGGCAGGAATCGCCAGTCAGGTAATCACGGTGCTGCCGCATGAAGAAGCCTCTATGGTGCTTGGCGCGTCGCTCGCGGACGTAAGCGGAAAAAACTTCCGGAGCGCGTTGGAGCTCGGCCGCCGCTCCGAACAGGCAGAAAAATGGACGGATTCCATTCCGCATACCTGGAAACTGATGCATACCATAGGCGACAACGCGGAAAGCCTCACCGCTGAAGCTGAGCCGCTGATCTGGCGGTTTTTATCCCGTTTGACGGAGAAGATCGAACCTGCGCTATAAAAAGCGCCTGAAAAAAAAACGCGCACGGCACTTGAAAAGCCCCAATAATGCACACAGTGCAGGAGGCAAATCACGAGCGGTGCGCGTTTTTTTAACGCCGCTTCAGGCAGGCGCATTATGCGCATGCAGGAAAACCGGTGATCAGATGTCGAACATCGAAGCGTAGGCTTTGAGCGTTTCGTCCATCTGGCCCGAAAGGACGTGCTTCGTCAATATTTTTCCGAGTTGTACGCCTTCCTGGTCGAAGCTGTTGAGATTCCAGACAAAGCCCTGGAACATGATTTTGTTTTCGTAGTGCGCAAGCAGGGAACCGAGAGCTTCCGGGGTAAGGCGGGCGCCGCGGATCAGGCTCGAGGGGCGTTCCCCGGGGAAATTCTTGTTCGGGTTTGCGTCCTTTTTGCCCTTCGCAAAAGCGACAATTTGGGCAACAAGGTTTGCGCAAAGTTTTTTCTGGCTGGTCGAACCGTCGACGACGACGTCCTGGCCCGCCTGACTTTCGGTAAAGCCGATAAACTGCAGCGGGATGATGTCGGTTCCCTGATGCAGGAGCTGGAAGAAGGAATGCTGGCCGTTGGTGCCCGGTTCGCCGAGGAGTACGGGGCCGGTTTCATAGTCGACTTTCTCGCCGCGGCGGTTCACCTGCTTGCCGTTCGACTCCATGTCCGTCTGCTGGAGATGGGCGGGGAAGCGGGAAAGCGCCTGGCTGTAGGGAAGAATCGCGGTCGAAGGCATCTTGAGGGCGTTGCGCTCGTACACACCGATGAGGGCGTCAAGCAGTGCGGGGTTCTTGCGGATGTCCGGCTCGAGGGCGGTCTTGTCGGCCGCCGAGGCGCCCTTGAGGAATGAGTCGAACGCGTCGCTTCCGAAGGCAAGCGAGAGGACTGCTCCGCCGACTGCGGAAGACGAGGAATAGCGGCCGCCGATAAAGTCGTCCATGTAGAACGAGGTGAGGTAGCCGGGATTGTTCGCAAGGGGACTGGTTTCGCTCGTAACGGCGATCATGTGCTTTGCGGGGTCAAGGCCGGCTTTTTTCAGGGCGTCCTTGACAAAGAGCTCGTTCGCGAGGGTTTCCTGGGTAGTACCGCTTTTGGATACAAGAATAAAGAGGGTTTTAGCGAGGTCGACCGAGGAAAGAACGGCGGCGCCGTCGTCGGGATCGACGTTGGAGATAAAGCGGGCGTCCATCTTCTTGACGCCGGCCTTGACCGCCCAGTGCTCGAGCGCAAGGTACAGGGCGCGCGGGCCGAGGTCGGAACCGCCGATGCCGATCTGGACAACGGTGGAGAATGATTCTCCTGTGGAACCCTTGATTTCGCCTGCATGCACTTTTTTGGCGAATGCGGCGATGTTTTTCTGCTGTTCGACGTAGAAGGATCTCATGTTCTTCCCTTCATAGATGACGTCGGCTCCGAGCTGGCCGCGGGCGAGCTGGTGCAGCACCTTGCGGTTTTCGCCGGTATTGATTACTGCGCCTTCCAGCAGCGCCCGGTACTTTTCAACCAGCTGTTGCTCTTGGCTAAGCTCCTGGAGAACGGTCAGAATTTGTTCGTTAACCGCTTTTGCCGCATAATTATACACAAGGCCGGCGGCCATCGGGCATTCGTAGGCTCTGACGCGTGCGGCGTCAAGGACATCGGCGAGTTTAACCTGCCCTGCGAGGGAGAGCATTTTCTTGTACGAATTGAGCGAATCCAGATTGTTCCAGTTGATCATGAGAAACTCCTTCATGCAGCATGCTGCGAGATATGCCGCGCGGGACTTTCCGCGATGGGATCGCGCAGCGGAAAAAAAGCGGTTTATTCGTCCAGTTCGGGGATTTTCATCTTGAGCGTATCAAGAAAACTGTCGCCCGTTACCCCTTCGCGGAGGCAGACGAAGACGCAGTTGTCGCGGCCGGAAATGGAGCCGAGCACCTCGTCAAGGTTCATGCTGTCGATGGCGGCGGCGACAACGTCGGAATGGCCGGAATACGTTTTGATAACAACAAGATTTCCCGAAAAATCGATCGAGATATAGCCCCGGAGAAAGTCCTGGACGATCGTCATTTCCGATTCCTGCCGCTCTTCGTCTCCCGGCAGGGTGTAGACATAGCCATTGTGACCGTCGGAAACCTTGCCAACCTTGAGCAGCTTCAAGTCGCGGGACAGAGTCGCCTGGGTAACCGCATAGCCCTCGCGGGACAAATACCCGAGGAGCGCTTCCTGGGATTCTATCCGGTAGTTTTTGATGAGTTTGCGGATTGTCTTGAGGCGAGTCAGTCGTTCTTTCAATTTATTTACCGTTCAATGCGAATAATTATACATTATAATGTATAAAGAAGGCGTTAATGTCAAGCTGAGACAGTGCCGATACTACAGAGGGAGACTGTATTGAGCGACGAAAAACAGCCTGATGCTACACAGCAGGAAATACTCTATATTCGCCAGGGCGACCAGAAGGACGGGTATGCCGAAGTATCCGTCAGCGCCGACAAAATGGCAGTTGTCGCGAATTTCTACCCGCCCGTACCGGGCGGGCAGTTTCTGACCTGGCAGAATATCAGTGCGCGCCTTGAAGATTTTCATATTACCAACGGGATACTGCACGATGTAATCCAGTCGAGTATTTTCAAGACAAACAGCACACATCAGCCCGTCAAGGGAATCATCATCGCGCAGGGCACCCCCCCGGTTACAGAAATCCCTGAACATTTTGTACTCCGAAAAGACCTGCTCGAACGAAAGCCGGAAATTGATCCGGAAACAGCCCGAATCGACTGGCACTCGATCAGTGCGTTCACCATCGTGAAAACAAAAGAACCCATCGCCCGACGCATGAATAAAACAGACGGTGCGGCAGGCATGGATGTCAGCGGACAGGAAACACCATTCCAGATCCAACGGATGCCGCCGTTTTCCGCAGGAAAAAACGTCATAGACCATCCGGCGGGACTCTTTGCCGGAAAGAGCGGAAGACTTTCCATCGACGAAAAGGGAACTGTTTCCATCGAAGAAGTACTTGTCCTGAAAAAAGGCGTCGACTTCAGCACCGGAAACATTACCTTCCCCGGAGACATTATCCTGAGCGGAAAAATTGCAGACGGATTCAAAATATACTCTGGCGGATCGCTCGCCGCCAGCGACGTTGTCGATGCAACCGAAATAGTCTGCAAAAAAGACCTCATCGCCCAGTCCGGCATCGAAGGCGGCACCAAAGGCGCTATCCGTATCGGCGGCAACCTGAACGCACGCTATATCCAGAATTGCAGGGTCGCAGTCCGCGGAGACGTAACCGTAACCGGCAGCATCATGCAGTCCCGCATCTACACCATGGGCTCGATCATAATGGGCGATTCCGGAAAACTGGTTTCCAGCAAATGCATCGTAATCGGTAATATCAAAGCCTTCAACATCGGAAGTCCGCATGGCCCGAGCACCTATATCCGCTGCGGAACAGACTTTACCGTACAGCAGGAACTCGACATTGCAAACGAGCAGCTCAAACACCTGACCCTGAAACTGAAACAGGCGGAAGAAATATATAAAATCGAACCGCTGCCGGACATCGGCCAGTTTATAGAAGAAGCGCGGGCAAAAAAACTCGAAATCACCAGCCGCATTCCAACCTATCTGCCCCGCATCGATACAAACGACAACGCCTTTATAGAAGTCCGCGGCACCATCTTCCCGGGAACCGAAATCGAGATTTGCCATGTTCCCTACAAGGTGGTAAAAGCCATGAAGCAGGTAGTATTCAAGCTCGACAAAAGTCGGGGCGTAATCATTACCGAACCCTGGAAGAAGCAGAACGACTAAGCCGGGGCGCACGAGGCAAGACCGGAGCTTCCGGACAGAAAGCCCCAGCCGGGGCGCACGCGGCATTCGAACACCGAAGGATACGTCAGTTTTTGCCAGACCCTTCGGTTAGTGGAAGCTCTTTCAAAACTCGGAAAATATTGAAAGAGCAACCTTAGATGTACTTGGAGAAAAACCGATTTCAAAAGTAACCGACTTTTGCAAGAAGCTCAACCGACTTTTGAAATCGGCTCAGTGCCCTGTCCCTATTCAAGCGTTACCAGGGTCTTGCCGGTTCCGCCTTCTTCGGGACGCGCAAAAGCCCAGGATTTCACCACAGGGGAACGCTTGAGAATCGATGCCACGGCTTCCTGCAGAATTCCGTGGCCTTTGCCGTGCACAACCGAAAATTCCTTGAGACCCTTCATCGCCGCAAGATCGAGCTGACGTTCGAGCGCTTTTACCGCTTCGTCGTGCCGCATTCCAAGCAACCGGAGCTCGAACGCGGGCCGGTCGTCGCCGCTCAAGTCGGTGCGGATCTCGACTGTTACCTTCCGCTCCCCGCCGGAAACCGGAACGGCCTGCAGGCTGTCTGCGGCGCAGGTTATCCGGAGACTGTCCACCAGCACTATCCAGGAATGCTTTTTCGCCGCCCGGACAATGGTTCCCCGTCTGCGGGACGGGCCAACGTATACTTCGACACCGGGCGCGAGTTCGGGAACAATTTCGGTGCGGGGATTGGGCCGGGAAGCGCCGGGAGATGCCTTTCGCCGGCCGCCCTTCCCTGCCGAAGCCGTACGGTCTGCGTCTGCGGCCCGTGCGGCCTCGGCGGCCAAACTCGTTTGTTCTTCCTGGTAGGCATCCGCAAGGGATGCAGTTTCAGAGCGGGCAGCTAACAGGTCGGCATATTCGGCGTCGACAGTAGCGCCGAGATCGGCTATCCAGTTTTTAACCTGCAGGGTTTTGTCGCGGTTCAGTTCGCCTTCGCGGATTTCGCGCACCAGATTTTCCAGCTGTTTTCTGCTTTCAGAAAGAAGCGTTTCCATGCGCCTGAAGCCCTGTTCGCGCAGTTCCAGCTCCTTCTGTTTAAGCTGAAGCTCCTTGAGGTCGGTTTTCCGCCTTTTTTCGCGCAGCAGCCGCTCCTCGCTTTTTTTCTCCTGTTCGAAGCGCGAAAGCTCCTCGTGTTTGTCTGTAAGGCCGCGAATCAGGGCCGACACGTCCGCGCGCTCCTCCACAAGGTAGGTGCGTGCCTGTTCGACAATGGCAGGATCGAGTCCGTTCCTTGCGGCAATATCGAGGGCATGGCTTTCGCCGGGGACGCCCATCAGGATGCGGTAGGTCGGACTTAGGGTGTTCTGGTCAAAATCGACAGAGGCGTTGATGCATGCGCTGTGCGTATACCCGTAGTTTTTGAGGATGCCGTGATGTGTCGTGACGAGTACAAGCGCATTCTTTTCCAGAAGCCGGTCGAGCACAGCCATTGCAATGGCGCTGCCTTCCTGGGGGTCGGTGCCGCTGCCGAGTTCGTCCAGAAGCACCAGGCTCCGTTCGGTTGCCGAATCAAGAATGTGCGCGATGTTCTTCATGTGGCCCGAAAAAGTCGAAAGAGACTGGTCGAGCGACTGCTCGTCGCCGATGTCGCAGCCGATGGAGTCGAAAACGGGGAACACCGTCGGTTCGGTTGCAGGCACGGGCCAGCCTGACTGGTTCAGAAGGGCGAACAGCGCCACGGTTTTGAGGCTGACGGTTTTACCGCCGGTGTTCGGTCCGGTGATAATCACCATGCGGCCCGAGGGTGTCAGCACAAGATCGATCGGCACCGCTTTGGAGCCGAGCAGGGGGTGGCGCGCCTGGCGAAGCTCCAGCGCGCTCCGGTCTGCATCCCGCACCGGGTCGCGGTCCTCGGCGAACACGCAGCGGTGGGCCGCTCCCCACCGGGCGCCTGCGCCTGCGCAGTCGAGCGAAACCATCAGATCGAGCGCGGTGGAAAAGTCTTCATAAAACGGTGAAAGTTTCGCGGTAAGCTCGCGGAGAATACGGGCGACTTCGCGGGACAGCCGGTGCTCTTCTGCGACGAGGTCGTTGTTCCGGTCCACCACGTCTTCAGGCTCGAGGTACATTGTCTGCCCGGACTGCGAAACTTCGTGGACAATGCCCCGGATGCGGCCGCGGAAATTGGCGCGAACGGAGATAACCTGACGCCCGTCCCGGATCGTCGGGAGAGTAGATTGGAGCATGTTTTTGTACGTGTCGTCGCTCAAATAACGGCTGACAAGACGTTCGATATCATTCCTGATGCTTTTGATTCCGGCCTTTATTTCCTTCAGTTCCGGAAGATCGCGCAGTTCGCCCGATGTATCGACGATGCGCGAAATCTCGGCATGGGGGATCGACAGATCGGGGAGCGAGAGCGCGCGGGAAACAAGAGGCCAGTCCGCAGAATTCGGTTCAGTTGCAGAGTTCGGTTCGGCAGACGAGAGGGAGTCGCGTTTTCCCGATGCCAGGGAACGGGAGCGGTTTTCCGCCCAGGCACGCATGCGTCCGACCGAGTCGGAAAGCTGTGCAAGGGCATAGAACTCGTCAAGCACGAGCGAGGCGCCTTCCACCTTCAGGCGCGACAAAAAATGTCTGGCCGGCTGCCAGGCGCGGAAGTCAGGCGGAGATTCGGAAATCAGTGCGGCAGCCCAGGCGCGCGACAGTTTTTTGGCAGCTATGACGGCGTCCGGATCGGTTGCGGGAACGCGCAGAAGAAGGGCGGCTTTGCCCTCCTCGCTCATGCAGTAGCCCGCTATGGTTTCCCGTACGCGGGAGTATTCGAGAATTTCAAGGGTTCGTTCGTTCATGTCGGTACGTGTGTTCCTGATTCAATCCGCCCAGCTGCCGGTTTCGATTTCTTCCCGGATTCGCTGCCAGCTCTCATACCGCTGTTCGTGGATCACCCCGGCGTATACCGCTTCCAGTATCTTGCAGCCGGGTTCGTGTTCATGCGAGCAGGAAAGTCCCCAGGAGCAGGTGCCCACCAGAGGTTCCATCTCGCGAAAATACAAGGCAAGGTCTTTGGCCGGAATGTCGTGGAGCACAAAGCGCCGGACTCCGGGCGTGTCGATAATCGATGCGTCGGGAAGGCCGGCTCCTGGCGCGACGGCATCAGATGCGCCGGATTCTGGCGCGGCGGATTCTGGCGCGGCGGCCGCCGCAGGCACGGAGCCGAACGGCAGGTGGTACAGCATGCCACGGGTTGTCGTGTGCGTTCCCCGGCAGTACTTTTCCGAAAGTCCGGAAGTTCTCAGGGAAAGCCCGCTGTCGAGGGCATTCAGAAGGCTCGACTTGCCGACACCGGACTGTCCGACAAAGGCCGAAAGCTTGCCGGAAAGACGGCGTACAAGGGCGTCCAGACCTTCGCCTGTTTTTGCCGACGCCCGCAGCACCGTGTAGCCAAGCCGCTCCCAGTCCGCCAGCCGTTCTTCCGTATCCGCATCGAATTCCAGGTCGCACTTGTTCATCAAGATAAGCGGCTCGATATGCTCTGCCTCTGACTGGATGAGAGCCCGGTCCACGAAGCGGGGGCGAAACGGCGGTTCGGCCGGTGTCGACACTATTACCAGAAGATCAAGATTCGACGCAAGCAGCTGCGGTGCTTTTCCTTTTTGATTCCAGCGCACAAAATGGTTTTTGCGGGGCACCAGAGAAAGGATTTGCCCCCGGGCGCTGTCGTGTTCGTCCGGTGCGATTTCAACCAGATCGCCGGGAACAAGCGGATTGTAGTATCCTTCTGATTCCCGGAGAATTTTCCCCTTGATCGAGCACAAAAGGACAGTGCCGTCCGCACGTTCGACCTCGAACTGGTTGTTGGTCCCGCCGAGTACGGTACCGCGGATCACAAAACGCCTCCCCAGGCACTATCGAACAGGGAGGCATAGGTGCGGAAGCGTTCCATGCCTTCATCGGACAGTCCGCCGGTTACATAGCACATCGATCCGGCATGGTCGTTTTCCCGTGGAGGGACAAGGCGCATTGCCTGTTGTACCACCCCTTCGCGAGAATCGATTATTTCAATGCCGTCGCCGGCCGCCTCGCGGATCTCGTCGGTTACATGCAGAAAATGAGTGCAGGCAAGGACAATGGTGTCCACACCCGCCTTGCGAAACCGTTCCACAGACGGCATGACCGCCTCGAGGCGCTCCTGGCGCGTTGCAGTAACCAGTTCCCGCTCGATGCGGGAAATCAGCGTCGAATCTCCGATCCGGGTTATGTCGCAATCCGGCGCATGTTTTGCGATTAGATCGTCGGTGTACGGATCGCACACGGTCCGTTCGGTTGCCAGAAGACCGATTTTACGGTTTTTCGAGGATGCGGCGGCAAGCTTGATCGCGGGAACCGTCCCGACAAACGGAATGTCGAACGATTGCCTGAGGGAATCGAGCGCCGCGACCGAGATGGTGTTGCAGGCAACAATGACGCATTCGGGATTAAAATGCTCAAGGAGGGTGCGCACGGCATCGGAGGCGAACAAGATAACCTCGTCGCGGGTTTTTTCGCCGTAGGGGAAATGACGGGTATCGGCAAGGTAGACGCAGGAAGCGAGCGGCGCATGTGAGCGAAGCTGGGCGAGGTACGGCAGCCCTCCCGATCCGGAATCAAGGAAGGCGTACTGATAACCACTAGTACTGGTGTTGCTCATGAAATTCAGCATCTCCGGATATTCAGGATTTGAACAGCTGATCGAAGGCTGTCCGGGTATCGTTTTTTGAACCAGTACGGTCCGGACTGCCAGCACCTCCGCGCGGTGCGTGATCGCTCTTGTACGCGGGATTAAGTTGAAACAGGTCGCAAAAATTCGCGCGATCTTTCTGGCGAACAGCGTCCTCGACCCGTTCGGCGCAGTCGTGCCAGGAACCGGGAGCATAAAACCGGCAGTTCATGCACGACCGGATATCGGCATCGCAAGACACACAGACGGCGTCGCGCGAAAAAGGAGGCGTATCGGTTATCGCTTTACCGCATTTCCAGCACATACCTGTATTTTACCCCATTTGACCAAAAACACGCAATGACTTACAGTACTGATATGTTCAGCATGCTGCAGGGCATACCGCAGGAAACACTCATCGACATCCTCAAACACCAGACGACAATCCACAGTATCGACTTTTCCGGGCTCTCGTTCGAAAACGAGGATTTTTCCGGAAAAACGTTTATCGGCTGCCGGTTCAGCAATGTGTCCTTTACCGGTGTCAAAATGGACAGATGTCGATGCCGCATGTGCTTTTTCGAATTTTCTGCATTTACCGCCTCCAGCTTTACCGAAACAGACATCCAGTTTTCCAGTTTCGCAGGCGTCAGGATTTCCGGCTGCACCTTTGCCGGCTCGGATTTGCTGAACAACAACTTCAACGGCATCACCAGCTTCGACACCTCGTTCAACGACTCGGATCTCTACAATTCGCGTTTTATCATGGCAAGCCTTGCCGATACGAGCTTCCAGAACTGCAACCTGAAAAAAACAATGTTCATGCAAACCCCGCGTAGCAATGTGTCCTTCAAGTCTTCGAATACCCGCGAAGCCCTGTTCGGAAAGGGAGAAAATCCTGAATGAAAATCTACTACCATTTTTCGCGCGAAGGGTTTTCAAACGGCTATCTTGTCGGAAACGAAAAAACAGGAAAAGCAATAGTCATTGATCCCGGCGTAATGAACAGGGAACTGTTGGCGCATATCGAACAGAATCGCTACCAGCTTGAAGCGGTGTTAGTAACGCACAACCACGCAAGCCACCACAACGGGCTTAAAACCCTGCTCAAAATCTATTCGCCGAAAGTCTACGCCGCCGATGCCGAACTGAACGGCAGAAAAACCACAATGCTGCAGGGCGACGGCTCCTTTTCCGCTGCAGGATTCACGGTACGCTACTTTTCTGTTCCCGGCCACTCGCCGGACTCGCTCATGTTCCAGATCGAACAGGTACTGTTCACCGGCGACGCACTGTCTGCCGGACGGCTTGGAGAAACGAACAATGTGTACGGCAAACGCAATCTTTTGACCCACCTTAAAAACAAGCTGATGACGCTCAGCGACGACCTCATCCTGCTGCCCGGCCACGGCCCGCCAACAACTATCGGCGCCGAGCGGATGTACAACTGTGAACTCTCGCGCGACCGGATCGAAACCGAAACGGCAGCCGTCGAACGGCTGACCGGGCTGCGCCAGATGCATCAGTGCATCTAGCTTATTCAAAAGTAAAAAGACCGGTTCGACCCGCTGCCAAACCCCAATTTTCGAACGCAAAATCGTTCAGTTCGCCTGCTGCGCGGACAAAGTCTGCGCCGCGCGACTCTTGCAGCCAAGCCGCAAGTTCCGGATCGCCCTTTGCTCGCCGGAACCGGTCCAGCAGCTGTCCGGTAAAGTACGAACCGACATTCGCCACCGACTGCTGCATCAGATAGGCCATAAACTCGTTTTCCATCAGATACGTATCCAGCGTGTCGTACCCGAGCGTCTCTATAACCGTAAAATAGGATTCCAGAAAGGCAATTCCCCGCACATCAAGCGACGAACGGACAGACTGCACTTTGTCCCGAAAAAACGGCGTGATAAAGTAGATCCCGTGCCATGCTTCGTGGGTCATAAAAAGATACCGCAGATACCGCGCAGATTCGCGCGAAAGGGAAATAACTGCGCCTGCGCCGGGAACTACCGTATCGCCTTCGAGCCGGATCACGCCTTCGGCCACAAGCAGCGCCTCGAGCTCGAGCTCGTCGCGGTTCAGCGGGAATTTCTCCGCGCGGGCGCGGGCGAAAAACTCGGCAAGGCTTTCGGCGCGGTAATCGTGCGCATTAAAAGCGTGCAAGCCTGCAAGGTCCGCATCGGTCCAGAGCTTGCCGCGATACCCCTGCTTTTCCACAAAAAACGCGAGCCGCTTGAACAGGCGGTCCTGCACCGCGTAATCGGCCGTATCGAAAATGAGCACCGTCGGAAACCGGTCCCAGGAAAACACTTCGTAGTCGCTTCGCCTCCAGGCACTCTGCGGCCATTCTACGATCATGTGCGGATCGGCCCTGACCAGGAGGTTCCGGTCTTCCGGCGAAACCCGCATGCCGCACACGAACTGCGCGCCGGACAACACAGAAACCGGCCCTGCAGCTCCGGTTCCCGCAAGAAATTCATGCGGAATGCGCGCCTCGTAGGGCGAAGGCGGAACCCTGAACGCAAAGCGCTTTCCGTCCGCGCTGAACGACACGCGCTGCTGGCGCGCCTGCGTACCAATCGGCAAGGTGCGGGCGTCGATGGCGACTTTCAGCACAGAACCTTCGGGCACGGAAACCGGCGGAATGTCCCCTGTAGCAAGGCGCGACGCGTCAAGCAAACCGCCGCTGGCCGGGAATCCCGCCCAAAAGCCGCCGGAGTTCCATTCCCAACCGGTTTCATCGGCCAGACCGGTGCGGGAAAGACCCGACACCGACGACGGCACGCTGACCGCTACAGCGGATAAAAGCGAAAGCCGCGCATCGTCTGCGCCAGAAAGCGACACCACAAAACCGCGGACCGCAGGAAACGGTGAATCAGCACCGCCGGGATACTGCTCGGGTACCGGCAGCGCCATGCGGACCGTGCAAAAAGCCGCGCCGTCCGAACCAGGAACTATGCCGGTTACGGTCGACACATCCCGCGCAGCGGGATTCCCTGATAGAGCACCGAACCCTGAAAGATCGTCCGCTCGTACCAGGCCGACAGACACTGCGACCGGCCCTCCCGCTTCAATCTTGCACTGAATTTCTATTGAGGAAAAGCCTTCCAAAGGCGTGTCGGAAGCAAACCAGGCGGCCCTGCCAGCACCTTCAAGCACGCCTTTTTTCGCCGCGGCGTCCAGAGCGCGCAGAGAAATGCTTCCGCCGGAGGAAACTGAAAGACGGACGTTGGAACGGGCGGGAGCGCATGCGGCAAAAACAAGAACCGACGAGAACAGGAGAACGGGGAAGGAATGGCGGTGGCGCTTCATAAACCGACGATACTGCGTCCGATGAGCTTGGCGATTTCGTATTTGCGTTCGGGGGGCAGCTCGGAGTCGGGCCTGAGGAAGCTTTCGAACCGGCCGATAAAATCGTCCGGGATGGTTTTAAGCGTATGCACCTGGGTATAATAGCCGCGGTGAGACGGTTCGAATTCCCCGTTTTCCATAAAGAGCGCGGCGCACGCATACTTGATGAAGCCGGACGCAGACACGAGATAATGGAAGGAATCGTTTTGCACGATGGAGGCGCCGAGGTCAGTCAGGAAGTGGTCCATAGTGGACTGGTAGAAGGCGCGCATGCGCACCCAGAACTCGTCGCTGAGGAGCGAAAGGCGCGCGTTGATTCCCGGAAGCCAGTCTGTGCGTTTGAACAGGGGTTGGCCTTGCGCCAGACGATAAAACACGTAGGTGCCGCTGTCGCGGATTTTCCACAGGTCGGAGCCGGCCCGGAGAGCTATAGCCGCAAGCTCCTCGATGCGCGCAACTGCCTTGTATTCGATGCGCACGGGAAGCTCGCCTACCATAAAGCGGTCCTTGTTGCCGTTCGGGGACGTTTCAAAAACCGAATGCTCGGGATACGCGAGCATGCGCTCCTGCGCCGGGGGGAGATCGCCGGAGAGGTACACGTCCAGAATCAGCGCAAAATACGGATCGAGCGTATCGGTCGCCGCGGCTTCGTTGAGGCAAATGCATTCGACGGCATCCCAGGCCGAAACAGCCTGGACAAAGCGGTCCGCCAGTTCGCGAACTTTCGGTTTCATGGTATATTTCATACACTTATTTTACCATATCGACGCGCACTTTGGAACAAATATGACGCAAAATCGCCACACAGAATTCGAAGCTTTTTTTCCTCACGAGAACGTCATGCACGTACTGGAGAGGGAGCAAACCGTTCTCCGTTCGCTCTATCAGGGTTTGACAACTGATTTCTCCGCAGGGCATCCGCCCGGAGCCGATCCGGCAGCCGGAGACATTCTGGCGGCCGGTGCGAGTGAAGGTTACCCGGCCGATTCTGACTTGATGACCGGCGCTCGCTCTGGCGGGAAGCTGCTGCCGTTCAATCCGCTCATGCCGTTTTGCCCGATGATTTGGCCGAACGATGCCGCATTCGATGCGGGCCGCCCCGTAATCGGCAGTCTTGCCACCGTCGACGGCTGGATAGTCCGTCCGGTTTTTTTCGAACCGTATGAAGGTTCGCCGGCGAGTGAAGGCTCGGCGGATGCGGGTGCGGCGGGTGCCGGTTCGCCGGGTGCCGGTTCGCCGGCAGATTCTGTTTTGATGTCCGGCGATATTTGCTCCAATTTTCCCGATCTTTCTCCGTTTCCGCCCCTGCCCTGCCCGTCCCGCATAAGATGCCTGAGTCTGCAGAACGCTCCGGCTGCGGGCGCCTTCTGCATCGGGTATGCAGGGCCGGAGGCCGAAGCGCTTCTCGAACGATACCTCACGCTTGAAAATCCGGTACGAAGCGGCGAAAAACTGGTCTTTCCGCTCGCGCTCAAGGTATGGTATTTCGCTTCCATGAAGCTCCGCTACGGAAAAAACGAAACAGGCGGATGGTTCTGCTTTTGGGAATGCGGACAAGCACGCTGGAAATCGGCCCGAAGAGGAAAAAAATGAACGAGCTTTCGTATGTGCATACTCTTTTGATTGTCTGTCCGCTGGTGTTTATCGCCGGCTTCATCGATTCAATTGCAGGAGGAGGCGGCCTTGTGTCGCTTCCGGCCTGGCTTGCTGCAGGACTTCCGCCCCATCTTGCGGCCGGGTCGAACAAGTTTTCGATGATGCTCGGAACGGCTACCTCGGTAGCCCGCTTCGGCGCTACGGGCAACATCAAGCTCAAGAGCGCGCTCGCAGCCGCGGCGGCAGCGATTCCGGGAGCATGGGTCGGGACGAAAATCGCGCTCCTTCTCGACCCTGCGGTATTCCGGACCATGCTGGTCGCCGTCATTCCGGCCGTCGCCGTCTTTGTACTGGTGCGCGGGAAAAAAACGTTTGGCACTCCCGCTTCAGGAAAAGCGGCTTCCGGCGCCGACGCGCAGATCGCCGGCGCCGACGCGCAGATCGCTTTGGAACGTTCACCCGGAGCGACGCTTGTCCTTTCTCTCGCGATCGGTCTTGCGGTCGGCTGCTACGACGGGCTTGTCGGCCCCGGCACCGGAACGTTTCTGATTATCGGTTTTTCGGTTTTTCTTCAGTACTCGCTCACGGTTTCTTCAGGCTCCGCGAAGGTGGTGAACCTTGCCTCGAATATTGTTTCTGCCTTCCTTTTTATGTCGTCAGGAAACGTCTGGTATCAGGCGGCAATCCCGGCGGCGCTCTGTACGATTGCAGGCAACCAGCTCGGCTCGCACCTTGCCGTCAAAAACGGAAGCCGGGTGATCCGCCCGGTGCTGATCGCAGTCCTTGCCCTTCTGTTCGCCAAGATTCTCCGGGACTGGATCGCCTTCTAAAGAAAGTACCGGGTTTCGTCAGACAGCGGCTAGGCCCGAAAACGGTTAGGCTCGACAACGGTTACGCCCGGTGCATCCAGGCAACGACCCTGCCTTCAATCCTGAATTCCTCCAGATCTGCGCCGGAAAGCATGCGGACCGGATATCGGGGATTTTCGCTTATCACGCTTACCGACGATCCTGCCGGATCAAAATGAATGCGCTTAACAAGCAGCGCGCTGCCGATCGAGACGACATGGATGCCGTCGCCGGAGCGGTCTTCCGGTACGAAGAATACGATGTCCCGGTCGTCCAGTCCGATGCCGGTCATCGAGTCGCCGCGGACTTCCACCGCCTTGACCCGTTCCGGCTTCCAGGGCGCAATGAAGGAGCGCAGCACGGGCAGGCGGACCGATTCGGCATATTCGTTAATTTCTGCGCCGCGGCCGGCGGCCGCTTCCTGGCGAAAAAACTCGATATGCACTACGGGACCCTCGTCCGCTTTCCGTCCCGGCAAAGTGCCGTCCGAACCGGCAGAGGCTTCGCCAGTAAGCAGCCAGTTGATATCGGTTCCCCAGACGCGGGCAAGGCGGACCAGCACGTCGCGGGAAGGTTCGCGCTTCCCGAGTTCGATGTCTCCTGAAACGACAGGATGAATGCCGAGCGACTCGGCGAACGCCTTTTTCGACAGGCCCGACAGCTCGCGCACAGAAGCGTAGCGGGATGCTATCGTATCAGTGTTCGTCATTTTTCCCTCCCTGCGCCTTGACGTATAAGCATTTTGCTTATATTATTAAGCATATCAGGTACATACTACTCTGTAAATAAGGAAAAGGCAAGGAAATGGCAACCGAAACCGGATTCCCCTCGCCCGCCCGCGGATACGAGGCCCAGGCAATAAACCTCAATGAACTGCTCGTCCGCAATCCGCCGGCAACTTTTTACATGCGGATGCAGGGAGTGCAGCTTGTCTACCGGGGGATACTCTCCGGCGACCTGCTGGTAGTCGACCGCTCCCGCCCGCCGGCTCCCGGCTGTCTCGTTGTATTTCGGCAGGACGGCGACTTTACCTGCCGCGAACTGGTCCGGGACGGGGATTCACTCGTTTTTGCCGACGGTGCCGGCAACGGTATCCGCGTGTGCGAAGAAACAGAAATATTCGGAACAGTAACGGGAGTAATACGAAAACTATGATATTCCATATAGATGCAAACAGTTTTTACGCCTCGTGCGAACGGATCTTCAGGCCGGATTTGGCGGACAAGCCAATTGTGGTGCTTTCAAACAACGACGGCATCGTCATTGCCTTGAACGACGAGGCTAAAAAACAGGGATTTGCCCGCGGAAACGCATGGTTCAAGGTGTCCGCGGACTGTGCGGCGAAAGGCGTTCATGTATTCAGCTCAAACTATACGCTGTACGCCGACATGAGCGCGCGCATCGTCAGCATCTACAACCGGTTGTGCCCGGAAGTCGAAGTCTATTCAATAGATGAATGCTTTCTGTACTATCCGGACTGGAAATGCCCCGATTACGAAGGAATCGCGCGCCACATACGGAATACCGTGCTCCGGGAAACGGGCATGCCCGTTTCGATCGGCATCGCGCCAACGCGCACGCTCGCAAAGATATGCAACAAGCTCGCCAAAAAGAGGGGCGGAGTGCTCGCTTGGAACACGCTCCGCAAGGACGACGAGCTCCGCGCTATTCCAGTCGGCGACGTGTGGGGCATCGGCTGGTCGAAAGCGGCCTTTCTTCGCCGGTACGGCATTGCGACAGCCTTCGATCTCCGTTCGTATCCGCTCGATCTTGCAAAAAAGAATCTGACTATCACCGGCTTCCGGACGGTGCAGGAACTGAACGAAATTCCGGCAAACGAGCGGATCGAAAGCGAAAAATGCCGAAACATCTGCTCGTCGAAATCCTTTGGAGAACCCGTTACCGAACTGTCCGAGCTGGAAGAAGCCCTGGCGTCGTATACCGAAGAGGCAGTATCCCGCCTGCGCGCGCAAAAAAGCGCAGTCAGCTACGTATCGGTATTCCTCATGACCAATCCCTGGGACGAGTCCGGTCCGCAGTATTGCAACCAGCTGTCAGCCAGCCTGCAGAAGCCTACCTCCTTTTTGCCCGACATCCTTGGAACAGCTGAAACGCTGCTCCGCACGCTGTATCGAAGCGGATACCGGTACCGGAAGGTAATGATCAACCTGCTCGGACTCGAGGACGATATCGTGCTCCAAAAAGATCTTTTCGACCAAGACAGCGGCAAGCAGGAAAGCGATGCGCTCATGCGGTGCTTCGACGAAATCAATTCCCGCTACGGCAGGAACACGCTCAGGGTCGGCACTGGCCGTTCGGACTCCCGCAGATGGGCCATGCAGAGGCGCTTTCTTTCTCCGGCGTACACCACCGACGTCCGCTCGCTCCCCGAGGTGCACTGACCATGGCCGAGCTCTATATCGGTACCTCGGGATACGACTACCCCGAGTGGCGGGGCATCTTTTATCCGCCGGACATTTCGCGCGAAGAATTTCTCGGGTTTTATGCCGGAGTGTTCAATGCGCTCGAACTAAACTACACGTATTACAGTCTTCCAGATGAATATCAGATGGCATCGATGGTCAAACGTACAAGCGAACGCGTGCATTTTTCCGTCAAGGCCCACCAATCGATGACGCACTGCGTACAGGTTTCCACCTGGCGCGATTCAGCCCGGGAATTCCGTAAAGCCCTGTACCCGCTCGAACACCGAGGCCTGTTGCTTTCGGTGCTGCTCCAGTTTCCTCAAAGCTTCCATTACGCCGTCGACGAGCGGCGCTATCTGGACTCCCTGGTCAAAGAGCTTTCGGGCCTCCCGCTCGTCGTAGAATTCCGCCACGCTTCCTGGCAAAACCAGCGAGTCTACACAGCGCTTCGGAAGCTGAACATCGGATGGTGCGTCTGCGACATGCCGGCACTCAAAGCCTTGCCGAAAGTCAGACCGGGTGGACTTGCTCCGGTTACCGCAACACGGTCGTATCTGCGCTTCCATGGGAGGAACTCGACATCCTGGTACGGCGGGGATTCGCGTTCGCGCTACGAATACCTGTACCAGGATGCAGAGCTCGACTCGTATATTCCGGTAGTCGATTCCCTGTGCAGGCAGTCGCAGATCGTTCAAATCTATTTTAACAACCATGCCAAGGGAAACGCTGTCGTCAATGCCCAGAAAATGAAGATACTCGCCTCGAAAATCCCGCTATAACACATACCCCCTCTTGACGAAATATCTTGGCGGTCATATATTTGCTCTTGGAAATTATTGCTTGTGTCTTTATTTACTCTTTATCAATATTTGCCAAAAGGAACCAGTTGCAATGATCGATCTCTGTTCTGTCCGCAAGCTGCAAAACGCGATCAAGGAACTTGAAACTACCCTGAAAAAAGATACCGGACTGTCGCTCAATGATGCCATGTGCCTCTGTTCGATAAGCAGAGGCATCCGCGAGCCAGGTCTTCTCGCCCGAGAGCTCGACCTGTCGCCTTCGCGCCTGTCCCGCATTCTCGATTCCCTCGAAACGCGGAATCTGGTCACACGCTCCCTTTCAGATAAAGACAGGCGGAGTATCAGCGTACAGCTTACATCCTATGGAGATGCGCTAATCACACAATACCGGTGCGCTCAGGAAGCGGTACCGGATATTCTTTCGTTTGAGGCTCTTTCAAAACTCGGAAAGTTTTGAAAGAGCAACCTTAGATATACATGGAGAAAAATCACAAGTCTTTATATATAGAAAGACTTGTGATTTTTCTCCAAAAGTCGATTTCAAAAGTAACCGACTTTTGAAATCGGCTCGTTCACCAAACAAGAAAAAAGCCAAGGAGGCAGGTAATGGCTACATACGTAATTGTAGGAGGAGTTGCAGGAGGCGCCGGAACGGCCGCGCGTCTGCGCAGGCTCGACGAAAAGGCAGAGATCGTCATGTTCGAACGGGGCGAGTATATCAGTTACGCAAACTGCGGTCTTCCGTACTACGCAGGCGGAGCTATTACCGAGCGCGACCGTCTGTTCGTCATGACCCCGGAGAAATTCAAGGAAGCGATGCACGTCGAGGCAAAAACCTCTCATGAGGTTATCTCCATCGACCGCGCCGGCAAGAAAGTCCGGGTGAAAAACCTGAAAACCGGAGCGGAGTTCGATCAGACGTATGACGCGCTCGTGCTGAGTCCCGGCGCATCACCAATAAAACCGCCCATACCAGGTATCGACGATCCGGCGATCATGAGCCTCCGCTCCGTTCCCGACATCGATCGCATCAAGGCAACCATAGACAACGGCAACGTCAAAAACGCAGTCGTCGTCGGTGGAGGATTCATCGGTTTAGAGATGGCCGAGAACCTCCAGGAACGCGGACTTGCAGTAACGCTTGTAGAAGCCCTCGATCAGGTAATGAACGTCATCGACTACGATATGGCAGCCCAGGTACAACAGCACATGAGAGACAAAGGCGTTGCGCTCAGGCTCAAAGACGGCGTATCCTCTTTTGAACGGCGGGGAACCGAGCTTGTTGTCAAACTGCAGTCGGGCATCGAAATCCTGACTGACCTCGTCATCCTGTCGATCGGCGTCCGTCCCGACACCGCTATCGCAAAGGCTGCCGGCCTGGACCTTGCACCGAACGGTGCCATCAAGGTCGACGAGTTCTTTAATACCTCGGATCCACACATTCGGGCTGTCGGCGATGCGATCGAATTCAAGAGCCCGCTTTTGGGTGTTCCAGTTACCGTACCGCTTGCCGGTCCGGCAAACAAGCAGGCGCGAATCTGTGCAGACAATATTGTGCTTGGCGACAAGAAAAAATACAATGGAACGATCGGAACCAGCGTCGCAAAAGTATTCGACATGACTGTCGCTTCAACCGGACTCGGGGAAAAGAATCTTGAACGCGCGGGTCTGCCCTTCTCGCAGGCTGTAACCCATGCAGGAAGTCATGCCGGCTATTATCCCGGAGCGCTCCAGCTGACGCTGAAGATCCTGTATCATCCCGAAACAGGAAAGCTCTGGGGCGCACAGGCAGTCGGCTTTGACGGTGTCGATAAACGAATCGATGTCATAGCAGCCTATATCCGCAAGGAAGGGACAGTCCACGACCTGGCGGAATTTGAGCAGGCATACGCCCCGCCCTTCTCCAGTGCAAAGGACCCGGTGAACATGACCGGATTTATCGCAGAAAACGTTCTCGACGGCATGTCCAAAACCATTGTCTGGCGCGATATCGAAACACTTCGGACGAACGGAGCCTTTTTCCTCGATGTCCGCTCGCCGGAAGAATTCGCCCTTGGCGCAATCCCGGGCGCTCTCAATATCCCGCACACGCAGCTTCGCTCACGGCTTGCGGAAGTCCCGAAAGACAGAACTATTGTTGTCAACTGCGCGATCGGACTGCGCGGATATCTAGCAGATCGCATGCTCAGACAAAACGGCTATAACGATACCGCCAACCTGACTGGCGGCTACAAAACATGGAAAGCAGCCACCTCAGAACTGTTCAGGCTGTCCACTCCGGATGCTCCGGCCGAAGCCAGGAAAGAAGCAGCACGCGAAGTTGCGGATGACGGTCGGCCGATCGGCCCCCTGAGCGACAAGCTGGTAAAAGTCGATGCGTGCGGACTTCAGTGTCCCGGTCCAATTATTCGCCTCAAACAGGAAATAGACGCCCTGTCTGCCGGAGACCGTGTCAGAATGCAGGCAACAGATCCCGGTTTTGCACGCGACGTAAAATCCTGGTGTACCCTCACCGGCAATGAACTCGTTTCTCTGGACACCCGTGCCGGAATTATCGAAGCAGTAATCGAAAAGAAGAACCCTTCCGATGCACGGCAGCCTGCTCATGCAGGCCGACCCTCTTCTGCAGGCGCAACGCTCATCGTTTTTTCCAACGACCTCGACAAGGCGCTTGCATCACTCGTTCTGGCAAACGGCGCTGCGGCTACTGGAAAGGAGGTCACCATGTTCTACACGTTCTGGGGGCTTTCAGTGCTGCGCAAACACCGCGCTCCCGCCGTCAAAAAAGACCTGATGGGACGCATGTTCGGCATGATGCTTCCGCATGGCATGAAGAAGCTTGCGCTCTCCTCGATGAACTTCGGCGGCATGGGCGCCTCCATGATGAAGTCGCGCATGAAGAGCAAAAACGTAGACCAGCTCGAAAGCATGTTCGCCCAGGCACGCATGGCCGGCGTCCGTATGGTCGCATGCCAAATGTCGATGGATATCATGGGTATCACAAAGGAAGAACTTCTTGACGGGGTCGAGATAGGGGGAGTCGCAACGTACATGGAAGCTGCATCCTCGAGCAACGTCAATCTCTTCATCTAACCGGCAGGCGAAAAAATCCCGATCGGATTTTTCACCTGCCTGCGCACATCCCTGCGGGATGTGCTTCTACACTGATGTAAGCTCGAAAAACTGACCTTTTTTCGAGCTTCATCATTCTCGATCACCCATCCTGTTGCGGGGCCGCTCAAACGAAGCTATAATCGAATGCATGACAAGTTCAGTCGAGATTACCGTCAGGCCAGCGCGCAAAACAGATTTTGAAGCCATGTGGGAAATATTCACCGCAGTTGTCGAAACCGGCGATTCCTACGTTTTCGAACCGGACACCCCTCGGGAAGAGGCTTTCGAATACTGGTTCGGTCCGGACATCAGTTCATACATCGCAGAAGACCGTGGATGGATTCTTGGCATGTATAAACTGGTTGCCAATCAGCGCGGTCGGGGCTCTCATGTAGCGAACGCGTCGTTTATGGTCGCCCCGGGGCAACAAGGTCGAGGAATCGGACGGCTCATGGGAAATCATTGTCTCCGTGAAGCAAAAAAAGCCGGTTTTCGCTCGATGCAGTTCAATTTTGTCGTCTCGACCAACGCACCGGCAGTCGAACTCTGGAAAAAGCTCGGCTTTTCGATCGTCGGAACCCTGCCCGGCGCATTCCGTCACAAAACGCTCGGATTCGTTGACGCCTATGTCATGTTCAGAGATCTCGCCGATATATAAGGCACCCTTACAGCCTGTATCTCGAAGATCGATTTTCATACCGGTCTGCATTCAACCGGTCTCCCCGCATCATACAGGCCTTTGATGCAAGCCTGAACAGTTCATATCCCGTTTCTGGTTCTAGCGTTGTATAATCCAGAGCTTCTATGTTAGCAAGACACTCGGCCGGCTTTCCTGAAGCCAGCAATTCGGTACAGACAGATACTGTATCCCGTGCCTTCGTATCGTCCATAAGACAATCGACCATATTCTTCCAGCAGACAAAATACGGAGTCATCATTCCCTTACCCTTTATTATTCTGGGAGGTCGCTCAATCAGGCAAAAAGACCCGCGAATAGCTGTTGCAACCTCGGCGGACACCGTCAGTCCCATTGGAACCGACAAAGCCTCGAGTCTGAATGCCATATTCACTGAATCTCCGAATACATCGAATATGTACTTCTTGACTCCCACAACCCCGCCAACCACCGAGCCGGTATCAATCCCTATCCGGACTTCATGAATGTCTGAACGGCCCAGATTGCGGCGATCCAGGTTACGGCGATCCAGGTACTCAAGCATTTCCACTCCGGCACGGACAAGAGCGGATATGCATTCCGAACCGCCGCCCGATATTCCCGAAACGGCAAGATAGCCGTCGCCAAGCGTTTTGATTCGCTCGCACCCATGTTTTTCCATTATTTCATCGAAGCCGGTATACAATTCATTCAGTTCGCGGATAATTTCATCCGGTTCAAGGCCCGAAGCCCAAGGAGTAAAACCGACAATGTCAGCAAACAGAATTGCGGCATGTTCGTACACCATCGGCGTAGCTTTGCCGGTATTTTTCAGCTCTTCAGCAACAGGTGGCGGCAGAATGTTTTTCAAAAGCGCATCGCTTTTTTCTTTTTCGGAAGCAAGTTCTGCAGTCCGCTCCTGTACCAGCTTGTTGAGCATTTTAGCCTGTGCGTTCAATCTTCGCACCCGCAAATATGCAACAAGAAATCCGGATAACACCAGAATCAAGGCAATACCGATATAAAAGAAAACCGTCTGATAGAAAAAGGGAACCTTGCGGAATTCAATCGATGCGCCGGTTTCATTGATGACGCCATCGTTGTTTTCCGCTTTTACCCTGAACCGGTATTTTCCCGGAGGCAGGTTGGTATACCCAATCTCGCGGTTCACACCGGCAGAAATCCAGTCCTTGTCATACCCCTCAAGCTTGTACTGAAACCTGACGCGCTGCGGAACGACAAAACTCAAGGCGGTGTAATAGAAGGTTATGCGCCGGACATCGGGAGATACCGTCAGGTCGCTCATTCCGATATCAAGCGGAATTGAATCCACGAGCATTTTTTCTACAAGAACCGGCGGAGCGACGCCGTTCATCATGACCGACTGGGGATTGTAGGTCGACAAGCCCTTTAAGGTGGGCAGATGGACAATACCGAGATCGTTCATGCAGGACCATGCATTTGCGGACAGCTGGCCGGCAAGCCCGTCCAAACGATCATAACTTCGAATATTTGCCAGGACATATCCTTTCATCACCGCTGCCGAAAGCTCGCTGGCTGAAGCGAGTATGACTTTCCGCCCGGTAATTATCCAGAGCAAACCGCCCGAATCCTGCAGTATTTCAAATACGCTTTCACCTCCCAGTCCGACAGCACTATCGACTCGATAAAAAACACCATTTTGATACAGAGACAGGCCCTCAGAGGTGCAAATCCACAGCCGGCCCTGATCGTCGGACAACACTCGAAAAACAACATTTCCGGCCAGATTGTCCGCAGTGGTGTAGGTCGTAAATGATGTTCCGTCGTACATCGAAAGACCACCACCGTCGGTACCAAGCCAGATTCGGCCTGCAGAATCTTCAACTGTGCACAGAATAAACAAATTCGGAAGGCCGGAACCGGAAGAAAAGCCGGTTGGCACATACGAGGAAGGTGAACCAGGATCGAATTCGTCCGAAAGCAGCGCTGAATACAGAACCGGTCCTGCAGTGGTACCAACCCATACATCCCCCCAGGAAGAGCGATACGAAAAGCGAACCCGATTCGTGGGCAAACCGGTATCCTTTGTGAACGAAGACCAAGAACCATCCGCTTTCAACACAAACAGCCCGTAATCCGAATAGGTTGAAAACCAGAGGCTTCCATCCGCCTCAAGACGGATCTGACGTACCCGAATTCCTTTGAGCCGGTTCACTGTTTCATCGACGACCGATCTGCGTACAGGATCAGTATGCCAGGGATCGGCTGTCGACGGAAAGTATGAAATGCCTTCATCAGTCCCGACCCAGACGCTTCGATAGCGATCTTCTGTAACTGCATTTACTGCATCGCTGATTAGGCCATCCTCGCGGGACGTATTTACGAATTTGCCGGCGCTGAACTTTACCAGGCCCCCGCGTTCGGTTCCAACCCACAGATTTCCCTCACGGTCCCGCCAGAGCGATGAAACAACATTGCTCGGCAAGCCCTGCTGTTCGGAAAAGAACTCAAAATCGGTACCGGTACGAGACACGATTCCCCTGTCCGTGCCTATCCACATATACCCCGCATTATCTGTATAGAATGTATTGATACTGGAGCCGGACAACTGTTCAAGGTTTATTCGGTCGCGAATCAAATTCTGCGACACTCTGAAAATCTGGCCGGTACTGGTTCCAAGCCAGAGCTGGCCGGTTCTGTCGAGCATGCCGGCAGAAAACGACCATTCCTTCATCCCCTGTGTTTCAAGATACGGACGCAAACCCTGAGACGATATAAGCCACAGACCGGAAAGATTGGTTCCCGCAATGACGGATCCATCGTGCAGCGGTATCAAAAAATTGGCTATGCCGAAAGCGGGCGTACCGGCTGGTACAACGGAAACAAATGATTTGCCTTCGAGACGCGAAACACCGTTAGCCGTACCGACCCACACGCGCCCTCCGGAATCGATTGCAAGAGATCGAACCGAAAGATCCGGCAGTCCCTGTTCTTTTCCGTAGTGAGTAAATGCACCTTTGGCATACCGGTACAAGCCGGCAGTGTTGGTTCCTATCCACAAAGAACCGTCTTCGCCAAGTTCAAGGACGCGTGCACTTTTTCCGTCGAAACCGTCGGAAGACTCGCTCATAACCGAAAATTTGTCGCCGTCGAATCGCACTAGACCATCATACGAAGCTAACCAGATATATCCGACACTGTCCTGTACAACATCAAGAATTGTATCGGAGGGCAAGCCTTCCCTGTCCGTCCAAATAGTCATAACATTCTGGGCTAATTCGGATTCGGCAAAAAAAGAAAACGGCAGTAACGACAATAAAACAAGTAAAAAAAAGCGGCTATTGAATTGATAATTTTTCATTTCAATTCAGTATAAGTCACTGACGGCACAATCTCAACCGGGATTTGGCAATTCTCGGTTACTTGTGCAATTGCATTGTATTGATTGACACAGCAGGTTCCGGTTCGTATAGTCGCAGTATGTCAACAGTTTCAGAACGGATCGAATTCAGCTTATTATCGTTTGCTACCCGTCTTGTGTATGTAGTTTTCAGCATCAGCTCGTTCGCCGTCCATGTTCTGGACCGCATGGAAAATGGCAACTCACTCTTCCCGCTTGCGGTCGGATTCGTTTGCCTCGGACTTTCGCTTGTCGAGGATGCGTGGCGTTTCGACACTGAAGGCAACATCGTTTCTCATCGGATCGGTTTGACCTTTGCCGCACATTCGAGCTCCTGGAACTTTTCTGACGTTCGTTCAATTCACGCATCACGTTTCGAACGCGGCTTCCGTAAAACGGTATGGATGCGAATCACTGTCGAATTTGTGGACGGAAGCACCAAGGTTGTGGAAATCGCTCCGGAAAAAAAAATCGCTCCGCTCATCGAAAGACTCGAAAAGCAGAGCGATCTTTCAGTTCAAAACTGACGCACATTCAAAGCACTGAGGCTCCGTTCGCACACCCGAAAAATTCAGGCTCCGTTTGCGCTTCCTGTCCGTTACTCGTACAGGAAGCAGGCAACCTGATGCCCGTCTGACTGTTCGATAAGCGGAGGAATACCTTTCTTGCACCGATCCATCCGCTTTGGACAGCGGTCGTAAAAATAACATTCGTGCCGCTCCTTGTCGGGGGACGGGACGTCTCCGGTCAGGATGATCCGCTGCCTTTTCCGTTCAATTTCCGGATCGGGAATTGGAGCTGCCGAAAGCAGTGCCTGGGTATACGGATGCAGGGGCTTGCGGTACAGATCGTTTGAAGAAGCGACTTCCACGATGATTCCCAGATACATGACCGCGACTCGCGTCGAAATATATTGGATGACGGCCAGATCGTGCGCAATAAAGAGATAGGTCAAACCGAGCTCTTCCTGAAGATCCTTGAACAGATTAAGAATCTGCGCCTGGATAGACACATCGAGCGCACTGACCGGCTCGTCTGCAAGAATCAGTTCCGGATTGAGCGCCAGAGCGCGAGCAATGCCGATGCGCTGACGCTGTCCTCCAGAAAATTCGTGCGGATAGCGGTTCCGGAAAAAATGAGAAAGGCCGACCTTTCCCATAAGGTACTCCACCCGTTCGACCATTTCCTTCTTGCTGTAATTGGTAATCTTTCTCCCATTAAAAATTTCGAGCGGCTCGGCAATGATATCGCCGGCAGTCATCCGCGGATCGAGTGATGCGTATGGATCCTGGAAAACCATCTGCATGTCCTTGCGTGCCCGCATCATTTCTTTCGATGATGCAGAAACCAGATCGAGGCCTTTGAACAGCACCTTGCCCGAGGTGGGTTTATACAACTGAGCGATAGCCCGTACAGTCGTGGATTTTCCGCAGCCGGACTCACCTACCAGTCCAAGAGTTTCGCCTTTGCGAACCTTGAAGGAGACTCCGTCAACAGCACGAATATATCCTTTTTGAGCGTTGAAAAATGATCCATCCCTAAAAGGGAAATGCAGTTTGAGGTCTTTAACCTCAAGTAGTGTATCCTGATCTGACATCAGTGTTCCTCCGGATAAAGCCAGCAACTGACATCAAGACCATCGGCCGTATGAACAGTGGCGGGATACGTATTTCGGCATACCTCTTTCACAAACTCGCAGCGCGGATAGAACGGGCAGCACTCGGGAAGATTGATAACATTCGGCGGCTGACCGGTTATTGAATACAACCGCTGATCGTTAGTCTTGTCCAGCCAGGGAACCGATTTGATCAAACCCTTGGTATACGGATGTTTTGGATTGGAGAATAACGTCCCGACCGGACCTTGTTCAACGACGCGGCCTGCATACATGACGCAGACGGTATCGCACATTCCAGCTACTACGCCAAGGGAATGCGTAATCATAATAACCGCAGTACCAAGCCGGGCTGTGAGGTCTCCGATCAAATCGAGAATCTGGGCTTGAATCGTAACGTCCAGAGCACTCGTCGGTTCGTCGGCAATCAATATTTCAGGATTGCAGCTCAGGGCCATGGCGATCATAACGCGCTGCCGCATACCGCCTGAAAACTGATGGGGATAATTGTCGACACGCTTTTCGGCGGCAGGGATTCCCGCCATCTTGAGCATTTCAATCGCCTTGTCCTTCGCATCCTTTTTGGAGAGTCCCTGATGCAGTACGATGGTCTCGATCATCTGGGTCGAGATTCTCAGAAAGGGATTAAGGCTGGTCATCGGATCCTGGAAAATCATGGAGATCTTGTTACCCCGAATCGTCCGGATTTCTTCCGGAGGCATTTTCAGAATATCCTTCCCGTTAAACCAGACTTCTCCGCCGGCAATCCAGCCCGGAGGGCTCTGCACAAGGTTCATGATCGAAAGATTGGTTACGCTCTTGCCGGAACCGGATTCGCCGACAATCGCCAGGGTTTCTCCCGCATGAAGATCGAAGCTTACTCCGTCGACAGCCTTCAATATTCCGTCGTCGAGCTTGAAATACGTTTTAAGGTCTTTGACCCGTAAAATAACGTTGTCTGTCATCCTGGAAACTCCTAGAGGCGATTTTTACTCTGCGGGTCGAACGCATCGCGCAGACCATCGCCAAGGAAGTTCATGGCGAACAGAAATATGGTCATAGTACATGCAGGCACTAACAGCTGCCAGGGATACAGGGTCATCGTGCTGACGCCTTCCGACACCAAGGATCCCCAGGAAGCCAGCGGAGCCGACACGCCAAGACCAAGGAACGAGAGAAAGCTCTCGTTCATAATAAAACTCGGCAAAGACAGGCTCGAATACACGATTATGATGCCGATAGTGCTCGGAAGCAGATGCTTAACGATTATTCGGCGTTTTCGTGCACCCATGGAACGGGCTGCTTCGATGAATTCCGAACTTTTCAGACTGATTACCTGGCCGCGCACGACGCGTGCAATGGTAAGCCATGAAACAAGAGCAATTGCAATGAACAGAATAAAAATATTTTGCCCGAGAATCGCCATCATAATGATAACGATAAGCATGTACGGAAGACCGTACATAATATCGACAAACCGCATGATAAGATTGTCGACCCATCCTCCGATATATCCTGCTATTGCGCCGATCAAGATTCCGACAAGCAGGGCAGTAATCGTTCCGATAAAGCCGATCATGATAGATACTCGACCGCCGTAAATAACGCGCGAAAGCGTGTCGCGGCCTAAGGCATCAGTACCGAGGAGATATCGTCTCTGGTGCACCGGGTTCGTTCTGACATCTTCCTGCATTTCTGCAAGCTTAAACTGCTGCTCCTCGCTAAGGCCGGTCCGCTTTTCTTTTTTTGCCACTTTATACATATAGGCTTCAGTTGAACGCAGCATCACTTCGCCGGCGGGCTTTAGCGATGGCGGCAGATTCTGGTGTGCGATAACCTGTTCCTCATAGGGATAGAACGGTAACACAGGAGTCAGAACGGCTATCAGTATGTAGGCGATTGTTATCCACAAGCCGGCTAACGCCATTTTATTCTTTTTCAGGCGTTTCCAGGCATCA
>Ga0116148_1000955_pt1 | contig 33496 bp, 28 predicted proteins | sample AD_UKC055_MetaG_FD_89786 | JGI IMG/M metagenome (GOLD analysis project Ga0116148, IMG submission 89786) | Active sludge microbial communities of municipal wastewater-treating anaerobic digesters from USA - AD_UKC055_MetaG | ecosystem: Engineered > Bioreactor > Anaerobic > Digestate | place: USA...
AGGCAGAGGGGGCAAGTAATCACGGATGCCATGACTCGATTGAAACAAGGCATCACCAGCGCGGTTGATCGCCTTATCGAACTTGTGGGAAGTGAAAATGAAGAAGTCAGCAGGAAAGCCAGCACATCAATCGTTGAAATGGCGTTAAAGTTACGCGAGGACGAGGAACTTACGCAACGCATTGAATCTATTGAGAAAATCGTCTTGGAACGGCGAATATATCGATAAGTGTCATAAAATTGACGATGCCGCTATGAGACTACTCAAAATCAGGCATAAAATGCCGATAAAAGTCATAATATTGACGAACTAGGAGAATGATATGCGAAAAATTTTGATAAAAAGAATTGAAGAATTAGAGAAGGAACTAAAACCGCAACGCGATCCGTACGCGATTCCACCAGCGGTGCAGGAGATTATTGATATGATGTTGGCGCATCGGGATAAATTGGAGGCGAAAGATGACAGCGACAAAAAAGAGAATTGAAAAAATCGAAGCGGCCATTGCCGAACAGGAATCTTTCGGAAAGCCACGGTTCAGGGTGTTCACAGCGGGAGAACCTTTACCGCCTAAACAAAGCGGAACTCTGGACATCATTTTCAACATGCCGGAGCCGAAACCGGTTCCGCCGGAGCTGACTTAACCCAAAATCGCATTTAGTGGGAATTTGCAAAACAATAGCGGAAGCCGTTGACTTCCCTGCGAATCACTAAAACCAATTTGATTTCAACGGATTAGGCTTCCCATTGGGAAGGTCACTTTCTGGAAAAAATTGCTGTAAAAGGTCAGACTAGGGTATGATTATTCCCGTTTTTATTCCCCACTTTTTTTCTGCTAGGGGGGGATGCTTTTTCTGGAAAAAGAATGCTTAATTATTTCAACGGGATATAGGCGTAAGGAACAGACCGCGGCAAAGGAAGCAGGCAAGGTTCAAAACCTTGCCTTTTTCTTTTCCTGCTATGGCCGATGACCGGGACACCTGGCTGACGGATGCCGACCGGACGACCGACGGTTGACCTTTGCCGGCAGGTTTGCGGATGCCGACCGGATGCTTTTTAATGGGAAGAAAAAGACAAAAGTGGCAATATAGTGGCAATTTTTTCAAGGCAAAGAAAAAGGACTTATGCTTTCCTTGCCTAAGTCCTTGATTTTACTGGAGCCGATGGGCGGATTCGGACCGCCGACCTACTGATTACGAATCAGTTGCTCTACCAGCTGAGCTACATCGGCCTGTTTGCCAACGGGTGTTTTTCTTATATGATGCCCCTTTCCTTGTCAACATCAATCTGTACCGTTTTTATCCTGACAGGACTCTATTCCCTGACAGTTTACCGTATTCAAGGCTTGAGATTATTGTTTTCTCCAAGAACACCCATGACCCAATCGAGTTGCGTTAGAGACAGGATATAGTTCCGTTTTGCACGGCTAAGGTTTCCTTTCGCCTGTAAAAGATTGAGTTCCGCATCGTCCACTTCGAGACGAATCTTTACGCCCTGGATATACCCCTGTTCGGACATGGCCAGGAGGCGCTCGGCCAGGGTTACTGCGCTTGTCATCGAGCGGACGATTTCCTCTGCTTCTCGGACGGAATTCAAGGCGTCTCTCGCTTCCAGCGCGATCTCATCTGCCTGCCTGGCTTCTTCGATCTGGATGCGTTTGTGATCACTTTTGGCCTGGACACTCCTGCCCCGGGTTCGAAGACCGTCGAAGACCGGAAAACTGAGTTGGATACCGATGCTCCAGGCCGGTCCGTCAGACTTGTAGTCGGTTACTTCTAATTGGCGCCAGCCGTAGCCGCCGCGTGCATCAAGGCGGGGCTTATTGCCGGCGTCGGCTACATGGATCAACTCTGCAGACATCTTGAGTCGATGTCGGAGATCCGCCAGCTCGGGACGGTGCTTTTGGGCCCGTTCGATTATTTCTTCGTAAGACGGGCAGGGTATGAGCTGGGCATCCAGGTTTCCGGAGACGTCGATCTCTTCATTTACACCAAGCACATAGCGAAGCCGTTCCCGCAGGATACGGATCTGGTTTTCCGTTCGGATGACTTCAGGATGGGCGTTTCGCAAAGCGACCTCTGCAGCAAGTACATCGTAATCGGTTGCTGTTCCGAGTTCGTATTTACGGCTGGCCTCGTTCAGATGTCTTTTCTTCTGCTCCGCGTTCTGCATGGCAAGCGTGTGAAATTCGCGGGCAAGGAGAATATCATAAAAAGCCGTTGCTGCGTCCTTTCGGGCCGCCTGTGAATAAAAGCGAACCTGCTCCTTGGCGGACTCGAAGCCTGCTTCGGCCGCTCGAATGGCGGAACTGACCTGCCCCCATGTAAAGAGTGGCTGTCTGACTTCGACGTCACTAAAAAGTTTTTGAACACGTTCAGCCATGATTGGTGCGAAAAGTTTTTGACTTTCGTCCTTATCGCGCGCTGCCAAACCGGTAATTGTCACTTGCGGCAGAGCGGCGGCCCGTTCCTCGATGTATTTTCCTTTTGCCCAATTAATATTTTCCCTTGCTTTCTGAATGCCCCGGTTATGATCGGCTGCGATCATCGCCGCTTCATGAAAAGTGAGAACCCGTATCTGGGCTTCAGAAAAAGAAGAGAAGAAAAAAATAGTCCCGATTAGAAGTAATAAAAAAGATAGTTGTTTCATGAATTTGAATCCTTTTTATCGAAATGTTTTTTTACCCACAAGGCGCTGTCGTCCAACAGCGTGTACATGACTGGCACCACAACCAGGGTCAGCACCGTGGAGGTCAGGAGTCCGCCGATAACGGCTCGGGCCATGGGCGCTCTCATCTCGGCGCCGGTACCGATCTTGAAAGCCAGGGGAAGCATCCCAAAAATCATAGCCAGTGTAGTCATCATGATGGGTCGTAGCCTGGTCCGACCGGCCAGCGACAACGCGTCCCTGCGGTCCATCCCCTTTCTGCGAAGATTTTTGGCATAATCCACCAGGAGGATAGCATTCTTGGTAACCAGGCCCATCAGCATGATCAGGCCGATTAGGGACATGATATTGAGCGTATCCCCTGTCAGGAAAAGCATCCCGGCCATGCCGATGATTGAAAGCGGCAACGAGAACATAATCGCCAGCGGCTCGAGAAACGATTCGAACTGGGCTGCCAGAATGAAGTACACGAACAGAACGGCGAGGATCAGGGCCTCTCCCATGTATGCGAAGGTTTCTCTCATGTCTTCCGATTCGCCGACAAATCCTACGGTATATCCAGGTTCGAATTTGATTTTTTTTGAAACTTCTTTGATTCGCTCTACAGCGGTCCCGAGGGCAAGCCCCTGCACGTTTCCGCCGATGGTGATTTGGCGCGACATGTCTTGGCGGTTGATCTCCGAGGGAGTTTCGTGGGTGTCGTAGGTCACGATGTTTTCCAGGGGCAGGAGAACCAGGTTGGGGCCGCGTCCCATCACCGTCAATTGCAGATCCCGGACCTGATCCGGATCTTTGCGCAGATGTTCAGGAAGTCGCACCCGGATTTCCACGGCATCTCCGTCTTCGTCGTCATATGTGGAGACGACTTCACCCCCGACAAGAGCTCCGACTGTCCTGACAATATCGTCAGTGAGAACTCCTGCGTTCATGGCCTTTTCCCGGTCCACAGTCAGGCGATATTCCGGAATATCGTGTTCCATGCTGATTTCCATGTCCACAATTCCTTTGATTCCATACATCTCGTCCCTAAGCTGCTTGGCATAATTTTTGAGAAGGCTGATATCCGATCCCCGGATCGTTACTTTCAGCGCTTTTTCCTCGCCGGCCAACCGGTCGGCCTCCGTAACGGCAATCAGGATTCCGGGAATCTTCAGCAAGCGTTCCCGGAATAGATTTTGGATTTCCGACTGGCTGCGATTACGAGAGCTCTTGTCTTTGAGCTTCACATAAAGAATACCGCTCCGGACGGTTCCGTTATCGCCGGCTCCGATCGAGGCATAGGTGCGGGATACCTCTGGAAATTCCTTGACGAGGTCCAGCATGGCCTTTAGACGGTTCTCGGTTTCCGTAATGGAAGCGTCGGGAGCTGTTTTAAAGAAAACCTGAAACTCCGAAGTATCGAATGTCGGCATGAAATTCGATTCAAGCAGGGCAAAAACGGCCAATCCCGCAACAAAAGCCGCGCCGGCTGTGATCATGACACTTTTTCGCCGGTCCAGGACCCAGACGATCAAGGTTTGATATCGGTCTGCCATTTTCTCGAAACCCTCGTTGAAACGGTCAAGGTAAGCGGCAAGACCCCGGCGACGCCCTTTCATCTCAATTGCCGGGTCGTGCCACCGGGACGAGAGCATCGGATCAAGGGTGAATGAAACCAACAGGGATACAAGAACGGCAAACGCCACGGTAATTCCAAACTGGAAGAAGAACCGTCCGACAATTCCTTTCATGAATGCTACCGGAACGAAGACGGCTACAATGGACATGGTCGTGGCAAAAACCGCGAGGCCGATCTCGCTGGTGCCGTTGCGCGCGGCGGAGAAATGATCCTCCCCATTTTCGAGATGGCGCACGATATTTTCACGAACGACGATGGCGTCGTCGATCAGCAGACCGATGGCCAGCGACAGGGCCATCATGGTCATCATGTTGAGCGACATTCCCATAAATTTCATGATGATGAACGACGAAATAATGGAAATGGGGAGGGTAAGACCCGTGATCACTGTCGAACGCCAGGAGTTGATAAAGCAAAAGACGATCAGGATGGTTAGAATTGCGCCGATGATCAGAGACAGCTGTACGTCGTGCAGAGATTCTCGAATTGGAATTGAGGCATCTCGTACCAGGATCAGGGATACTCCGGGGGGGAGCTCAGCCTGAAGCACCGTGATTCGTTTTTTTATCTCATCCACCAGATTCACGACATTCGCCCCGGATTGCTTCCGGATGTCGAAGGCTACGGCTGGCTTTCCGTTGACCAGTCCAAGGGAGCGCTGTTCTCTGACGCCGTCCCGCACTTCGGCAACTTCGGAGAGCCGGATAGGACGGCCAGATCTTTCTGCCACAACCATGTCCCGGAAATCCTCCGCCCTTGAAGGCTTTCCTGAAACCCGTATTGTGTATTCCGTCCCTTTGTCATTCAGCCTCCCTAGAGGCGTATTGACGTTTTCTGAACGCAGTCCGTTTACAATGGTGTCAACACCCAAACCGAGCGCCTGGAGTCTGGTGGGATCAATAATGACATTGACCTCCCGCTTCGCGGAACCTACGATGTCCACCTTGCCCACTCCGGGAATGCTCTCCATTCGCCGTTTGACTTTCTTTTCAGCCCAAACGGTAAGTTCACGAGTGGACAGATTCGAAGATTGAAGGGCGAGGGACACCACCGGCTGTGCGTTCAAATCATATTTCTGTATGATCGGCTCTTCGATTCCTTTTGGAAACTGGCCGCGGATTTCGCTGATCTTGGCCCGAGTTTCCTGAGCCACTTCATTGATTTTTTCCTCAAGGCGGAATTCGACAAGAACCGTAGAAAGACCTTCACTGGAAAAAGAGTAGATGTGTTTTACCCCGGAGATGGTATTGACCGTCTCTTCAATCCGTTTGGAGACCTCCCGTTCCACGCTTTCCGGGGATGAACCGGGAAATTTTGTAACAATGGACAGATATGGAATTTCGACATTCGGATACATTTCGACGGACAGCCACCGGTATGAAGCAGCCCCCAGGGTAACCAAAATCAGCATAACAACGGCCGCGAAAACTGGCCGTCGGATAGAGATGTCAGAGAGGATCATTTTAATCCCCCGCCCTTGCGGGTTACATCCAGAGTATCCCCGTCCTTCACATTAAAGCCTCCACGCACGATGTACCACTCTCCCTCTTTGAGTCCATCCCGGATCTCCGCAACATCGCCGGAAATGGTTCCTGTGGTCACGGTGCGGAGTCTCGCGGTCTTCCCCTCGACCACCAGAATTTCGGACTTTCCGCCAGGCGCCTCCTTTCTTCCAATCAGTACCGATCTTGGCACTTGGAGCACAGCCTCACGAACCCCGGTGACAATGCGCCCTTTGACAAAGAGGCCGCCCTTCAGGATCTGCGGCTCATTCTTCACTTCGGCAATCACTTTTACGGAACGGTCTGTTTCGCTTACAGATGGATTGATGAATTTGATTTTCCCCGTGAAGGTTTGTCCCGTATAGGCGTCCGTCGTAAAGTTCAGAATCTGTCCGATCTGCAGCGCGGCCATCTCGCTCGAGGGAATCGATACGGTCAAGTTGAGGATTCTGTTGTCAACAATTTGAAAAAGGGTCTTGTCTGTTCCTGTTTCACCGACAAGATCTCCGGGGCTCACTTTTCGGAGAGAAACAATCCCCTCAATCGGCGAGAGGATAAGACATTTCGAGATACGAACCTTTGCCTGTTTCAAATCCTCTTTTGCCACACGGACTTGTGCACGGGCTGCTTCAATTCGTGCGACAGAGGCCTCCGCCTCGGTCTTGCTGTCATCCAGTTGCTGACGGGTGGCCAGACCTGCCTCTTTCAGCCTGATGATTCGTTCCATCTCCCGCCGGGCGCGATTGTCCAAGACCTGGGCCTGAAGTTCTGAAGCCTTTGCCGCTTCATAGGCTGCTTCTGCTCTCTTTAAAAGGGGTTCCAGCTCACGGTCGTCGATGCGGGCCAGAGGGGTTCCTTTCCGGACCTTTTGCCATTCGTTGACATAAACTGCCTGGACAAGCCCCATAATTTCTGATTTCACCGCAACCTCATATTTTGGAGTCAGGCTCCCTGTGACGTTGATTCCCTCCGTCCATGTGCGAGCCATGGCCTGTGTGGCTTCCACGGCGACCACAGGCCGCTGCGGTGCGGAATTTTCTCCTCCACTGGAACAGGCAACCAGAAGCAGGGCGATAAGAATCCCGCCTTGAAAAAATGTGTTCAGGTTGTTATTACGCTTTTTCATGTTTCGTTTCTATCCCCCGGAAAAGAAGATTGATTATTCGTTTCAACTGGTTACGGTCTATAATGATCGGATGGTCGCAGATAAGATCCTCGATGGCGCCGTATGTTGCGCCTATGTAAAGCAAGGCCATATCGTCATCTCTTCCCGGTTCAAGTTCGCCTGACCGGATGCCTTGCCGCACGATTTCGCGGACATATTCGAAGAAATCGATGTGAATGTCATCAAAATTGAAGAATGGGGCACCTTGGGGTGGGCCATAGTAGATTCCATACATAAGCCGGAGAGCGTCTCGGTTTTGAAACGCAATGTCGTGGATCTTGTCTGCCAGTTGCAAGAGCTGTTCGCGAACAGATCCGTCCGGCGCGGGTGGGCTGTCCATAATGGATCCCATGTTGGCCATAAATCTCTGGATCAGAACCCGGTAGATTCCTTCCTTGCTTTCAAAATAGTAGTACAGGGCAGGTTTTGCCACGCCGGCTTCGGCCACGATTTCCCGAACCGTGGTTGCCGCATATCCTTTCCGGGTAAAGATGCGCAGGGCAGACTGCAGAAGCCTTTCTCTGATATCCAGAGCATCCGTTGAGCCCGACAGTTTTTTTGATCTTGTCATTTTCAAACCTCGTCAATGAGTCTATATACCTACCGTTCGGTAGTATTAGGAGTATAATTTTGTCAAGAAGATTTCCTTGTCTATCTTTAACCCGTAAAGAAAATACAAGTTCATTTAAAAGGATTTGAGATTGACTTCTATGTTGTTTTCCTCTAATTTCCGCTCCAAGTCTTATGAACGTGGACATTCGAACCATTCTTATGCTTGCGGTATTTTTAGGTCTTTACGGGGGAATCAATTTTTATTTTTTCTCCCGGGTCAGAAGTGCTTTCCATTTTCCCGGAGAAATAAGCATTGTGCTTCTGGGAATTCTGATTTTGCTTGTCCTTACACCGATCATTGTCCGCGTACTGGAAGCCTATCATTTTGAATATGCGGCGCGCACGGCCTCAATGATCGGTTATATCTGGATGGCATTTATCTTTCTATTTTTCTTTCTGCATGTTTCGATGGAACTGATCCGGCTGATCCACAGGCTTTTGGTTCCTGCCGCCGGAAAAACGCAGATCCAGGCCGGAATTTTCTTTATCGCTGCATGCCTGGCAATCGGCCTGGTCATCTATGGCTATATTGATGCGCAGTGTATCCGGATGCGCAACCTGACCATTTCCACCAACGAGCCTCTTTTGCCGGACGGAAAAATCCGTATCGTGCAGATTTCTGATGTTCATGTGGGCATATTGAACCGCAACAGCCGTCTGACCCCGATTCTGGAAAGCGTTCGCGCGACCAATCCGGATATTCTCGTTTCGACCGGTGATTTGTTGGATGGGGAGCTGGATAATATCATGAAGGATGCAGCCCGCTTTGCCGCATTACCAGCCAAATATGGGAAATTTGCGATTCTGGGCAATCATGAATATTACGCGGGTCTTGACCGCTCCATCGAGTTTACCCAAGCGGCAGGTTTTACGATTTTACGCGACGATGTGGTCCGGGTGGCGGGAATCACTATTTTGGGCTCGGACGATATCACCGGACGCCGCTTTGCGGAAACCGGGAAAAGGGAGGGCTTTAAAAAAGCTCAAAGCGAAAAGCGCGATGGGTTTGTGCTGCTTTTAAAACATCAGCCTCACATTGATCCGTCTGCGAATTTTCATTTGATGCTGTCCGGACATACCCACGGCGGCCAGATTTACCCTTTTGGTTTGCTGGTAAAAATCTATTTTCCGCACCTTCATGGATTGATTGAGATTTTACCGAACAAGCTTTTGTATATCAGCCGTGGCGCAGGCACTTGGGGGCCTCCGGTGCGCATCTTCGCGCCGCCGGAAATCACCGTCATTGATCTAATCGGAAAAAAGCCGACATGATCATGGGCGGTACCGGATAGGGCTTTTAATCTTGTTGCCGGAGGACTTTTCCGTGTCTATCCAATATAATCAATCATATCAGAACATTAATAATTATCCGTTCGGAAAGGAAAGAAGAAATCTATGTGGAACTGCATCAGAAATTTCGTATGGGGCATGATACCTGTCCTTGTGATGATCTTTGGTCTCTGGAACAATGCCTTGGCTGAAAATTTTCCGCAGTATGCCGAGCTTCATGATTTTAAATTGGAAAACGGCGATGTGATCCGCAACTGCCGACTGGCCTACCGCACAGAGGGAACTCTTCATGCAGAGAAGTCCAACGTCATCCTGGTTTCAACTTGGCTGGCCGGCAATTCTCAAGAGTTGATAAAAACCGGTTTTATCGGTCCGGGCAAGGTTTTTGACAGTTCGCGGTATTTCGTGATCGCCGTGGATGCCTTTGGCAACGGTTATTCTTCCTCTCCTTCCAACAGCGCCTCGCAGCCCGGAAACTCCTTTCCTCAATTCAGCATTCGCGATCTTGTGCGTGCCCAATATCTTTTGCTGACTCAAGTGTTTAATATTCCTCATGTTCGTGCGGTGGCCGGCATCTCGATGGGGGCATTGACCGCTTTTCAATGGATGGTTTCCTATCCCGGATTTATGGATCTGGCCATTCCCATCTGTGGCAGCCCCTGGCTGACGTCTTATGAAATGCTTTTCTGGTCGGCGCAAATGGAAATTTTAGAAAATGTAGGACAATGTAAGGGAAGCAAAACGGCGATGAAGGTTTTGACGCCTCTTTTTGTCATGCTGGCCTGGTCGCCTGACTACAGGGCGGCAAAAACAAGCCTGGATGACTTTCCCTCCTTCCTGGCCGCGGAACAGGAGAAATTTTCACAATATGATGCGGTCAACTGGTCCCGCCAGATTACAGCAATTAAAAATCATAATATTTTGAAGAACTTCGATAATTCCCGAAAAAAAGCGGCGGCGGCGGTGAGCGCGAAATGTCTCGTGATTCTCTCCGGCCAGGATCAGATCATTCGCAATGATGAAGCAAAGTCTTTTGCCGAACTGATCGCGGCGAAATCATCCACGCTCAACGGCGCTTGCGGACATTTTGCATTTCTTTGCGATCAGGATCATCTGAAAAATACCGTCCATGATTTCCTGTCTGAAAATTAAGACGACTGACTCTCCCCGGACCCTGAGAATACTGCGGAAAATAAAAACGCGGCCTGCCGGTAAGCAGCGCCGCGTTTTTCAATTGAAGATGATTATCCCTGAAGGGAGTTCACTTTCCTGGTCAGGCGTGAAATTTTGCGGGAAGCGTTTTTCTTGTGAATCAGACCTTTTGCGCCAGCCTTGGCCAGAGCCGGAACAGTTGCTTTCAGAGCTTCGGCTGCTTTTTCCTTGCTGTTGCCTTCAACGGCCTTCAGAACCGTCTTCACTTTGGTCTTGATCGCCGATTTGGCTGCAACGTTGCGTTCCTGGCGTGCGTTGCTTTGACGATCACGTTTTTCTGCAGATTTATGATTTGCCAAAAGTCTCTCCTCCTGAACTTCTTTTTTGTTTAAGGCAGGCCTGTTTAACGCAATTATTTCAGGCTGTCAAGCGCAATTATCTTTGTCTCACGGTAAATCCATTTAGATGTTTTGGGTTATTGTTGACATAAAAAAATAGCTCCTTTATAAGAATGTCAATACACTATCAGGAGAAAACCATGAAAATTCATATCGAAGGATGCTTTCAAATGCTGTCCCTGTTAATTGCGCTAATCATCATCGGTTCGGCTGTCCCTGCATTTTCATATGAGCGGGAGATTGCCAATCTTTCATCCATTCTTGCCGCCGAAATTGTAAAATCCGGAAAAAAAACCATTGCCGTTGTAGACTTTACCGATCTTCAGGGAAATGTGAATGAACTGGGCCGTTTCATCGCGGAAGAAATGTCCGGAAATCTGACAACCACATCCGAGGGATTCGATGTTCTTGACCGCAATCATATCAAACGCATACTGGAAGAACAGAAACTCTCCCTTTCCGGGCTTACTGATCCTAGTGCGATCAAAAAAATTGGAAAACTGGCGGGTTCGGATATCCTCATCACCGGAACAATTACACCGTTTGGTGACAGCATCCGCGTATCGTGCAAGGCCATTGACACGACAACAGCCAAAGTTATCAGTTCGGCGCGTGGCAATATTGCCAAGACGGCAACAATTGCAGATCTGCTGAATCTCAGCATAGGCGGGGATACTGTCCAGGACAACCGAAAGCCGCCGGTTAAAAAAAGCACTGCATCCAAATCAGACAGGGAAAACAAGAAGATCAGTTCCGGAAAAATCACATGGGATTTTGAAACGGGAGACCTCAACGGTTGGAAAACCACAGGAAATGCATTCAACACGCAACCCACATATGGTGACAACCCAACCGCCCGCCGTCGCGGTCAACCTTCCAATCATCAGGGAGACTTCTGGATCGGTGGTTATGAAAATCGCCACACCGCCTATGATCCGCCCGGACGCACTCAAGGAGATGGTCCCCAGGGAACATTAACATCGGATTCCTTCATCATTTCTTCTTCCCTCATCAATTTTCTCATTGGTGGTGGCTGTGATATGGTTACGGAGCGAGTGGAACTGGTCATAGAGGGGCGAATTGTCCAGCAGGCAACTGGACAATGTAATGAAACAATGGAACGCGTAAATTGGGATGTCTCCGCTTATGAAGGAAAGACCGCTCAAATCCGGCTGATTGACGCATCCAGCGGCGGTTGGGGGCACATCAATTTTGACGACCTGCGGTTCGAGTAGCATTTGAATCTGTCGCTCAATCATGCAAAACCGGGGCATCCAGTTGAAGCATGCTTTTCTGGAAGGCTATTGTCGCGCCTGTTTTTTCTCTTTTTTCTGTTTATACATCCGTTCGTCGGCTCGGGACATCAATTCCTGGATTGAACAGGGTGTCAAGGGATCATAATCGGCGACGCCGATGCTCATGGAAATTTGATAAGGCAGATTTGAAGAGGCGTTATCCTCATCAATTCTGCCTTGTAAACGTTTGATAATCACTTCCGGCAATTCAATACTATTGGTGACAAGCACGGCAAATTCATCCCCGCCCAGTCGGCTGGTGATGTCGGACGCCCGGAATGTCCCCTTCAGAATGACTGCCGCTCTTTTAATGGCGTTGTCTCCTTCTTCATGCCCCAGATTGTCGTTGATAAACTTCAGGCCGTCCAGGTCAATGAAAAAAAGCAGCAAGCAACTGCGCGCGCGGATGGCCATTTTAATTTGCTGTTCGGCAAGGGTGATAAAGCCTCTTCTATTGTATAATCCTGTCAGCGTGTCCAGGATGGCCATTAGGCGGGTTTCCTCCTCTGATCGCTTGCGCTCGGTAGCGTCGCGGGCGACAAACAGGAAACCGGATGGCTCGTTGCGCCTCAAAAGTCCGGAGGAGCGAATGTCAAAATAAAGAGGCTGATTGTCCTGATTCCTCTGGAACTTCGATTCATAGCACATCGTCTCGGAAAAACCGCTGTTGAATAACGCGCCGATACGCTCTTGATGCTCAAGGGAATCCGGTGGAAAGAAATCTCTCATATCCATTCCTATAACAGATTTTCCCCCAGCAAGTTCCTGAGCCGCCGGGTTGGCATAGGTGATCATTCCCTTCATATTGGTCGTGACAATCGCATCTTGAGCGGTGTCGGTCAGGCTGCGGAACTTTCCTTCGCTTTCTTGAAGCGCTTCCTCCGCCAGTCTACGTTCGGTGACGTCCAGAATAATTCCCCGGATGCCTTTTGGTTGACCCGATGCATCTTTTAATAGCAATACCGACCCTTCAACATACCTTTTCGCACCGTCTTTTCTGATCATCCGCCCGTTGAATGTCCGGTTGCTCCCCCCTGTTGGATAGTCCTGAAAAACTTTTTCTGACGTTTCCTGATCCATATACCGCCGGTTATTCATACCCATCAACTCATCCCGGGGATAGCCAAGAATCCGGCAAAAGGCATCATTGAAAAAGGTAAGGTTACCGGCAAGGTTCTGTTCAAAATATCCCTCCTGAATGTTCGTAAGAAGCGCTCGACATTTTTCCTCACTTCCGCGCAACCCTTCCTCAAGCTGCCTGTTCCGGGTAATATCCCGCATGACACCGAGAATCCCCACAGGCTGCCGGTTTTTATCTCTGACAAAGGAAAGCTTCGTGTCCGTCCACGCCGTCGTTCCGTCCTGACATCGGACTTCAAGTTGCAGTGTCCGGGAACTCGGGTTTTCATATTCGATCCGTGCCGATTCCAGAAATTCGGACAGCGTCCTTTTGGTCAAATCCTGGGAGGCAAGTGTCAGCGCGTCAAAAAAATCCTGTTTCAGCACATCTTCCGGTTCATATCCCCTTAAAAACTTTACCGAAGGGCTGATATAGGTATAATGCCAATTCATATCCAGCACGAAAATGACATCGTGGATATTGTCGGTTATTCGCCTGATGGTGGAAAGAGAATTGGATATTCTGACGCCTAGTCGGTTGATGTATCCACCGACCAGGGAAAACCACGGGAGAACCATGGCCAGGATCACGATATTCAATATATCGATTTTATTGACTGATTCAGGATTGTTTCGGTAAAGCTGGCCAATCACCGCGGCATAAACCGCCACGGCGAACCCGGATAGATAAAGAAAATCCCGGACCCGTAATTTGAAAAGCCCGAAAACAAACACAATGATATAGATGAGAAGCACTACGCTTCTGGCGGATTCGGCATAATAAAGGCCCAGCATAATCCAAAAAGTGGCTATGATCATCTGAAGCAGAGTCAAACTGGGATCTTTAAAGCGTTTATTATAACCGGTTCTGAGCATGGCGTAGATCAAGATGTTGCACAGAAAAAGCCCCAAAAGACTAGCAATCATCACATAGATCGGCGATCGAGTCAGTCCGAGTAAAAAAATAACAACAAAGATAAAACACCATATCAAATACGCGGAGCAGGCCATGAGAAACCGTTTGATTCTCAAAGTCTGTTCATGATCCTCTTGAGGAAAAACGCTGAACATCAATTCATCCTATTGTTCTTTCAGATTCCTTTTTTAGCAGCCGATATTTTGTCGGACCAGAAAACAGTGTATTCCTCTATGGATATAAATCCGTTTCTGTTTCCGTCAATCTCTTTGAAGCGGTTTGCAATAAAGGCCATAAACTCTTCTCTTGATATTTTACCATCGCGATTCGAATCCATATCGAACAGGTCGGCCGACCAGAAGGCAACGCACTCATCATCGCCAATTTTACCGTCTTGGTTGGCATCCATCTTTTTTTGCGCCTTTTTCTTTATGGTGACGGGCGCCACCGCTTTCGGCCCGCACCAGAAAGCGATATATTCCTTGGCCACCAGCTTGCCGTCTTTGTCCTTGTCCATATTGCCGAAAAACTCGTTGGTTGCGGCGTTGAATTCCGCCGCCGTCAGCTTGCCGTCTTTGTCCTTGTCAATATCCTTGAAGCGTCCCTGCCAGAAAGCCGCATGCTCCACAACCGTCACCAGGGCATCGCCATTGGCGTCCACCAGGGCATTTGCCGAACGCACCATCGCGGGAACTTTTGTTTCCGCCCACGCAACAGCACTCGAAACCAACAACATCATTAAAACTGAAAACACCATCCATCTGATTTTCATTTCCATCTTCCTTTCCAATCCATTATTTTCGTTCCTGCAAAGGAACGGCGGATGAACACTTTCGTTTTTCGTCCCTTTACTGAAAGTTCTTAACTCTTTAATTGAATAGTTCTTCCTTTCCTTGCCGCCCCAACGTCAAGATAAGCCAAAGCCGCGAAACACCGATCGGCTTGTGCGACGGGTTCGCTTCATCGATAAACATCTTTGCGATGCCCAACTTTTACCACCCATACTGTAAGTTCTTGATCTTGAATGGAATAGATAATTCTGTACATGCCTTGGCGAATACGATATTTTTCTTGGCTGGACAGTTTCTCGTGTCCAGGCGGCCTCGGGTCTTTCGCAAGCATTTCGATGCGCAAGAGAATTTTCTTCAAATCTTTTTGGGGGATTGAGCGAAGATCTTTTTCTATCGATTCTTTTAAAAAGATTTTATATTCGCCCATCTTTTTTCAGCCTCTTGACCATGGCTTCATAACTGATTAGGGGTTCTTTTGCTCTTTCTTCAAATACCGCGATGTCATCCGCGTCTTCCGCAAGAGACTCCTTAATGGCATCATTGACCAACTTCGATAAAGACTGCGATGTCTCAACAGCCTTTAATCTCAAAGCTTTATGCAATTCTGGATCTAAATATATTGTTGCTCTCATTGCTGCGGTTCCCATAAATTCCCTCCTGAACGTTATACAATTATAGCACCATAACGTCATAGTAGCAATGACGATCATGCGGACAGTAGTGCTGGCTGAACGCAAGCGCAGATCCGAAATTTGGCCGGCATCAACAAAACTCTGGATTCCGGCCGGATGATTACCTGGCGAATGCCGGATGAAATGGTTTGCCGTCATGCGTGATTCACTGATCAATGGTTGCCCTATCGCTCATTGCCTGCCGATATTTCCCATGCCGCCTTTGCCCCTTCTTCCGTCGCTTCAATAATTCTTCTGGGCGCAACTGCATCTCCCACAACAAAATGCCGGATCCTTTTTTTCGCCAGCATGTCTTTCAATGCTGTCCGAGGCGTCACTCCGATGGCCACAATGACCTGCGCGACAGGCGCCAGTTTTTTTTCTGCTCCTTTAACCTCTACAATCACCGCTTTTTCTTCAATTTTTTTCACGGTGGTTCCAAACATCAATTTTGCTCCCGTTTCCTGTAAGCGCCGGTAAAGCATCTGACCGTGCGCCGCCTGCGGAAGCACGGGTGGCCGGACAAGCATCTCGACCACGGTAATATCCCTGATTCCTTTTTCCCTCAAAAAGTCGGCTGTTTCCAGACCGACCAGGCCGCCGCCGATGACCACAACCGGACTTTGCGGTTGAACCGTCCCGTCCAGAATCTGCCAGGCGTCGCAAACCACCGAGCTATTGACGCCTTCCACCGGACAGGTGGTTTTCTCCGCGCCGGTCGCCAGAATCACCACTTCCGGCTTGCCCTGTTCAATGGCTTCTTCTGTTATTTCGATACCGGTTTTGATGACCACTCTCTGCTTCCGGCATTTTTCCGTCAGTGTGCGGATATAGCGGTTATAAACTTCCTTGTGCGGCGCAAGCGCGGCATAGCGCACATTTCCGCCTGTGCGGCTTTCTCGCTCGAAGAGCGTCACTGTGTGTCCCAAGCGTGCCGCTTCGGAAGCAGCCGTCAGACCGGCAGGACCGCCTCCCACCACCCAAACGTTATGACGGACCTTGTCCGGATCTTCAGGGTAAAGAAGTTCCTGCCCGGTTTGGGGATTAATGGCGCAGCGAACCGGTTTTGCCTCCAGCGCCAGACGCTCAATGCATCCCTGATTGCAAGCCAGGCACTCCAGGGTATCTTCGGGATGTCCTGCAAGGGCATTTTTCAGAAAATCCGGATCGGCAAGATGCTGACGTCCCACGGCAATCATATCTGCATCGCCACGTGCGAGAATTTCATCCATGACCTGCGGATCCGTGTAGCGACCGACGGAAATGACCGGCACAGTGGCGACTTCCTTCACTTTTCGTGCAAGATAGGACTTGAAACCCGGAGAATACTCCACCGGGGCACTGGCGTTGGGTGTATCCACATTGACTTCGGCATTGCCGTGCGTTCCGAAAGAAACATTAAGAACATCGGCGCCAGCTCTCACCAGATCGGGAATAATTGTTTGCATATCGCTTATAGTATAGCCATCTTTGATGCATTCCTCTCCTGAAATCCGGATGGAAATCGGAAAATCCGGCCCCACCTGAGAGCGCGCTTCCCGAAGGCATTCCAGCATAAAGCGGGCGCGGCTTTTAAAGTCTCCTCCGTATTGGTCCTGGCGAAGATTGGAGTGAGCGGATAAAAACTGCATCAGGAGGTAGCCATGAGCGCCATGAAGCTCGACCATATCAAACCCCGCATTTTTCGCCCTTTTGGCTCCCTCTCCGAAAGATTTAATAATTTCTTCAATTTCCGCAAGAGTCATTTCCCGCGGCGTGCCTAAAAATCCGTAAACAAAACTGGAAACCGCTGAAGGCGCGACGGCGTTTTTCTGTTTAAGAAGGAAATAATTTTCCCGCCCGGAATGATGAAGCTGCAGCGCCGCCTTGGCGCCTCCGGCATGAATGACATCCGCCATTTTGGACAGGCCGGGAATAAACTTGTCGTCCCAGACACCCAACGAAACCGGCGAAACCAGACCGGAAGGATGCACGGCGGCGATCTCGGTGATGATCAGACCAACGCCGCTTTGCACCCGACGCTTCATATAGGCCAGATTCGCTTCGCTGACCGTGGAATCAAAATTGCCCAGCGCGGTTCCCATTGGCGGCATGACCAGCCGGTTGGCAAGAGAAAGCGAACGGATTTGTAGAGGTGACAGTAAATGCTGAAATGTTTTCATGAAAACCCCTTTCTTTAACAGATGCCCAGCAGAACTCCGCCGTCAATAACCATTTCCGCACCGGTGGTGTAATTGGATGCTTCCGACGCCAGATAAATCGCCGCGCCGACAATTTCATCCGGCTCGCCAATCCGGCCCGACGGCAGGTGGCGGCACATTTCCTCTTTGATTTTTTTTGCTTCTTCTTCCGGCAAATGATCCCAGTGAGAATTCATCATTTTAGTGCTGACGGGTCCGGGACAAATGGTATTGACCTGAATATTGTCTCGCGCCAGCTCCAGTGCAAACGATTTGGTAATCATCCGCACCCCGGCTTTGGAAACGGAATAAACACTGACACCCAGTTCCGGCTTGAAGCCGTCAATGGAAGAAATATTGATAATTTTTCCGCCTCCCTGTTTTTTCATCACCCGCGCTGCCGCCTGGGTCAAAAAGTATGTTCCTTTCAGATTGAGATTCATTAGCGTATCCCACAGGCGTTCATCCGTGTCCAGAGCGGCGGCAATGGCGGGACTGGCCCCGGCGTTATTCACTAAAATATCAATCCTTCCGAACCTTTCCAGAACAGTATCCATAACCCTTTGAATTTCCGGAAATTTTCCCAGATGAGCCGGAACAACCAAAACCTCTGCACCCAGGGCGGATATTTCGGCAGCGGTTGCCTCCAGATCCTGGGCTTTTCGGCTGGTAATCGCCACTTTGGCTCCTGCCCCCGCAAACCCGTAAGCAATGGCCTGACCGATGCCACGACCACCCCCGGTAATGATCGCCACTTTATGGTTCAATGAAAATTGTGATAGCTTAAACATGAGAAACCCTCCTTGCGCATTATTTGTTCCCAGCCAGCTCCCGCGCTCGATTTGTTGCCGCTTCCACGGCGGCCATCAGCGTAGCGCGAATTTTTCCTTCCTCCAGAACTTTTAAACCGGCAGCCGTGGTGCCTCCCGGTGACGTCACCATGTTTTTCAGTTGGGCCGGATGCAGTTTGCCTTCAAGACACAAACGCGCCGAGCCCAGCATGGTTTGCGCGGCCAGTTTTTCAGCCAAATTCCTCGTTAAGCCCATATGCACCCCGGCGTCGGTCAGGGCTTCGATCATCAAAAAACAGTAAGCGGGCCCGCTGCCGCTTAAACCTGTCACAACGTCCATCAGCTTTTCATCCACTTCCACCGCCAGGCCGACGGCCTGTAAAATGGCCAAAGCATACTGAACATCTTCTTTTTTTGCAAAATGCCCGCGGGAGACGGCGGCCGCGCCTTCACCCGCCAGTGCATTGACATTGGGCATCACGCGCAGAACCCTAGGAGTTTTGGTCAGAAGCTTTTCAATTTCATCCGTCGTGACACCGGCGGCAATGGAGATAAAGAGCTTCGTTTTTACAGATAATCCACTGATTTCTTTAAGGGTTTCTGGAAAGTTCTGTGGTTTGACCGCCAGGAGAATAATATCAGCCTCTTTGACCGCCTTCTTGTTGTCGGATGTCGTCTGAACATTGAGCGAGGCACGCAACTCATCAAGCCTTGAGGAATCAATATCCGCCACGGTGATATTCTTCGCGGCAAGAATGTTTCGGGAAATCATGCCCGAAACCAGAATACCGCCCATCTTGCCGCCACCGATCACCGCCACTTTTTTGCCTGTGAACATCGCCTTTTTAACCTCCTCGAAGAATGGCAAATACATGCACTTTTTCGCGATGTTCTGTCAATACATTATTGATGAATGCGCAAAACCGCCGGAGGCAAGATTCGGAAAAAGCTTTTGGCAGAAACCTCCGATGAAAGCGGCTTTGATGACGCCACGCTGCATCAGGAGTTTCTCCTTAGATTAATACATACTTTTTTACATGACACACAACCAGAATCATCTTCTTGACATGCATGTTCCGCCGCATATACTCCACCTGAAGAAAATTTTTCGTTTCGGGTGCATCAAGACAAGAAGCGCCTGACCATACGAATAAGGGAGAGCAACGATGATCAAGAAAAACCCATTCTTGACACAAATATTAAAAAACTATAGGTTTTTCTAAACGATCCCGCTATGCGGCAAAGAAAGGAAAAGGTGGACCAAATGAGCATTACACGACGAGATTTATTGAAAAATTCAGCGACAACCATGGGAGGGCTGGCTCTGGGAAGCGCCTTGAGCGGATGCTCTTCAAGTTCCGCGCAGCCGCCCGGGGATCCCACACAGATGAATTCCCTGCTGGCAGGTTTGCCTCCCTATTTTCCCGGATCGGAAACACTGGGCGCCAGCGAAATGAGGATTTCCTTTATGGGAACCACCTGCATTCCAATGATCAGTCAGGCGGCGGTCAGTGTTTTTGTCGAGCTGGGGAACGGTGATTGCTTTGTTTTCGACATGGGCACGGGATCCATTGTCAAATACTGGGCCATGGGAATCAATATGGACAAGATGTCCAAAATCTTTCTGGCTCACCTGCACTCCGACCATATGGGTGACATGCCGTTTGTCTATGGCTTTGGTCCATCCTATGGTCGGCTTTGGCCTCTCTATGTCTGGGGGCCGTCCGATTCCAATTTTATCTATACGGATCCTCTGGGAAATGTGCGCGGTCCCTACCCCGATGGAACAAAAGCATACTGCGATGCTCTGAAAAATACAATGTACTGGCACAACGAAAGCCAGTCTTTCCTGAGCACCAGCTATGCGGATTATGTGATTCCCCCTTACGACCCCAATCCGACGCTGAATCGAATTGACGCCTATGATCTGGTGCCCATTGAGCTTCCCTGGAAAAACACAGGAAAAGATGCAGGCGGAAACGCCAACAACGACAACATCGCCTATAATTTCAATGGAGTAAAAATTACGCATTTTCCTGCCGTCCACTGCCGGAGCGCGGCTTTGAGCTATAAACTGGAGTGGACAACGCCGTCGGGAAAAGTTTTGTCCATGATTTATTGCGGGGATACCCTGCCCAATAATTACATGATTGATAATGCCAAATCCGGCGTTGATGTTTTAATCCACGAAATTGTCATGTCCGCATCCAACTGGGTTGGAAAAATGGGCATTGACCCGGCTACCCATCCCTATGCGGTGCAACAAGCGCAAAATGTTCAGGACAGCTCCCACACACCGCAAAAAGCCTATGGCTATATTCTTGATCAGATTCAAAAGCAGGGAAAAGCGCCCAAGCTGGCGGTCGGTACGCATTTTCAGGCCACGGACGATACCATTCAACTGGCGATGGACAACATCCGCAAATGGTACCCGAACGGAGATGTCACTATCGCGGCGGATACAATGGTTCTGAATGTGACTCCAGGCGGCGTTACCAAGCGACGGGCGATTGTTTCCAACTATGCATGGCCCAGAACCAGCACCTCATCCCCTTACACAACGCCCAATCGACCCAAATACTGGAAGACGGATCCGACCACCGGACAACCGGACGGCAATCCGACCGCTCAGCTTGATGCCGTTCAGTATGCGCAGGTCATTGACAAAAGCCTCTACAATGCCAAGTAGTCGAAGATAGAGGAAAAGCATTAGAAATTCAGCGTCATGAGCAAAGGGCGCCGTCCGTCCCAGGGGATGATTTCGGAATCAAAGCGTTTCTCCAAATTTCCGCCTGCGGCTTTCTCCAACAGCCGCAGGCATTTTTGAATATGCAAAATGAATTCATCGGCGGAAATCATCTCTCCGTAGGTTCTGGTGAAAGAGTAAATACACACGTTCTTTTCTTTTACGCTCTCCGCAATTTTCGCGGCTTTGCGTAAAACAAGCCAGGTTCTTTTCGCAATGGCCACCGTCTTGACAGGCAGGCAATCCCAAAGCGCAACAGCATGACAAAAATATATCGTCGGGCGGTAGCTTTGCAAGGAAATTGCGTGATCATGAATGTCGGCCATCGCAATCATCAGCATTTCGGCTTTTTCATTTTGCGCTTTTTCCGTCACGCCGTTTCGCCGGTAGCCTAACTGCCAGTGCAGACGGGTTGTAACTTCGCTGCACACCGAGTCTGAAACAAAAAGCGGTTTTTGGGGATTCACAAACAGCTCTTCGTCATCTTTCAGCAAAGCTGAAAGGAGGTTGCAACTGATCAGCAAGTAGGCAGACCGGATGGCGGACGGCGAAACGGAAATGCCGTTTTCCAAAATCCCGGCCGCTGTCTCCAGAGAAGCAAAAACGCTATTTTTCATTTCCTGGAAGGCAAAAGCATCGACTGGTGCGTCGCCCAGGCGGGCACGTCGAACCGTGCACATGGCCCAAGCCAGATGCACCACAGCATGTTCGCAGTAGAAGTCTTCCGACTCGCAGGCGCAGTTGGCCTCAATGAATCTGGCCTCCTTCAATGCCTGCCGAAACAATCCGGTGGCCGCGCCCTGCGTGGGCGCTTCCAGAGCAATATTCCGCAAAAGGATCATCCGTAAGGTTCTGGCAATTAAATCCGCCGGATTGATGGAAAGAACTACCCGGAGAATTTCCAGGGCTTCATGAAAACACCGCCGGTAATACAGTGTTCTGGCAATATCCACACCCAAAATCGAATTGTGCGGAAATTTAAAAAAGGACAAGACCGCATTCGATTCTTCATCTTCCCGAGAAATATTCGGTAATGGACGAAGCAGACGATTGAGCTTTTCCATGGAAGGGGCATCGGGCCGCAGAATCGGATCGGAAAGAAGATCGGAAACGAAATCAAAATAAAGGGTGCTCCAGAAAGACTCAATCCACCAAATCGTCAGGGCTTCCCCGTTAAACAGGGAGGTTTCGTTTGGCCGTGAGCAAAAGACCACCCGAATATCATTCATCAACACCCCCTGGCGCGCCGTTTCGGACATGCGGATCACCGGATCATTGGGCAGCTTGGCGTTGAGCAAAGGTAGCAGATAATTATCCAGGCTGGCATATTCTCCAATGACAACGGCAATAGACAAAAAACGGTTTTTGGTTGAATAAGGGGACAAAGCCCACCCAATCGCCATCTGGTGCGCCAGAGACAGAGAGCTGCGCAAACATTGCCGGTAAGCCGTCAGGCCGCCGCCTTGCTCCTCTTGGGGAAAATCGACATAAAGTGTAGTAATATCGTGAGATTTAACTTTTCCCCAGCGCCCGTAAGAAAAGTGGCTAATGGACTGATCAATGTAATTTTTGAGCATTTTACGCAGCCATCCCAGAATTTCATGGTCAATCACATCTCCGCGGCTGGTAAGCATAAAACCGATACGCGCGCCTTCCCGATAATTTTCCGTCTGTCGGCTTTTGCTGCAACTGTTCAACAAGGCCTCATAATGCCAGATGGCGGAAATTTCCGGGCGTTCATACCCCAGCCAGAAAGCCAGACTTCGTAAAACATTCTGTTTATAGGGCGTATCCGCCGGTTCCTTTTTCAACCGGGTCAGCATGGTATTGGTGACCTTGGGCAGTGGGATTTCCTGATTCGCCAGAAGCGTGTTGATGCGGCCGGTCAGGGCGCGCAGGGAAATCGCCACTTTCAGGAATTCCTCTTTCTTATCAAGGAGTTCTTCAAACCCAAGTTGAGCGAAACAGGCGGAAGATTGCTCCTGCTGTGTCTTTTGCAAAACAAAATCCGCCAGGGAGACAAGATCCGCAGAAGCGGTAAGATTATGGCGAAACGCGAAATTCGCAAGCGAAATGCACACGGGCTTATGATCCTCGTTTTGCACAAACGATACCCATGAGGACGGATTCGGAAATAATGCAAAGATTGCAGCTAATGCCTTATCTTGAGCATTCATGGAAACAACCTCTTAACCTGACTTTTTTGATAATCTGCAAGTTTTATCATTCCCTTACAAGAACTTCCCTTGTTTCACCCAGAAGAATGGTTTTTTCACTGGCGCGGAACCTGCCGGTGTTTTCGTCTCTGCCTTGCAAAACATATCGGGCATCGGGATTGCCGATCGTTTGCGCGGCGATTTGCGACAAGGTTTTCATGGTATCATTTCTGTAACGATTGATGATCAGCCCCAGTTGCATGCCATGGAAGTCCGTCATCATATTGTAGTCTCCGGCGCTGTCGCCGGCGACAAAAACCGGGTCGCTATTTCCATGCGCCGGCCGGATAAATTGTGTAATGGTTTTGCTTTTCCCTTCTCCCTGTGTTTGAAAATAGTTGTCATCATATTGATTGATGTATCTGCCGGAATTATCTTTTTTTAGCCGCATGGCAAAAATGTTGGCAACAGGGACAGAAAATCCGTATTTAGGATTGGCGGCGGATACGATAATGACATCGTGAAAAGATGCCGAGCAGATATAAACCTCAATGCCATTTTGCATCATCGTGGCAACAAGATTTTGCATCTCCGGGACGAAACGAAGCCCGGTTTTGAAGGAGGTGGACACAACTCCGGATTCACTGGAATAATTTTCCGGACTGGTCCAGGTGATTTTTGTGAAAATTCCATTATTCAGCCAGTAATCATTGGATTGCTCCGCCAGGATCTGAACTTCTTGGGGAGACATCCCCGTAAATAAATACGTCACCCAGGGGTAGCCGACGCTGGCATCGAAAGTGCCGTTGACGGCTTCGTACAGGTAGCGGATTTTTGTGGTAAATTCCTTATATTCTTCTGTTTTTTTAATATCCTCCAGCGAGGCGGTTCCGCCGGCATGGAAACCGACATAATGGTCATACAGGTAACGGTAGGCGTTATAACAGTCATGAGCGACCATAGCGGTCGTCACCTTTTCTCCGGCTTTATTGTTGTAAGCTTCTTTAAAATAAGCATGAACATCCGGAATGCCCGTTTGCAGGACGTCGATGATGTTCTCCGGTTTTATTTTGAAAGCGAGATTTTCCAACTGGTAGATCAGCAGGGCTTCCTCGACATCGTTGATGACCAACGTGTTGTCAAAATCAAAAACCGCGTAAGGCTTAAGCTCAGGCTCAGATTGTTTGCCTGGGACGCTGTTTCCGGCAATCAATCTGACAAGCGCTTGATACGTATGGGGTGCCCAGCTGTTTTCAGCAAGAGCTCCGGGACGGACGGATGAACCGCTGGAACAACCGGCCAGCAGAAAAGATAAAATAGACAACAAAATTAGAGAGATAATTACTGCAAAAGGCTTGATAAAACATTTATTTGTTTCACGATAAAACAATATTTTCACTGAAACACCATCTATATTTGACATATGTTTTACATCTTCTTATACATCGAATCAAAATAAACAGTCAACGAGAAACCTTTCTAAAGGAAAAAAGGAGGCCATGCAATGGACAGTTACAAATTATTTATTGACGGTCAATTTGTGGATGCAGCTGGAGGAAAAACTTTTGAAACTTTTGATCCCGGTACCGGCATGCCGATTGCCACTTTAGCCAAAGCAGGGGTGGCGGATGCGGAGGCAGCCATTGCGGCTGCTCGCCGGGCATTTGACAGCGGGATCTGGAGTGGCTTGACACCCGCGGCCCGCATGGCCAAGGTCCAGGATTTTGCCGACCAGGTAGCCAGGCAGGGAATGAGGCTGGCCGTCACGGAAAGTATGGATTCCGGGCAAATCATCGGCCTTTGCAAATATTGGCCGCTCCTGTCCATCACCTTTTTGCGCAACTTGAGCCTCGCCGCAACCCGTCAATTCCCCTGGCAGGAAGAAATTCCCGTCTCTGGAAACGCCTTTGCGCCAGGACGAAATTACATCCGGCGCGAACCGCTTGGCGTATGTGTGGGCATTGTCCCCTGGAACTTTCCCCTGTATATCGCCATCTGGAAGCTGGCGCCCGCGCTTATCATGGGCAATACGATGGTTTTGAAACCAGCAACGGTCACCCCCCTTTCCGCTCTCATTTTGGCAGAGGCGGCAAAGGCAGCCGGCATTCCGGACGGTGTTGTCAACGTGATTACAGGCCCCGGCGGCGAATTGGGCCGGGTGCTTTGCACGCACAAGGATGTGGACAAGGTGTCGCTGACCGGATCCACGGAAGTCGGCCGGGACATCATGAAAATGGCGGCCGACACGGTCAAGAAAGTAACGCTGGAGCTGGGCGGAAAGTCGGCCAATATCATTCTGGACGATGCGGATATTGACCTTGCGGTGACTGGCGCCTGTTTTGGAACCTTTTTTCATCAGGGCCAGGTCTGCTCATCCGGCACGCGTGTCCTGGTTCCCGCAAAAATCTACGACGAATTTGTCGAGAAAATGAAGTTGCGCGCGGAAAAAATGCGCATCGGATACCAGCTGGACCCGTCATCCCATCTGGGACCTCTGGCCAATGCGGAACAACTGGCGACTGTGGAAGAGTATGTTCAAATCGGTAAGCAAGAAGGCGCCCAGCTCATTTCGGGCGGCAAGCGAGCCGAAGTTGCAGGCTTGGATGGAGGTTTCTATTACTATCCCACCATTTTCGCCAACGTTAAAAACAATATGCGGATTGCGCAGGAAGAAATTTTCGGACCGGTGGTTTCCGTCATGAAATATGAAAGCGATGAAGAAGCGGTGGCCATTGCCAACGACTCTCTCTTTGGGCTGGCAGGCGGTGTTTTCTCCAGCAACACGGCGCGGGCGGAACAAATTGCACAAAGCGTGCGCACAGGCACCATGTGGATCAATAATTACCACTCCTTTGCCGATTTCTGCCCGTTTGGCGGCTACAAACAGTCCGGCATCGGCCGGGATTTTGGCATGGAATGTCTGGCCAGCTACACCCAGATCAAACGTGTTCACATCAACGCCATAGCCGATGCAAAAAGCAATATTACCTGGCAGCTTCTTTCGGATTACAAAAAGGTGGATGGTTTTTCCTATACTTGCCCGACGGAAATTACCGCCGGTCACGGCGCCCTCTCTTCCCTCAGTAAAACCGTTGTCGATTCCGGGTGCCGCAGGGCTTTGATTCTGACGGATCGCGGCGTCAGAGGCACAGGCCTGGCCGATCTGGTCAAAACTGCGCTGGGAGACTTATGTGTGGGCATATATGACCAAATTCCTTCCGATCCTGATCTGGAAGCGGCGGACGCGGCAACTGCCTTTGCAAGGCAAATGCAAGCCGATTGCCTGGTCAGTGTAGGCGGCGGCAGTGTCATCGATTCGGCCAAGGCTGTATCCGTCACGCTCAAACAGGGAGGTAAGGCCAACGATCATTTGAATTTGATGATCCTGACCGGACCGCAAACCTTTCATGTGGCGATTCCCACCACATCGGGAACCGGGTCGGAAGTCACCAGCATCGCGGTGCTGACCAGTAGAAGCGCCGGACGAAAGCTTTTTATCGTCGACAAGCACATCATTCCCAACGCAGCCATTCTGGACCCGCGCTTTACCATGTCGCTGCCGCAGCGGATGACCGCCGCAACCGCTATGGACGCGATGACGCATGCGATTGAAGCCATGACTTCCACGATGTCCAACCGGATTTGCGATGCCCAGGCGCTTCAGGCCATCCGCCTGATCCACGAAAACCTGCCCCTCGTCATGGTTGACGGGAAAAATGAAAAAGCCAGGCTGAATCTGCAAATCGCTTCCACACTGGCGGGCTGGGCCTTTACCGTCACGCAGGTTGGGCTTGCCCATGCCATGGCGCACACCCTTGGTGCGCTTTTTCATTTGCCTCACGGAGAAGCCTGCGGTATTGTGCTGCCCAAAGTCATGCGCTTTAACATTGACCATGCCACTGATGCCCTGGCGCAGGCTGCGCGTGCGCTGGATGTCAACACATCGGGGATGACCCCGCGCGATGCGGCGCTCGCGGCGGCAGATGCCATCGAAGCGCTGATGAGGCAGGTCCATCACCCCCTCCGTTTGCGCGATGTCGGGGTGAAAGAAGAAGCTCTGGCGGAAGCTTCTTTTCACGCCATCTGCGACACGGCGGCGCTGTTCAATGCGCGGCCTGTCAATGATCCGGGCGAAGTTTTGGCATTGTTTACACAAGTGTATTAATTTAAAGGAGTTTCTCTCTTTTCATGGATTGAAGTCCTTAATGGAGAAGAATAGCCATGGGTGGTGTCTTGATTGTCTATGATACGGTTTCCGGATCAACAGAAGAAATCGCAAATAAGATATGTGAAGAGCTGAAAAAAAGCGGAATGGAAGCCAATGTTTGCAGAGTAGGGAAGACCGATGGATTGGCGGCTTATGATGCGATAATCATTGGAGCTCCCAGCCGCTTCGGTGGACTTCTCTCGCCAGTCAAACGGTTTATCAGGAAGAACCGCAGAGAATTGCGGGAGAAAAAGGTTTTCTATTTTCTTTCTTGTCTTTACGTATTGAGGATCAAAGAGGAACCGGTTCCTGAAACCTCCTTTTATATTGATCCATCCCTAAAGCTGAAGACAGTGTATAAAAAAGACACAGATATGATGGATAGAACCCACAGCATTGCCTATTATCAACGGATAATTCTGAAGTCAGCACCTGAAATCAAGCCCATTGAGGTAGCATTACTCAATGGGCGGCTCGATCTGACGAAACTGAATTTTTTCTATAAGATTTTTATGAGGTTGGTTACTTGGATGACAACCAGGCAACAGATAGGCGACTTTGTAAATCCGTCGGCGGTAAAGGAATGGACCAAGAGGGTTACATCTGCTCTATAACTTTTTTTATGGGCATATCGCTATGAGGAACTTCAGATATGTGCCTCATTTGCATTATCACCTTAAGCATCGGCATCTAACCGCCGGCAGAGCCGAGTAGGGAGGAATCATGAACAATTCCAACTGGATTGACCGGGATGAATATCCTTTCGCATCCCATTACTTTCGGGTGCCGGCGGGCAATCTGCACTACGTTGATGAAGGCAGTGGGGCGCCCATCGTCATGGTTCATGGAAATCCCACATGGTCGTTTCTGTATCGCAAACTCATCAAACGGCTCCGATCTGACTACCGCTGTATCGCCATGGACCACTTGGGTTTCGGCCTTTCCGACAAACCAAGAGATTGGAGTTATCTGCCGAAAGACCATGCAGCGAATTTGATGGCCTTAATCAAAGGGCTGAAATTGAAGAACATCACGCTGATTGTGCAAGACTGGGGTGGCCCGACAGGCCTGTCCTACGCGGTTGCCTACCCCGAGAATGTTGCCCGCATCATTATCATGAATACCTGGTGTTGGCCGGTTAATCACGATCCTTACTACATCGCCTTCAGCGGTTTTGTTGGCGGGCCAATCGGTCGAATGCTCATTCGGCGGTACAATTTTTTCGCCAGGTCCATCATGCGCCAGGCGTTCGGAGACAAGCGCAAATTAAGCGCTGCTGCCCATGAACACTACCTACGTGCCCTGGCTAACCCCGAAGAACGCAAAGGTTGCTTTATATTTCCGAAGCAAATTATTGCTTCTACTCCCTGGCTGGATCAACTCTGGAGCCACATTTCCACGCTAAACAACAAACCTACACTGATTGTCTGGGGGATGAAAGACATCGCGTTTAGAGAAAAAGAATTGCAGCGTTGGGAGCGCACTTTCCCAGAGGCTCGGACAGTGCGCTTGAGTTCGGTGGGCCATTTTCCACAGGAAGAGGCCCCAGATGAGCTTACAGATGCGGTCGTTCCCTTTCTAAGAGAGACGGCATTGGCCTAATGGGTTATAGCCGAAATCACCACTGCGCTCTGCTATGCGCCTGGACCCGAACGTTATATATCAGATTTTTTGCAATTATCTTCACTGACGCGTATTATTGTGAAACGATCCATCCATTAGAGGTAAATTATGAGAACAAATTCTGATCTCGATTGAGGTTCTTTAAGGATTGATATGAAAAGACAATTTCGTCTATCGTTAAGTGTCTTTTCTACGGCCATTTTAACTGTCGTTCTGCTCTTGTCCTGCTATCGTGGCGGCGACAACATCACCTCGGCTCTGATTCCATCTCCGCCTGTGTGCATAGTGGTTTCCGGAGACCGGCAGGTGACCCTAACTTGGCAAAGCATTTCAAGGGCGGATTCTTATAATATTTACTGGGCAGGACTCCCCGGGGTCAGCAAAACAACGGGCACAAAGATTTCCGGTGTATCCAGTCCCTATATTCACACTGAGCTTACCAATGGGAACACTTACTACTACATCGTGACCGCGGTGAACGCCGCCGGGGAAAGCCCTGCATTAATGGAGGTCCATTCCACCCCTATGATCGATACAGCCCTGACGCTCAGTGACGAGATCCTGATGAACCCGGGAAAAGGGTGGCTGATTTACGGTGATGGTTCCAATCTGAACACATTACCGACTGGGGCTGTCCAAAAGGCCGCCGCCGGCTATAACCGGTTTGAGTGGGCGCAGATCGAGCCTGTTGAAAATGACTACCACTGGGAAGTTATTGACAATGCCATGGCGAATTTTTCAGCCAGAGGGCTTCGATTTTCCTTTGGAATTATGCCTGCCAACAGTTGTACACTGAATTCCCAGGTAACGCCCAAATGGGTGTTCGACGCCGGGGCTGCGTATACAACCTATGTCAACGACTGCGCAAGCGGAACCATTGTTTTACAGGCCCCTGTGTGGAATGATCCGGTTTTTCTGTCAAAACTCCGCAAACTGATAACCAGCCTCAAAGCCCGGTATGATGGCCATGCGGACATTGCTTTCATTGACAACCGGAATTGTGGAAATTGGGGAGAGTGGCATTCATTCGGTTGCAGTGAGCTTAACGCTAGCGACAAAGCGGTGTTGGTGGAGATTTTTGCCGGATGGACAACGATGATTGTCATTCCCACTAACGGAGACGGCCTTGAGTCCCAGAATGCTTACGGTAACGCGGTTTACAACCATGGCTGTCGCCGGGACTCGTCTGAATATCATCAAAATGGATGTGCAGACGTCTATGATAAGGCAGCGGCTGTCTCGGAGTGGTCAACGTCCTATGGCGGTTTGAAAGCATGCAGGACATGGTACGGCACAGGATGCTGGGACGATCATCTCATTTCGGAATATATGAGTCGTTCGCGTTACAGCTATGACAATATGGGGCAGTGGGGAAATGATGGCGCGGATTTCTATAATGAACAAACCCATCTGGTGGATGAGTGGGCCAACAGAATGGGGTACTGGTTCAGGCTGATCGATGCGGTACTTCCCGACTCTCTGGGCAATGGTGAAACCGCAATCCTTGCTTTCTCGATTCGAAACGACGGCGTTGCGCCTATATACGTCAATCTTCAACATGGCGGGCAAACGTATGTCAAATTAGCATTGTTGAACCATGAAAATGAAGTACTGGCTGTGACAAAGCTTTCCGGCATCAATCCATACTCTTGGAAACCCTTTGATAAAACCAACACGGTCTATACGGAAACATCTTCATTTTCTTTTCCTTATCGGAGTGGCGCCAGCCGGTTAGCCATAGGGTTGTTTACGAAAGAGACCATTGCGAATCCGGATATCAGGCTGGGCAACCGCGGCCGGATATCCACCGGATGGTACCTGCTTGGCGAAAGGTCGAAATGACCGGGCAAGTTGCGGAGATCTGTCCCGACAACAATTTATCGTTTTTTGATAATATTTTTTTTCCACCAATCCCCGGCGATTCTGGAAGGATCTATGAACCAAGGGATTCCAGAATGCTGTCAATTACGTTTTGCTTGGAAAAGTGACCACGGGTGATCAAGGACATCTTGTCTTCCGGTCCCAAGATCTTCTGCCTGATTGCCGTTGGAGAGAGCTTCTGCTTACGAAGGGCATGCACCTGATCGCGAAGACTTTCCATGTTTCGGATTTTATTCCGGATTACCTCGGCCCCGTTATCTATGGCGCCTTTGAGGCCACAGAAAACGGTTTTCACTTCCAGATTGGCCAGGCATTTCAGGGAGCAAAGCGTCAAGGCAAAGTCCTCGTCGGCACGCATATAAACGAGCCGTTGACCGCAGAAAATGTCGCCGGAAAAGAGGAAACCCTGGATAGGCTCATACAGGCAGATGTGGTCTGGCGAATGTCCCGGCGTCGGAATCACCTTCAGGATTCGCTTGCCCGTATCGACCACCTCACCGACCGGTTTTGCCATCGCGGGCAGAGGCCGTTGCCACACAATTTTCCGGTAGAACTGCAGATCAATCTTGTGCGGTTCATGGATAAAGGGAAGGGCCTCACGATGGGCATAGACAGTGGCGCCGCAATCTTCCTGAAATAGGCGATTGTTGCCGATGTGATCCTCGTGATGGTGGGTATTGACGACCTGCCGGAAGCAAAATTCATTCATCACCTGTTTCCATTCCTGGTTTACAGAGATGGTTCCCGTGTCGATAAGCGTGTCGTCAATCAGGTAGGCATGGGTCATGTAAAGAACCCACTTTTCGTTTCCGGCAATATGCCGGCCCATCCGAAACACCGTTACGATTCCATGTTTTTGAAATTTCAGCATAATTTATCCCTTTTCTGCTGATCCAGCCAATCCTTGACGACCAAACCGGTTCCAAAAGACCAGGAACGTAATTTGTCCGGAGGAACCGCCTTTACTTCAGCCAGTTCTTCGTTCAGGCGGATATCGCCCGTAGCGCTTAATGCATAGGCGATGATGACCTGGTTATTTTCGGAGAAGGAATAAACGCCAATCAATTTTACCAGACGCGCGTCCAGCCCCAATTCTTCCTTAACTTCGCGCAAGACGGCAGCCTCCGGCGATTCTCCTTGTTCCAGAAAACCCGTAATCAGGCTGAAAACCTTCGGCGGCCATTGCCGGTTGCGGGCAAGGAGCACGTTGCCCTGGTGCAAAATGAGCGCCGCAACTACGGGAAGCGGATTGTTCCAATGGACGTATTCGCAGCCATCTGCGCTGCAGGCCTGGTATTCTTTGCCGTCTATCCTTCTGCAAGACAGAGGACGACCACAATAAGCACAGAACTTTACTTGCTGCATTTCTCGACCTCCTTTAAAAATTCATCCAGCCACATCAGACGCGTTTCGTGTAATCTGATCCCGTATTCCATGATTTTGATGTGCAGCGAATCGACGGAGCGCTCTTTCATGTGATCTCTTGCCGACTTGAGATCGGCGATAACGTTTTCGACGGACAGCATTTGGTGTCTGATTTTTGCCGCAGCCTTTTCCTTTTCCAGAAATCGGATAAAATTGGCTTTGAGGCAGAAGACATCTTTACGAAAGAAATCATATCGAAACGTTCTCTCTTCCCCGTCGTTGTCTTCCAGCCAGCGCATAAACTCGCTTCGTCCTTCGTCGGTAAGGGAATAGACGTGCCGGCTAGGTGAACCTTCCTGATGTTCCACCGTTTTCCGGACCAGACCGCCTTCCTCAAGTTTTCTCAACGTGGGATAGAGCTGGCCATCGTTGATCCCAAATTCACCAAACATCTTTTTCGGCAATTGGGATTTGATTCCATAGCCGTGGGAACAGCTGAACATCAGACCTCCTAGAATCAGAAATTTAACGGACATAAACCCTCCTTGTTATTATAACTTATTTTATATATACCTTACTATTAAGATATGATCCTGTCAAGAAAAAAATGCATGCAGGGACTTGGCGATCCCTGTTTCGAACAGGATAACAAATACCTTGTAATCAAAAAACAGTTGCGCTAGATTGCAGTCGTTCTTCAGATAAAACCAAGTGTGTGTTTCAGGAAAAGCGTTACCATGTATCCACGGAAAATCACAAATAATTTATGGATTCTGGGCCATGACGATTTTCACATCTACCTGATTCAGGGCAACTCTGCCTGCGCTCTGGTTGAAGCGGGCATATCCGCTACATCAGATCTTGTCCTGGAACAACTGGCCCTTTTAAAAGTTAAGCCGGATTTTTTTATTGTCACTCATCCACATAGTGATCATGTAACAGGACTGGGCAGCTTGAGAAAAAGTTTTCCCGATGCGACCATTCTTGCGGGCCAGGGGGCGGAAGCTTTTCTTCATCATCCGAAGTCGACAGAAATTTTGTTACGGGAAGACCTTTTCATGGCAAAAGCCATGGCACCACGCGGTCTTTTCTCCACGAAAACATGGACGGCGGATTTGCCCCTGCTTTCAGGATGCAAGGTCGTGAGAACCGATGACGAACTGGCTCTGGGAGGAATCACTTGCCGCTTTCTGGAGGTCAAAGGGCACTCTCCTGGGCAAATTGTTGCCTATGTTCCTGAAATAAAAGCACTTTTAGTTTCGGACAGCCTTGGCAATCTCTATCCCGGTAAAGGATTCTTTCCTACATTTTTCACAGGGTATTCAGATTATCTGGCAACGATCGATAAACT
>Ga0116148_1000956_pt1 | contig 33491 bp, 26 predicted proteins | sample AD_UKC055_MetaG_FD_89786 | JGI IMG/M metagenome (GOLD analysis project Ga0116148, IMG submission 89786) | Active sludge microbial communities of municipal wastewater-treating anaerobic digesters from USA - AD_UKC055_MetaG | ecosystem: Engineered > Bioreactor > Anaerobic > Digestate | place: USA...
AATAGATCTTCGTTCTATGACCAGCGGCACAGGCAGTTTTGAGACTAACTTTGATCACTACGATCCAATATCAGGCAAAATTGCAGATGATGTTATTACAGCAGCTAAAGAATTTATGAGCGAACAAGCCCAGGATGATTAATACTGATATTCTACTGTGTTGAAAATGTCTAAAAAAAAGCCTGATTCCTTTAACGGGATCAGGCTTTTTTATGATGCTAATACATTTTCATTATGGTCATAGTACCTTCCACAGTAATTTTTTCTTCCAGCCGTACCATTACGGTGTCTTCTTTGGAAACCGTAAATGATTCACCCGTATTTGAAGTACAGGTCCCCTCGCCTTCAATGACAAAAAAACTGAGCCATTTTGTTTCCAGAGCCGGAGTGGGATTTTCTGCATGTATACTAAACTCAATTTTCCCCGTATTACTGATCGTCTGCCTTTCCAGAGTAAAATATTCGCAGGAAAAATGCCCGGAAAAGGGTTTTTGCGCTTCGGTACGAATGTTTTTTATTACTTCTACGCCCTTTTCAACATGTATTTCGCGGGGGCGGCCCCAGTCATACAAGCGGTATGTTATGTCGCTCGGCTGCTGCACTTCAAGAAGGCGCAAACCGCCCTGAATTGCATGAACCGTTCCTGCAGGAATAAAGATGAAATCGCCTTTTTTAACAGGTATTTCGCGAAGCAGGGCTTCAAGAGTGTTTTCTTTAATTGCCTTATGGATTTCCTGAGAACTGTATTCCTTATTCAGACCGCAGATTAAGGTGGCCCCTTCTGCTGCATCTAAAACATACCAGCACTCTGTCTTGCCGTATGTATCTTCCTTTTCCCTGGCATATTTATCATCAGGATGTACCTGTACAGATAGAGTATCATCGGCCTGAATGAGTTTTATAAGCAGCGGGTAATCAGGGCCTACTATGCGTGACAATTCTTTTCCGCCTATAAACTCGGTCGCATCATCTGCATGAGACTGTCCGGCAGCATGAGTGGAAACAATCCACCTCTCATAACCCCAGACTTTTTCAGATACAAACGGCGTTGTCTTAAACATGCTTATTTTTTCCCCCACAAGACTTCAGGGTAATAATTCTGCTCTATTTTTGCAGCAATCTCGCTTTTAACAATAGCTCTATCTTCCGGATACGTCATTCCAAACCATTTCTCTGTAGAGCTGTAAAACTTCATTTTGCCCTGTCCCGATGTAATAATGCGGCTGGCGCCTTCCGGTAAATACACTTCAGCCTTTTCGCTTGTAACGCTTTCCTTCATAAAATCGTCAAAATATTCATGAAAACCGCTGAATGCTTTTTGAGTAAATCCGAAGAAGTTCATAGAAACCCATTCGTTTCCGGTCATTTCAATTTTTTTTCCGTCAAGCTCGCTTATTATCTTTGTACCTTCATAGCCGATCTTTGTATTTTCACGAAGTGAAGCAAGGTAACCATCTTTTACCGTACATACAGCACGCGAAACAGTACCGGACTTGCTCATCGTATTTCCCAAAACATAGCCTACCATTGCGTGTTCACTGCTTTGTTCATCACAAGCAGCTAAATGACCTGCCATAGTTTTAAACGCATCCCGTCCGTAATAATCATCAGCATTAATTACTGCAAAGGGCTCTTTTACTTCTTTTTCTGCACATAACACCGCATGTATTGTGCCCCAGGGCTTTTTTCTTCCGGCCGATTGAGCCAGCTGCTCTTTTGTAAGCAGAGAATCGAGCTGCTGGAATACATACTCTGCGTTGCAGTTTTTTGCTACACGGTCAAAGAGACGTTCTTTAAAATCTGCTTCAATATCTTTTCTAATTATGTACACAACCTTGTCGAATCCGCTCTCCATTGCATCATAGGTTGCATAATCAAGTAATGTCTCATTGTGGAGCCCTACACCGTCAATCTGTTTAACGCCGCCGTAACGGCTCCCCATACCGGCTGCCAATACTACTAATGTTGGTTTCATATTTCTTCCTTTCTATGTTTTTTTCCCGGCTTCTGCCGGTTATTGTTTCTTTTTTGATGATAGTTTTATACTTCATGTTTGTCAATCACAGGTATTGTTGCGCAAATTTTGAAATTATCCTTCACAAATTGATTTTTTACTCCTATACTAACACTTATGAAAATTATTGTACTTGACGGATACGCAATGAACCCGGGAGACCTGTCCTGGAATTGGCTGGAAAAATATGGAACATTCACTGTTTTTGACAGAACAGAGACCCGCCAGGCAGTGGAACGGATCGGTAATGCCGATGCAGTGCTTGTTAACAAGGTTCCCATCACAGAAGATGTTATGCACTCCTGTCCCGACCTGCGCTACGTGGGTGTCAATGCAACAGGTTATAATGTTGTTGATATTGCCTGTGCCCATAAAAGAGGAATTACGGTAACCAATGTTCCAGGCTATAGTACATCCGCTGTTGCACAGCAGGTATTTGCCTTTATTCTTTCATTCTCTAACAGGGTAAAAGAACACAGCGACAGCGTTTTTGCCGGAGACTGGATTACATGCCCCGACTTTACCTACTGGAAAACCCCCTTATGCGAACTGGAAGGGAAAACCTTAGGCATTTTCGGATTCGGCGCCATTGGTAAAAAAGCAGCGCTTATTGCGCAGGCGTTCGGAATGAGAGTAATCTGCCATACAAGGCGCAAAGAAACTGTACAGGATATTCCGGGAGTCTTATACTGTACAAAGGAAGAACTTTTTTCTCAAAGTGATTTTATCAGTCTGCACTGTCCTCTTACCGATGAGACAAAGCATCTTATAAATAAGAAAACTATAGCGCTCATGAAAAAAACTGCCGTGCTTATAAATACAGCCCGGGGAGCCTTAATTGATGAAGAAGTGCTTCAAAAAGCGCTGACGAAGGGACTCATTGCAGGTTTTGCAGCAGATGTAATTTCGGAAGAACCCATGAAACAGAATAATCCCCTTTTACGTGCTCCTAACACTCTGCTTACGCCTCATATTGCATGGGCTTCGCTGGAAACAAGAAAAAGACTCATGAACGCAGTAGAAAATAATCTGAGACTCTTCTTAAGCGGGAACCCGCAAAACGTGGTATAATAAAAGAAATTGTGTTTTACAGATTTTTTAAGAGATGCAGGAGTTATTTATGGCAGATAAAACAAATAAATTGATGTCCCTTTTTATGCCTACAAAGGAAATCTTTGGTAAACAAAGTTTACGGGTCAAAACCCAAATTCCCTTTATTATCACCGTAAACATGCTTCTTATACTCGCAACAACACTGCTCATTTTTGTTGAAATTTTCAAAAAAGACTTTGCTACGCTTATGTTAGTCTTATTTATGCTTGGACTGTACATTACAGCCTCTTTGCTGTTTAAGTACAAAAGCCCGCTTGCAGGAGCAATACTGGATACCGCCGGTTTTATAATTGTCTGTTCAGGTCTGGCCTTTTTTGTAGGGGATCTTTCAAATCCTCTTCATTTATACCAGGGAGCATTCTGGATCGCTGGAATGTCTACTGCCAACCAGTCTGTCGCCCTGAGCAGACGTCAGCTGGTATTCTTTTTCATTGCATCTATGCTTATATTCGGGGTAAGCTGCCTGATCTTTGTACCGGATTACCTTCTCATAAACCGAGTCGACACCATAACTGCCGTTGCATCAGGATTTTTAGTGCTTGTTATTGTCAATGTAACAATTCTTTCGCTTAATAAAATGGATCATACACTTATTAAAACTTCGGAAGCCGCTGCAAAAAAATCGGAAGAAACACTGCTTATTCTTTCTGGTATTCTCGACCATGCAAAAAAAGGTTTCGATATTGGAAACAACTTAGAAAATCACACCGGTAAGGCGAGAAGCGATGTTTCCAAAATCGGCGAATTATACATGTATTTGACTACAGAATCTGCAAATCTTACAGCAGAGACAGATACAATAAAAGATTCAAGCTCACAGGTTTTAAATCAAGTAAACAACATGAAGAACAGCGTTCAAAGTCAAAACGCTGCAATTACCCAGACATCCGCCGCTATTACAGAAATTTCTGCGAATCTTACCAATATCAGCGAGATAGCACAAAGACGCAAAGATTCAATGAACGCGATTGTAGAAACACTGAACGCTCAGACAAACCTCATTAAAAAGCTTGTCGATGAAATGTCAAATGTACAAAAGTATTCTGACGGCATTAACGGGTTCGTAACGACAGTAGACAATATTGCAAGCCAGACGAGCCTTTTAGCAATGAATGCATCCATAGAAGCTGCACATGCAGGATCTTTTGGAAAGGGATTCGGTGTTATTGCCCAGGAAATAAGGAAACTCTCGGAAGAAACAGCAAAGAATGCCGGTCAAATATCAGAAGTATTAAAAAACAACAGTCAAATTGTAAGTTCCGCATCTTCTTCTGCTTCAGGGTTTAAAACCTATCTAGAGCGCAGTACAGAAGAATTAAAGAGCACGATATTGGCCATAGAAGAAATACTTTCCGGCGTTACCGAGATGGATCTTGGAACACGGGAAGTTATGAAAGCTATACAGGATATTGTTGATGAATCCAGAACAACCGGGGACCTTGTAGAAGATACAGTTTCAGAAATTACCGAACAGAGTAATGCCATAAAACATGTTTCTGAATTTGCTGCCACCCTTGAAACCCGGGTACAGTCTCTCGATGAATTATTGACAAATATTAAAACTGCTCTAACAAATGTCCAGCAGGAAGCAAAAAAAAGCGCCGAAGTTACTAAAATTATTTCATCATCGCTTAATTCATCAAACCAGCATAACACTGCAGAAACCTGATTTTCATATAAATAAATTATCGGCTGCCCGGGCGGGCAGCCTTAATTTTATAACAGTGTTTCCAACGCCAGTTTCATCATTTGTGAAAAGGTATTTTGTCTTTCTTCTGCACTTGTACTTTCCCCGCTTGCAATATGATCTGAGACAGTAAGTATAGAAAGCGCTTTTCTTCCGTATTTTGCCGCAAGCGTATAAAGCTCTGCTGTTTCCATTTCCATGGCAAGCACACCGTACTGAGCCCACAACTTCCATGTGTCGTTCTCATCATAAAATAAGTCGGTTGAGGCAACTGGACCGCAGAGAACCGGTATAGAAAGGCTTTTAGATGTCTCATACGCCTTGTTCAGCAAAGAAAAATCTGCAGATGGCGCATAATGCAGGCGGCCGAAGCGCTGAACAAGGTTTGCAGAATCCGTACAGGCGCTGAGAGCCAGAATTACATCTCTAACCTTAGTGGAGGTATGAACAGCTCCGCAGGTTCCGATGCGCACCGCAGTTTGAACACCGTAGGAAGAAAATAACTCGTTTGCATAAATTGATATTGACGGCTGCCCCATACCGGTTCCCTGTACAGAGATTTTTTTTCCCTTGTAGGTTCCGGTAAAGCCGAACATATTTCGAACCTTTGTATAACAAAAGGCATTTTCTAAAAAGTTTTCTGCAATAAACTTAGCCCTTAGGGGATCCCCGGGTAAAAGGACGGTATCGGCTATGTCTCCTGCCTTTGCTTCTATATGAATACTCATAAAACCTCCAAAAATCTATGATGCATAAGTATCAGTATAAGGGTAAATCATTTTTTTGGAAATAAAAACTATGCAGTTTCATCATATTGAAGTATAATTAATTCATGATAGAACTAATTTTACAAAACCTCAGCTGGTTTTGGCTCATTATTGCGGTCGTATTGACCCTGATAGAAGTTGTGACGCTGGGTTTGACAACCATCTGGTTTGCCCTCGGCGCCTTAGTCATGATTTTCCTGTCCTTTACTCCAATACCCTTTGCTGTGCAGGTTCTTGTCTGGCTTCTAATTTCCTCTGCGCTCCTTTATTTTACGCGCCCCTATGCAGTAAAAAAATTAAAAGTCGGTAAGGAAAAAACCAATGCAGAAAGCCTCATTGGTAAAAAAGCCCTCGTGGTTAAAACAATTACCAAATTTGAAAAAGGCGAAATAAAGCTGAACGGCCTTATTTGGGGGGCGAAATCCGATCAGGATGAGGAACTTGAAAAAGACAGCGAATGTGAAGTGATCCGAATTGAGGGTGCAACCGCCGTCGTAAAAAAAGTTTGAAGAAAGGTATGGAAGCTGTCTTTCAAAGATTTTTAGTTTACAAATCATAAAAAAAGGAGATATTTATGTTGTACATTGTAATTGCAGTAATTGCATTTCTATTAATTCTTGTTGTCACAAACATTAGAATTGTTCCCCAGTCTGAGGCTTTTATAATTGAAAGACTCGGAGGATACCTGACAACCTGGCAGGTTGGACTTCGTGTAAAACTTCCCCTTGTTGACAGGGTTGCAAACCGTGTTTCACTAAAAGAAAGGGTCTTGGATTTTAAACCGCAGCCGGTTATAACAAAAGACAACATTACCATGATGATAGATACAGTAATCTATTTTCAAATTACCGATCCTAAGCTTTACACCTATGGAGTAGAAAATCCTATTAATGCAATAGAAAACCTTTCCGCTACCACCCTTCGTAATATTATAGGAGAGCTGGAATTGGACGGAACCCTTACAAGCCGCGATATTATTAACTCAAGAATGAGAAGCATCCTTGATGAAGCAACCGATCCTTGGGGAATTAAGGTAAACCGTGTTGAGGTTAAAAATATTATTCCTCCAAGTTCAATACAGGAAGCAATGGAAAAACAAATGCGTGCTGAACGTGAACGCCGTGAATCAATTCTTATTGCAGAAGGACAAAAACAGTCGTCAATTCTTGTTGCAGAAGGTAAAAAACAGGCATTGATTCTCGATGCTGAGGCAAAAAAAGAAGCCGCAATCAGAGAAGCAGAAGGTGAAGCACAGGCAATAATGGCAGTTCAAAAAGCAACAGCAGAGGGACTTACCATGATTAAAAATGTCGGTGTCGATCAAGCAGTTATTCGTCTTCGCAGTCTGTCTACTTTTGAAAAGGTTGCAAACGGTCAGGCAACCAAGATTATTATTCCGTCAGACCTTCAGAACATGGCAGGATTAGTAACAAGCATTACAGAAATTGCTAAGAAATAAGAGCTGCTCATAAAACTGCAGTCAACAGTAAGAATAAAGCCTTCATAATTCTTTTTAGAATTTGGAGGCTTTTTTTACTTACAATAGAATAATTCCTGCAGCTGCACCTGCAGCAACTAAGATAACCGGATGAAGTTTTGTTTTAAAAAAAACAACCAGCATTACAACATACATACCCATACTTACCGGACTAAAAAGATCAAGAAGTTTTCCTGTTTCCGAGTAAAGATTAATATCTAAAAGTGCTGTCTTAAAAACCTGCCATGCAGCAACAGAAACAAGTCCGGTAACTGCCGGCCGCAGTCCGCTAAATGCAGCCTTCACAAGGGCTTTTTCCTGAACCCTGGAAAAAAAGGAGGCAATAATCATTATAATAATTAACGAAGGAAGAACCGTTCCAAGGGTTGTTATGCAGCCGCCCCAAAACCCGTAAAAATGACAGCCGATGTATGTTGCCATATTTATACCGATTGGACCGGGGGTACTTTCAGAAATTGCTACCATATTATAAAAACGTTCAGGAGTAATTAAATTCTTTTCAAAAAAAACCTGCTGCATAAGGGTAATTGCAACCTGGCCGCCGCCAATGGTAAAAAGACCTACATAAAAAAAGGTGCCGAATAATTCTAAAACACTCATGTATCCCCCTTTTGCCGAAGATCCGCCGGTTCACCGGGCTCTTGAGTTTGATTTTTTGTTTTACCGGATTTTTTGAGCAGGGGTAACTGCATAAGAGCAAAAGCGGTTAATCCGCACAGGGCGCTGCCGAGTATTATAAAGGCCGAATCTATATTGAATACGGTAACTAGAATAAAGGACGATAAAACAAGAATAATTCCGAAGATGTTTTTCGGCGTCTTTACAGAATTTTTAATGAAGGTCCATACAATTTTAGTGAGCATGGCTGCAACTGTAATATTGATTCCGGTTAAAGCCTTTTGTATCCAGCCTATATGGGCTACGGAATCGAGTGAAAAAGCAATTATACTTATAATTACAAGAGAAGGAAGCACAACTCCGAAGGTTGTAACAATGCCGCCCAAAATTCCGAGCCGCTTATACCCGAGAAAGGTCGCTACATTCACTGCAATAATCCCGGGAGTTACCTGAGACACGGCATAGTAGTCCATTAAATCCAAATGAGTGGTCCACTTTCTTTTTTCTGCAAGTTCTCTTTCCAGGATGGGCAGCATCGCCAGCCCTCCGCCGAAGGTCACCGTACCTATTTTTACAAAAACGGCAAACATCGATAAAAGCTCCCTCATATATCTTTTACCTGATAATTTCATGACCTCGATTATAGTATGCTGTTGTTTTTTGGGCAACAGAGATAAATACAACCAGCCTTCTACCGGTTGAACCTGCATTGTCCAATATGATATACTTTTAAATAATACTGCCCTAAGAGGACAGGCGTAAATTATACAAAGTACGGCCGCGGGCCTGTAATTTGTTCAGATTTTTTTTGAGGTACACAATAATGGCAAAATATCCTTTTGAAACAATTGAGCCTAAATGGCAATCTTTTTGGGAAAAAAACAAAACTTTTAAGGTAATAGAAGATCCTTCATTTCCTAAGGAAAAAAGACGGTATGTCCTCGATATGTTTCCCTACCCTTCAGCACAGGGACTCCATGTAGGGCACCCGGAAGGCTATACTGCAACAGATATTTACTGCCGCTACCTTCGTATGAACGGATACAACGTTCTTCATCCAATGGGCTATGATGCTTTCGGTCTTCCTGCAGAAAATTATGCAATAAAAACAGGAACGCATCCGAGCACAACAACAAATGCAAACATTGAACACTTTACACAGCAGATAAAGTCTTTCGGATTCTCATATGACTGGGACCGCTGCGTTTCCACCTGCACTCCCGACTACTACCGCTGGACTCAATGGATATTTTTACAGCTTTATAAACGAGGCTTGGCATATGAGGCAGAAACACCGATTAACTGGTGTCCAAGCTGTTTAACAGGACTTGCTAACGAAGAAGTTAAAGACGGCAGATGCGACCGCTGCGGTGAAACTGTATCAAGAAAAACTATACGCCAGTGGATCTTAAGAATTACCGCTTATGCCGACCGCCTGCTCGAAGATCTTGAGGGGTTACAATGGAGCGAATCGGTTAAGCTGATGCAGAAAAACTGGATTGGTAAAAGCGAGGGAGCCGAAGTCTCTTTCCCGATTGCAGATAAAGACGGAAAACCATCAAATGAAAGTCTCCTCATTTACACAACTCGTGCAGACACCCTTTTCGGGGCGACCTATATGGTAATTGCACCGGAACACCCCATGGTAAAAAGTCTAACTTCAGACGCTCAGAAAAAGGCTGTAGAAGATTATATTGAACAAGCTGCAAAAAAAAGCGATCTGGAAAGAACAGATCTTGCTAAAGATAAAACAGGTGTTTTTACCGGTTCATATGCGGTCAATCCTGTAAACGGAAAAAGCATTCCAATATGGATATCTGATTATATTCTTATTTCTTATGGAACAGGGGCAATTATGGCTGTTCCTGCTCATGATGACCGCGACTGGGCTTTTGCTAAAAAATTTGATCTTCCGATCATAAAAGTTGTTGCCTCAAAGGATGAAGTTGAGAGTCTTGGAGGATGCACTGTATTGAAACAGGCAGCTCAAGACCCGGCTTCTTATGCAGAATTAATAAAAAAATTCCCTGCTATTTTTACCGAACTGTGTGAATGCACAACTGCCGACGGCTATACCATTAACAGCGGTACTTTTACCGGATTGGAAACAGAACAAACTATTCCTTCAATTATTTCATGGCTTACAGAAAAAGGAATCGGTAAAAAAGCGGTAAATTATAAGCTTAGAGACTGGGTTTTCAGCCGGCAGCGTTACTGGGGAGAGCCTATACCCTTAGTTCACTGCAAAAAATGCGGCTGTGTTCCGCTTGAAGAAAAAGATCTGCCCCTTGAATTGCCGAATGTAAAAACGTATCAGCCGACGGGAACAGGAGAAAGCCCGCTTGCAGGCATAGATGATTGGGTTAACTGTACCTGCCCCGTCTGCGGCGGAAGCGCCAAACGCGAGACAAATACCATGCCCCAGTGGGCAGGTTCGTGCTGGTACTATTTGCGATATTTAGATCCTGCAAATACAGAAGAATTTGCATCCCAAAAATCTATTAGTTACTGGATGCCGGTCGATCTGTATGTTGGAGGGGCTGAGCATGCTGTTCTGCACCTGTTATATGCACGGTTCTGGCACAAGGTTCTCTATGATTTAGGCTTAGTAAATACAATAGAACCCTTCCAGCGTTTGGTAAATCAGGGAATGATAACCTCTTATGCTTTCCAAAGAAAGAATAAGACTCTTGTACCTACAGACGACGTTACAGAAAAAGAAAACGGTATTTTCATTGATAACGAAACTGGAGAAGAACTAGAGCGTGTTGTAGCAAAGATGTCAAAATCGTTAAAGAATGTTGTAAACCCTGATGATGTGATTAAAGAGTTTGGTGCAGATTCTGTGCGTATGTATGAAATGTTTATGGGACCTCTTGAAGTTTCAAAACCCTGGAGTACACAAGGGCTCATCGGCGTAAATAGATTTCTTGAACGAATCTGGGCAGTAAGCGAAAAACCGCTTGATGACCGCAGCCTGAATGACGAAACCCTTACAGACATACGAAAACTGCTTCATAAGACTATCAAAAAGGTAAGCGAAGATACTGCAAACCTTAATTTCAACACTGCCATCAGTCAAATGATGATTTTTATTAACGATGTTACAAAAATGGACAGCATTCCGCGCTCTTTATGGACAGATTTTGTTAAGCTCGTCTCAGTGTATGCACCTCACATGGGGGAAGAACTCTGGGAAAAGCTTGGGCATAAAAAAACCATCAGCTATGAAGTATGGCCTTCGTTTAATGAAGAATACTGCATAGATGACCAGTGTACGATTGTTGTACAAGTTAATGGTAAAATTAGAGATAAATTTGAAACTCCTATGAATTCTCCTACCTCAATTATAGAAAAAGCAGCCCTTGAAACCGAGGGTGCTAAAAAATTTATTGACGGAAAACAGATTGTAAAGGTAATTGCAGTACCGAACAAATTGGTAAACATTGTAGTAAAATAGGACTGCAGAATCCAATATTTACTCCGATTATCGGCAACCCTGAATTAGTTTCAGGGTTGTTTTTTTATTTAGCAGGCTGCCTTATTCAAGGCTAATTAGTGAAATAGATTCTTGAGATGCTGCATCGAATAAACCCTTACTGGTAATTTTTAAAACGGGCATTGCAGTATAGGCAAGGTTCGACAATGTTGTAATAGGTTTTGATAAGGGGCACCCGAATACAGCTAGTGTATTTTTTAGTTTTTGAATTTTTTCAATCACCGTTTCGGCACATTCTAAAGACATTATTCCGGCAAGCGGAAGAGCCAATTCTGCAATGATTTGCCCATCCTGTATGAAAACTATTCCTCCCTGTAATGCAATTACACGGTTCACAGCATTGACAATATCAGAATCGTAAACACCAAAGGCTATAATATGATGTTCATCATGAGAGACCGACATCGCAATGGCGCCTTCCTTCAAGTTAAATCCCTGAACAAAAGCAGCTTGAGGATTAAAGGTGCCGTAGCGTGAATAATAGACAAGCTTAAGGCAGTCAATTTCCGGCATGCTGCTTAAATAGCCTCCGTAAGAAGTCATCATTATTTTTTTGTGCATGGTACTTGCTTCGCCGTCATAACAGCATATTGTATGGACTTTTACAGTTTTCTTTGGAGATCGAATTAATAAACTGTCCGGATGAACAGGTTTTGTGCAAAAATCATTCACGGCAGTCAAAGAATCTTTACATTGAGCAGGAAAACGGGAGGGTTCTTCGTGTGAGTAAATACACTTTCCCTTAATGTATACATGCAATAAAGAAAAATCTTCCAGATTATTGACAACTATAAAATCTGCAGAATCCCCTTCTCTTAATAAACCCGCAGGCATCCCGTAATGCAGTACCGGATTAAGACTTGCGCAGCGCAGTACAGAAAATAAGTCTGCCCCATTTTTTACCGCCCGTACAACAGCATTTCTTATGTATCCCTTCGTCATTGTGAAACATGATTCAGTCTCTGAACACAGCATGATTGAATCTTCAAATTCATTTATTAAAGGTATATAGTCCGTTATGCTGTCTCCGCATGAATTAAGCATAAGCTGAACCTTACAACCCAAAGAAAGCTTTTCTGCCGCATCTTCATAACTTATACAGCGGTGATCAGTGCTAATTCCAGCAGAATAATATTTAACAAGGTTATTCTTTGATAATCCGGGTGCACAGCCGTCAACAGGCTTCTTATATTGTTCGGCATATTTTATTTTGAGCAGTTCCTTCTCATCCTCAATCAATACACCAGGAAAATCATTTATCTCTCCCAGATGACTTATATCAGCTCGAGCTAATAATTTTTCAATATCTGATAAGGTATACCGGCCTTCAACCTCTTCGGAGGGCGCCCCGGTGGAAAAATAAAAGGGAAGATCTTCGCAGTTTTTTTTTAGTAAATCAAAGCCTTTAATACCCAACACATGCACTATCTCATGAAAATCGGTAACGGCACCAATAGTTCCCTGTGAAAGTGCTACACGGGCAAATTCTGAGGGTATTAAGAAACTTGATTCTTCATGTATATGAGAATCAATAAAACCGCATAGAATGTAGGGTATTTTTTTTGCTTCGTTTAAGGATACAGAGAGTATTGACAAGTCTTTTTGTATGCGCTGAATTTTTCCATCATCATTAATCTCTATACTTGCCGGAAAAATTTGTTTTGTATGAATATCGACAAGGCTGCCCGTAATTTTCTGCACAATGAACCTCTTTATCTAAAGTATAACACGCTACGTGATTGCCGTCATTACTAAAATAATGTAATATAGCATTATTATGAATTTCATTGATTTAAGAAGCGACACAGTTACCTGGCCTACCGACCAAATGAGAGAGGCTATGAAAAATGCAGCAGTTGGAGATGATGTTTATGGTGATGACCCTACAACTATTGAACTTGAATCGTATGCAGCCAGTTTAACAGGAAAAGAAGCTGCTATATTTGTTCCTTCCGGCACATTCGGCAACCAATTAGCCTTATTTACCCATTGCAGAAGGGGTCAGGAAGTCGTACTCGATGATTCATCTCATATAGTACAGCATGAAGCAGGGGCATCGAGCATTATTGCAGGAGTCCAGCTGAGAACTGTGAGCGCACAGGGACCGGTTCTTGATCATGAAGAATATGCTTCCAGAATACGTGTTAACAAAGATATTCATGAGCCGGAAACAGGATTAATATGTCTTGAAAATGCCCACTCTCTTGGTTCCATTTTACCTTTGTCATTCATGGAACAAATGAAATACGTTTCGAGCAGGTATCATGTACCAATACACCTAGACGGCGCACGTTTGTTCAACGCCTGTCTTTCGCTGCACGTTCAGGCTGTTGATATAACCAAATATGCAGATTCTGTTATGGTGTGTCTTTCAAAAGGATTATGCGCACCCGCAGGCTCCTTTTTAGCAGGAACTGCATCATTTATACATAAAGCAAGGGCTAATAGAAAAATAATGGGCGGAGGAATGAGACAAACAGGGTTCTTGGCCGCTGCAGGCTTAGTTGCCTTAAAAGAAATGCGTACTAAACTCTCAAAAGATCATGATAATGCTGATTACTTAGCAAATGAGCTTTCTCAATTTGAACAGATAGAGGTTGATTTTTCCCGCCGCGACATAAACATGGTATTTTTCGCTTTCAAAAATGTATCTATTGATCCTGAAGGATTAGCGGATTACTTTAAGACAAACGGGATACTAATTAATAAATGCGATACAAAGGGAGTATTCCGCTTTGTTACTCATCACTGGATTGAAAGAGTGCATATAGATTCTGTTATAGAAGTTATGGGAAAATTTCTTCAATAACTGCTCAAAAGAAGGCTGAGCTTCAGCAGTCTACTTTTCGGAATTTCTCCAATAATGAATAAATTCCAGCATATATTGCTGAACATTATTAAACCATTTCTTCTGCAGAAGAACAGCTTCTTTTCCTATAAACCGGTAATGCCAGCATTCCCAGCGGTAACCGGTAACCATTTCGTACCCCTGTGGATACGATAATGAAAATCCGTAGTTCCCGGCATTTAGTTCCAGCCATTTTCCAGCCTTAGTCAATGCAAAATCGTCTGTAATTGATCCAAAATCTATGGCAGTCCCCAGCTGATGCTGACTCGTACCCGGACGGGCAGATTCCCTGTCAGCAGCTTCCTTACCCAGCTGCTTTACATTTCTTTCATATAAGTTTTTTTGGTACTCATAGGACCGGTATGTAGAACTTACAAGAATAGAGATTCCTTCATTCTTAGCTGTCTGAGACATTTCTCTAAGAGCAGCCTCTGCAGGCATACGCAGAGAAAGATCATTTCTATTCAATCTATAAAGATCATTAGCCTTTAAAGGTATAATATCATTAGGTACAAATGTTTCAGAAAGGTAATGGTTTTTATCTGCGAGAATCAATACATCATGTATGTCGTTTACGAGAACACCCTCTAAATCCTGTAAAAACTCTTCCGTGTTATTAAGAATATTTTTTGCCAGAAGAGAAGCCTCTCCGTTCGCGTCGGTGAATACGGCCGAAGGAGAAGACAAGAGGCTCCTTAAACGCTGTTCTTTAGGACTAATTGTTACCGTACTCAAACTTACTCCTGAAACAACTTCACTTCCGGGGCTTTGAGCATCAGGATTATGTGCCGGTTTCGTGCAGGCAGACTGTATAAAAAATAAAAGAAACAAAAGAAAAACTGATGCAGTTTTTTTTAACGAGGAAGCTTTTGTAATGGTCATAATGGTTTTCCTATAAAACTTCTGTTACAGACTGAATAAGAGAGAAAGTATCTGTAAAACCAGTTGAGTCGAGTGCTTTTCGTGCTTCAATTGAGGGCCGCATTATATATAAGCGGTACCCGCTGTCTTCGGCCTCGTTAAAAGCAGCTAAAATAACACCTAAACCGGAAGAATCAATATTTGTAACGAGAGACATATCAACTACTACATTGGTATCGCGAACAAGAGAATACAGTTTTGCTTGAAATTCGGAAAATGTATAAGAGTTAATAGTGCCGCTGGCTTCTAATAAAACATAGTTTGCACCTTTTTTTTCCAAAAGCTTTAATTGTTCCATATACTATCCTTATTTTGACAAATATTTAATTGCTAAAACAGAAACATCGTCTTCGAGTTCCTTTGAAGTAAACTCTAGAAGACTTCTGTGCATAAATTGAGCCATTCGGTCTGCCGGATATGCCAGATTTTCCATGATTGATTTCTGAATTCTTTCTTTTCCAAACGATTCACCGCGCAAAGACTTAGATTCAATAAGTCCGTCAGTACAACCGAAAATTATGTCGCCGGGATTAAGCTTAACCTTTTTAACCTTAAGCAGTTTGTCAATATTCTTAACAAATCCTAATACACGTCCGTCACCCTGAATTTCAATAACATTGTTGTAAGCCTGACTATACATAAACAAGGCGGGAATACCGCAGTTGATGTAGTATAAGGTATTGTCGCTAAAATCGATGAGCATGAAAATACCGGACATAAAGGTTCCCTTTGGAAGATTTGTCCTTATAAAAAAGTTAATCTTTTGTACAAGTTCCTTAAAATCCTTTGTTTCGGTAAGGAAGGTTCTAATAAGAGACTTAACAATAACCATCGACATACTTGCATTAATACCCTTTCCGCTCAAGTCTCCAATAACAGAAATATAGCGGTCATCGGTCAGCCTGATAAAGTCAATAAATTCACCGCCAAGATTATGAGCTGATAAAGACAAATACCCGATATCAACCTTTGAATTATTAATGTGGTCAACATTTTCCTGAATGGATTGAATAATCTGACCGGAATACTGCAGCTCACGGCTTACCGTACCAACGATTGCTTCATTTGCAATGTTCATCATATAATAACCGACAACAAAGAAATATGAATACAATTCCAGGAAAACCTTATAATCATAATCGGTAAAGACATTGCCCAGACGTTTTTCGCCGAGGATTATGGCACCGAAAATATGCCGTCCTCCGTGGAGAAGAACAAGAGCATCTGCCTTTGTTTTATCAAAAAGAGACTGCAGCTCCTTACGGGCGCCGGAAAGGCTGTGATGAGCATCTATATGACTTCTAAATATAACAGGATGATCTGCGTTCAAAATTACATCGAACATGGGGTTATCGAGCCTAATCGAAAGCTTTCGTTCCGAGGAGCTGTACACCGAAAGAAGTTCTTTATCATTAAGCTCAATAAGAACATCAACAGAGGATGTATCAATATTTTCCTGAAGAATTTTTACCAGTCTTTCTGTTACTTCCGTTGAGTTTTCCGTATAATCAAGAGAAGCAAGGTCATCTTCGAAGTGGCGGGCATAATCTGCTTCGCGGCCCCTTTTACTTGATCTTATTGCTTTGACGACATGATAACTTATGAAAAGTAGAACAAAGACAGCACCGAGATAGGCCAAAATGAATGTTGAAAGCGACTGTTGTTTTAATGGAAGCAGCAGTGCAAAAATAACACCTGCAAGCAAACTCTGTACCAAAAAAGAATAGGCAAATTTCTGTAAAGAACTTATGATGATTGAAAAATCAAAAAAAGCCGACAGGGTAAACGCTTTGAACATCATCAAGACAAAGGCGGCAAAAGCGAAGGGAAAAAGGGTGTTATACAAGGGATTAACGGTCTGCGATGCAAGATCGAGCAATTTAAGCAGGGCCCAGCAAGACAGAACTGCTCCAATACACACAATAATCTGCTGACGGAAAAGCTTGCTTTTAATTTTTCCCATTCTTAGTACGAGTGAAAGCAGGGATATAACAGGAAGAACGAATAAAAAGAAAGAATTAAATAAGTCAAACCAGTCATAATCTGCAAATAAGAGCTTGCCGGAAAAAGACCAGCCATTGCCTTCCATAATACCAACAGTTTCAAGCTGAAAAAGAATTATATAGGCAGATCCGGCAATAAGGAGTGTATTAACAAAACGGGGGAAAAACTTCTTTTCAAAAGAAGGAAATTGAATGCAGTACTTGAAAAAGCTCATAGAAAACAGCGACACAGTAAATAAAGTAAGAGAACCAAGTATTTTTTCAAGTTGATTATTGTTAAATAAATCAACCAATATGCATGCCGCAATAGCAAAACTGATAACGGCTGCATTAAGAGAAATGTTGATAATTGGTCTTATTCGCATTTCATCAGACTTAACGTCTGTAATCATAGCAAACCAGATAAAAAAGCAGCCTAACAATATGTTTAATACGAAAAAAATCATACCTTACCTCTCAATTTTTGCTACAAGCATAGTTACGTCATCACGAAGTTTTTTATTTCCGTTATAACTCATTACTAAGTCAGCGATATCGTCAATAAACTTTTGAGCAGATTTTAATGCACTATTTTGAATAGTGTTCATGTAAAGCTCTGTATTTCCCAGTTCCACACCGTCATCATCCATTACTTCTGAAACACCGTCAGATGCCATTAGAATGAGGTCGCCTCTGTAGAGTTTCTGCTCTGCAACCTCAATATCATCAATATCAATAATACCAATAAGAGAACAGTTTGATGAAAGAGGTTTTATTTTATAACCGGCCGGAGTTTGTGTAACAACAAGGGGATCCGACATTGACGCATTTATATAGCGTATATTCATTTTTTCGGTATCAATAATACCAATAAATAATACTGTATATTTATCCTGAAGTCTCATTCCCTTTATAGCACGGTCTATAGCCCTTACGGTTCCTGCAAGGTCCTCTTTGTTTTCAATAATTTTAACAACATTCATTACCAAGCCCATAACTAAGGCAGCAGCTAAACCCTTACCCGAAACGTCTCCAAGCATCACAAGCGTTTTATGATCATTCATAGGAAGCACACTGTAATAGTCGCCGGATACGTTTACAAGAGGTCTAAAATACGCTGCAACATCAAGCTTTGGAATGTCGGGCATTTTTTGAGGAAGAAACGATCTCTGGGTTTCAGCAAGCATTGTCCATTCTTTGGAAAGTTCTGCAATTTCACTTAAACTGGTAATTGTCTTCGACCGTTCTTCAAAACGGGTAAACTCGTTAAATAACCGCGGATAAATAATAGGATCAAAAAGTTTTGTATAACGGCAGAAAACATAAAAATGCTTTGTTCCATGAACAAGAAAAAAGCCTCTGGTCTCTCTTAGATCGGAGACGATGCCTAACTCCTTGTCCATGAAATAAAAACCTTCGGGCCAGCGGGCCGAGAAGTTTAATTCCAAAACACGCATTGTCTCATCTGAACAGGTAAGACGGTCGGGACTATTATATATAACATAGTTATTTTCCCGGTCTACATACAGAACAGAACAGTCTGCCTTATCTTCAAGAACGGTTTGTATTGATTCAATAAAATCATCTACCGAATAACTAAAGCGCAGTTTTTTAATAAAATCTGACAGCAATCCTGTTTCTTTTGAATTAAGAGCCCTTCGTTCAGCCTTGGCGACACGGCTTGAAGTAAGCAGCGATGAAGCTATTTGGAAAACACAAAAAACAATAGCACCGACGATTAAAGAAGATAAAAAAGACCCCTCTCCAAGCAGCATCATAGACAGTACTACAAAAAATAATCCGGAGAATACGTTTACACCAAAAATAATAAAGCGCCGTCGTGATTTATACATTTCTTGCCTCTATAAAAAATTATCTTATATTATTCTCGGACAAAATAGGGTAAATAAACATACCCAAATAAAAAAATCCGAACCTTTTTGAATTATACCATAGAACAGCGCAAAATGGTAGTAAAAAATGAAAAAAGCAGCCCCTGAGGCTGCCTCCTTTCTATTACTCTTAGCTGGTCCGCAGTTCCGACAAAGATAAAAGACCGGGAGAATCATTTTGTCCTTCAACCTTTGCTACCTCTTCCAATAAAGAGCGGGCCTTCATTGAAAGTCTCGAAGGCACCTGTACAATGACCTTAATATAAAGATCGCCCTTTTTCTGAGTGCCGGTTATAGGAACTCCCTCATCTCTAAGACGAAGCAGCTTACCGTGCTGTGTTCCGGCAGGAATCTTCACCTTAATTTTTTTCTCGTCAAGCGCGGTAATATGAATGTCGGCACCCAGTGCTGCCTGTGTTATTGAAATTGGAACAGCGCAGTATAAATCCTGACCGCTCCGTTCAAAGTGACTGTGAGGTTTAACATGAATTACTATAAAAAGATCTCCGGGCGTTCCGCCGTTTTTTCCCGCATCTCCCTGACGGGGAATAGTAATCCGTTTACCGTCATCTATTCCGGCTGGAATAGTCGCAATAATTTTTCGCCGTTTTGACTGCAGGCCGGAACCGCCGCAGGATTTACAAGGATTATCAATTATAGTTCCTTCACCCTGACAGCTTGGACACGGCTGAGAAACAGAGAAAAACCCTGCACTTCTGCGGACTTGGCCGGCACCCTGACAAGAAGGGCAGGTTTTGCGTTTTGCACCTTCAGAGCCGCCGGAACCGCCGCAGGAATCGCACTGTTCACTGTGTTGAAAGGATATTTCTGATTTAGTACCATAAACAGCATCTTGAAACGAAATTTCTAAATCATACCGAAGACTGGCACCCTGGTTTGAGCGCTGACCTCCGGAAGATCTCCTGGATCCGCCGCCGAAGAAGTTTTCAAATACGCCCGAAAAGTCGCCGAAAATATCTTCAAAATCACGGAAAACGCTTGAATAATCACCGCTTCCGCCGCCGCCCATTCCTTCAAGACCGGCAAATCCGTATTGATCATACATCTGCCGCTTTTGTTCATCGGACAGAACTTCATATGCTTCTGTAGCTTCTTTAAATTTATCTTCTGCTTCTTTGTTACCGGGATTTTTATCAGGATGATATTGAACGGCAAGTTTTCTGTAGCCTTTTTTAATTTCATCCTTGGAGGCGCCTTTCTGCACGCCTAGCACTTCATAGTAATCTCGTTTTGCCATGTAACAACCTTCCGGTAAGAAAAATTTTCAATTAATGCTTTAACAATTATCAATTTTTATTAAAGCTCTGTACTATATCATAAAAAAGACCTTCGTCTCAATGAGCGAAGGTAAGAATATAACATAGAAGTAAAAACTTCTATGTTATATTTAATGAGGCAGCTTATTTGTCGTCATCGACTACTTCGTAGTCAACATCGTCTGCTGTACCTTTTTCCGGACCAGGTCCGGCCGATGCTTTACCCTGAGGACCTGCGCCTTCAGAACCGGCAGCACCTTGAGGTCCTGCAGCCTGCTGCTGCTTGTAAACCTCTTCGGCAATTTTATAGGAAGCCTGTTTCAGTTCTTCTGTTTTTGCCTTAATAAGATCAATGTCATCACCGGCGAGAGCCTGCTTTAAGGCGGCTGAGGCTTCTTCAATTTTCTGCTTATCTGCAGGAGCTACCTTTTCGCCTAATTCCTTCATACTCTTTTCTGTAGCATAAAGAAGAGAATCACCCTCATTGCGGATCTCTACTCTTTCACGTTCTTTTTTATCGGCTGCAGCATTGGCTTCTGCTTCTTTAACCATGCGGTCAATTTCCGATTCACTCAAGCCGCTTGAAGACTCAATTCGGATGTGCTGTTCTTTACCGGTTCCAAGATCTTTTGCAGAAACGTGAACAATACCGTTTGCATCGATGTCGAAGGTAACTTCAATCTGCGGAACACCGCGGGGTGCTGCAGGAATACCGATAAGATCGAACCTTCCAAGGGTTCTGTTCTGCGAAGCCATCTCGCGTTCACCCTGAAGAACATGTATAGATACTGCAGTCTGGCCGTCGGCAGCTGTTGAAAATATCTGGCTCTTCTTCGTAGGAATAGTAGTATTGCGGGGAATGAGCTTTGTAAAAACTGCTCCCATTGTCTCAATTCCAAGTGAAAGAGGTGTAACATCAAGAAGAAGAACGTCTTTAACATCGCCGCCGAGAATACCGCCCTGAATAGCAGCCCCTACAGCTACAGCCTCATCAGGGTTAACACCCTTTGATCCTTCTTTTCCGAATAATTCTTTAACTACCTGTAAAACCTTAGGCATGCGGGTGGAACCGCCGACAAGTACAACCTCATCAATCTGATCTATGGTAACACCTGCGTCTTTAAGTGCTTTGCGGCAGGGTTCCTTTGTTCTTTCAAAAAGATCATCGCACATCTGTTCAAATTTTGCACGGCTTAACGATTTTTGAAGGTGCTTAGGTCCGCTTGCGTCTGCAGTAATAAAGGGAAGATTAATTTCTGCATTTGTAACATTTGAAAGCTCAATCTTAGCTTTTTCTGCTGCTTCTCTTAAACGCTGCAAAGCCATTCTGTCCTGTGAAAGATCGATTCCGGTATCAGATTTAAACTCGCTGACAAGCCAGTTAATTATCTTGCGGTCAAAATCGTCACCGCCTAAGTGAGTGTCGCCATTGGTGGACTTTACTTCAAAAACACCGTCGCCGAGTTCAAGAATTGATATATCAAAAGTTCCGCCTCCAAGATCGTATACGGCGATCATTTTTTCATTTTTCTGATCTTTATTAAAACCGTATGCTAAAGATGCGGCAGTCGGCTCATTAATAATTCTCTTTACATCAAGACCTGCAATGCGTCCGGCATCTTTTGTAGCCTGGCGTTGTGCATCATTAAAATATGCAGGAACGGTAATAACAGCCTCTGTTACTTCTTCACCAAGATAATCTTCCGCAGTTTTCTTCATTTTTTGAAGAATAAATGCTGATATTTCCTGTGAGGAATACTGCTTTCCGTCTATATTGATGCGGATATCGTCATTTCCATAAGGCTCTACCTTATAGGGAACCATCTTTGCTTCACCGGTTAATTCGTTAAACCTGTGCCCAATAAAACGTTTAATTGAATAAACAGTGTTTTCAGGGTTGGTAATCATTTGGTTTTTTGCAGGCTGACCAACAATACGTTCACCTTTAGAAGTAAAACCAACAATTGAAGGAGTAGTTCTTCCGCCTTCTGAATTCTGAATAACAACAGGTTCTCCGCCTTCCATAACAGAAACACAAGAGTTTGTTGTACCTAAGTCAATTCCAATAATTTTTCCCATACTATTTCTCCTATCCTGAAACGGCACCTATGCCGTTTATATTATTTTTTAGTCGGCGGAAACTGATCCGTCCGGCATATGCACCATAACTTTTGCAGGTCTTACAACCCGGTCCTTAAGCATATAACCTTTCAAGTATACTTCTGCACAAACAGGCTCCGCAACGGCTGCTTGATTCGTAGCAATGGCTTCATGCTTATCATGATCAAAAGCGTCGCCCTTTTCGCAGTAGGCTACAAGGTTGTATTTTGACTCGAGCATAGCTCTCATCTGCTTGTTAATCATTGTAATACCCTGTACAACAGGGTTTATTTCTTCCGTACCATCAGACTGAGTTACGCTTCCCAATGCACGGTCAAAATCATCCAGTATTGAAATCAGATCTTTGAGAAGGTTTGTATTGGCATAATCAATCGCATCCTGCTTCTCTTTAATCATGCGTTTTCGATAATTATCAAAATCTGCAAGTTTTCTTAGATACTGATCTTTGAGCTCAGTGTTTTCTTTCTGCAGTTCGATGATAATATCCTGAGGTGTTTTTTCTTCGCTTTGACCAGCTTCTTCATCAGTTTTCATGTTCTCAGAAGCTTCAGACGATTGATTTTTTTCAACCTCTTGTACTTCTTCTTCTGTGCAGCAAGCTTCCTTTTCTGCACCCTGCTGCTCTTTAGCTTTCTTGTCTGTACCTTTCATGCACATTTCCTGTATTTTTTATTGTTATTACAAGTATAAAATACTAAGGGAAAAATTGATGGTCAAGAAAAAAAGATTTTTTTCTGTCTATTTAAGATTTTTTTCAGGTTTCTGCTGTATAATCGGGTCCTTCATCGGTTATAAAGACCGCAACACGGCAGGGCTCCATACAAACCTCTTCACAAAAGCGCACCAAATCCATAGCAGAAGGAGAAAGTATATCGTCAGGATGATAGGACAGATCTAAACTACAGGATTCGCCTTCACTTACCGCTCTTGAAAATGCACCGTGAAGACGCAGCAGATCATAGGCCGGGGTAAACAAATGCTGAAGTTTTTTTTCCTCATATTTAAGTTTTAAAAACACTGTCTGCATAATTTCAATTTCTTTGTGCTCAGCTTTTTCAGGATTAAAACCGGATTCCGCAGAACAATTATTACAATCCTGCCATTCTGCAAAGTCCAGGAAAAAAAAGGAGGGTTTAATGCGCAGAGGAAAAAGCACAGCCGAAAACCACGGTACTGCGCGTCCCGAAGAATAAAAGACATCGCAGGCGAAAACCGTCCTTTTAATAGAGGCAATATCAGTTTTTGAAAGGAGCGCAGTTTGTGTAAGTGCTGAATCGTCAATAAAAAGGTGATTAGGAAACAAAGATATTGAAAAATCAAGAAGATCGCGAAAAGCCTTGAATGAGGTGCAGTTTATTTCACTGTTAAGAACAATATCAAAACCAAAAACAAGACCCGCATCGTTTAATAGCATTATTTTCTTTGAAAAAGATTTTTTGTCGGACATAGAAAGAGGAAGAAGTACAGAAGAGTAGATTGAGCTTAATGCAGAAACAACAGCTTTATCAAGAAATGAGTAATCAAGGTAAAAATCAAATAAAACAGAATTTTCTTTTTTTTGGACCATCTTAATGAAGCGGAGAAAACGGTCTTTATTAGCAGTGATTGACGGATCCCTTACAGAAATTGTAGTTATGCCCTTTTCACTGAATGTTCCGAGTCCTGTTTCAAGTTCAGAAGAAGAAAAATGGTATTCCGTCACAGAAGATTAATACCTGCTTTTTTACAGATCTGGAGCATATCGTGAGGCCAGGTGCTTACCTGAGTCTCACCGATGTGAGCCTTCCGTAAGAAGTACATACATAAACGCGATTGTCCTATGCCGCCGCCGATTGAAGGAGTTAATTCTCCGTTAAGCAGGCGCTTATGAAAATACAGAGAAGCCCTCTCCTGACAGCCCCTTTCCTCGAGCTGCCGTTTTAAAGATTCCGGAGAAACACGGATTCCCATCGACGAAATCTCAAAAGCATTGCCGAGAATTGGGTTCCAGACAAGAAGATCGCCGTTAAGCCCTCTGTGAGATGCATCGGTTTCACTGATCCAGTCATCGTAGTCCGGAGCGCGGCCGTCATGAATAGAACCGTCTGCAAGCTTTCCGCCGATTCCTATTATGAAAACAGCGCCATATTTTTCTGCCGCCTTATTTTCTCTTTCCTTAGCTGATAATTTAGGATACTCATTGAGCAGATCTTCTGCATAGAGGAAGGTGATGTTATCCGGCAGAGAGGGAAGCAGAGATGGATACCTGTCATAAAGGAAAAACTCCAGTCTTTTCATACAGCGGTATATTTTTTTAACAATATCTTTAAGATAATCTATGGTACGGTCTTCGTCTGCTATAACCATTTCCCAATCCCACTGATCAACATAGAGAGAATGAATGTTATCAAGATCCTCATCTGCGCGGATTGCATTCATGTCGGTATAAATACCAAAACCGGCTGATAAACCGAGATCTGCAATTTTGACACGCTTCCATTTTGCAAGAGAATGAACTATTTCGAGTCTTGTTTCATTCATATCTTTTACGGGAAAACTAACAGCCCGCTCTACGCCGTTCAAGTCGTCATTTAAACCTGTTCCCTGCTGAACAAAAAGAGGAGCTGTGACGCGCGTCAGATTAAGCTCTGTTGATAATGCAAGCTGGAAAAAATCCTTAACGGCAACAATAGCATGTTCAGTCTCTTTAACTGATAAACTAGATGTGTAGTTTTTTGGAACATAGGTTGTAGACATTGGTAACCTCAAAATTAATAAATATGCAGAATTATCCTATTTTTTGCATATTTTGTCTATACTCAGTCAAAACTCAGGTTTTTCTGCATACATACTCCAATTTGTATCTGTAATTGACAGTAAACCACGCAATTTATATACTCGACAAATTATGATTACTTTAAATGAATATTTTAACGGCAATGTTAAGTCGCTATCTGTAAACAACAACGAAGGAAGATCGACTGTCGGAGTTATTGATAAGGGTCAATACGAGTTTGGAACCGCAACAATTGAAATAATGCATATTGTTTCAGGAAAGCTTGACGCCCTCCTCCCCGGCGAAACGGAATGGAAAACGTTTTCTAAAGGAAGCTCGTTTCGTATTGAAAAGGGACTAAAATTCTCTGTCAGAACTGAACAGGAAACAGCCTACCTCTGCGAATACAAATAAACTCCGTAAGTTGATTTTTTCATGGATGCCGTGCGGCAGGACGCCGCACCACAATACCGAACGAAGCCACCGCTTCGTTCCAAGCATAATTTTTACCATGGATGGTAAAAATTTGCTTATGGATGCCGCGCAACACGATGTTGCGCCACATTGCGCAGGAGTTTTGCGAAGCGAAACTCCGTAAGTTCTTTTTCGCAGGGATGCGTGTGCCATGGATGGCACACCAAACTAATGCAGATTTTTGCGAAGCGAAAATCTGAAAGTTGATTTTCGCACAGATGCAGTGCGGCAGGACGCCGCACCAGTACAATGCAGATTTTTGCGAAGCGAAAATCTGAAAGTTCATTTTCGCACAGATGCAGTGCGGCAGGACGCCGCACCAGTACAATGCAGATTTTTGCAAAGCGAAAATCTGAAAGTTGATTTTTCCATGGATGGAAAAATCAACTTATTTCCACGGAAATATAAAACTTCTCAATGTTCTCGGGCCCAGCGTTTCATTATCCTCTGCAACAAGTTCATCCCAGGGAATATGTTTTCGCGCTTCCTTCAAAGAAAGTTCAGGATGCTGTTCAAGCCAGTCATATTTATACATTCTCAGCTTTAATGCATTATTATGAGCAAGTATTATACCTGCAATTCCAGGAGCGAGAAAAATTAACACGACTGAAAAAATAAACAAAAATAAAGAGTAAATCCCCATGAAAACGGTAAAAAAGGTATTATCAAAAAAAAGAATATAAGACTTTTTAAACGTTTTTTTGAAGCCTCCTCCAAGCTGCGAGTACAATGGTAAAAACCATTGAAAAGCAAGAATAGAAACAAATGCAATCCAGAATATTACTGCAGCCAGTGCTATACCTAACAAGTTACCCATGCGGAGGTAAAAAGGAACTGCCATGGATGTAATAAAAAGCATACCCATTACAATAAGGGCAAACAACACAGCATCCTTCCAGACAGAAGGAATCTGCTGAAACACTTCTTTTACGGGAATGGACTTATAATTTACCATTTTTGCACTGCATGCACTAACGGCAAACATCAATACCGACAGCAGCATACCTAAAATAATCAATAAGGGAATTGCTGCTGCAGGATAATCTATTACGGTGCCGACGAGAAAATATCCGCCGATAACAACAACATACATGATGACATTTTGGGCAAGAATTGTGAATAAATTATCCCAACCGTCAAAAAAATTTTTCTTCAAATAAAACAAAGTCATAACCAATGTTTTATAGCATATTAAAAGTCTAGTCAATTGTTCCATGCTATGCTAAAATATAAGTATGAACTTAGAATACACAAATATATCATCACTAATATCGCAAATTCACAATTATTCATCAAATTTCTTAAAAACAAGGCTTACCCAGGAAGGATTACCGGAACTTGTTTCCTCTCACGGATTTATTTTATACAAGCTGTCTTTAACAGAATCGCTAACAATGACAGACTTGGCAAAAAGTATTAATAAAGATAAGTCCACAACAACCGCCTTAATTAAAAAACTTGAAAGAGCCGGTCTTATTGAGAGAAAATCATCAGACAAAGACCGCAGGGTTATCTATATTCAGCTGTCTCAAAAGGGTGCCAAGTTTGCCGATGCAATGTCGTCAATTTCTAAAGAACTTACGGAAACCTGCTATAAAAACTTTACAGAACAGGAAAAAGCCGTTGTATTTGAACTGCTCATCAAATTAAGCAGAAATTTTGAAGAAGTAAAACCTGATTAAGCAAATTTCTTTCTTTTGCAGACTGATATTGAATGTTTTTTTTTGACAAATCACAAACTGCCTTGTACACTGTTCATAAGAATTTACTTACCGGGGCAGATATGAATAGACTTCGTTTTGCTGTATTGCTTGATAATACCTTCTCATATTTTCAAGAAGAGCCTTACTTAGGCATCACCCGTTATACCCGGGAGAATAATATTGACGCTGTTTTTTTCGGTATGGGGTATTTTAACCCTAAATATGCGGAAAATAAGGCTAAAGAAATCTTTTTTGAAATGATCGGCAAGGAAGAATTTGACGGAATAATCATCATTTCAACATCGCTGCTGAACTCCGACGGCGGAAGCATTCTTAAATCGCACCTGGAAAAACTTAGTACTATTCCCATGGTTTCTATAGGACCGCCGGTATGCGGGGAAGATTCGTTCAGCCTGGATAATGCAGCTGGTATGAAATCTATAATGCAGCACCTTATTAATTACCACGGATACAAGAAATTTGCCTATGTTTCGGGTCCGGTTTCCAACGATGAGGCGAGAATCAGGCTTGAAACGTATAGAGAGGAACTGACTAAGGCCGGTATACCTGTTAATGAAAAGCACGTATACATGGGACACTTTATAACGCCGTCCGGGGAACAGGCTTTAGATTATTTTTTGGATGAAATTAAGTACAAACCCGAAGTCATAGTCTGTGCAAACGACTTAATGGCGCTGGGTATTTGGAATAATATGAAAAGAAGGGGCTTATCCATCCCTTATGATATAGCACTAACAGGCTATGATGACAGCAGACTATATAATCTGCTTCAAAACCAGTTTACAACTGTCAGACAATCCTTTGACGATTTAGGATATGCGGCATCAAAAAGACTGCATGAAAACATTCAGGGAATAAGAGGACCGGGTGTAAAACCCTTTTCTGCTGAACTCAGAATTAAAAGTTCATGCGGATGTGTTGATTATTATCAGCGTTTTGAAAAACAAAAAACAGATGAGCAGGAAAACAGTACTTCAAAGGTTGTGTATCCAAAGCTGGAAAAGGTTCTTGATAATCTTGAAACAGATATTTTGAAAGCTGCGGATAATTATGAATTTTTTAAGATTTGGGCAGACTATATACATGAAGTGTTATCCAAATATTTTCCCGTTAACCGGCTTGAAGAAAAAATAATAGATCTTATTTCTGAAGATAAGACCGCCAGCGAAAAACTGTACCCCATTCTTCCTGCCCTGCATTCACTACTTTTAGAAGAAAGCGAGCAGCAGGTATTTGCAAGCCTTCAGATCCAGACTATGTATCAGGATTACATATGGCTGGCACTGGATCATCTTCAAAATGAAATTTTACAAGACCTCGATCTGCAGAACCACGAACAGAGTTTTGCACGCCTTATGAACGATGCGGGATCTTCGTCATTCCATGTTATCAGTTTTTTAGACTCCCAAAACCCTTTGCAGTCTGCCCAGCTGGTTTTTTCCCGTAATAATGACGGTTCAAGTTGGAAACCCGGCGAAAAATCGTGGTTTCCTCCAAGAGGTAAATCCTATGTAGTAAACCTTATAGGTTTGGATGAGGAAAGATCGGGATATTTTGTAATTGACAGCGGATTGATTTATCCCAAGGTGTACGAAACCTTGCGGGTCAGATTGTCATCAACAGTAAAAGACATGATGATCATGAAAAATATTAAAGAGTTAAATAAAAACCTTTTTACGGAAATACATGCCAGAGAAGAAACAGAGCTGCAGCTCAAAGAAGCCTTGTCTATGGTTGAACGCATTTCTGTTATGGACGAGTTAACACAGCTGTATAACAGGCGCGGTTTTTTTGACACTGCACAAAAGCATATTAAGTTTTTAAAAAGACACAATATCGGATTCTTTCTTTTATACATAGATTTAGACGGTTTAAAACAAATTAATGATGTGTACGGGCACGATGACGGAGACCTGGCGATAATAACAGCAGCCGAATACTAAGGGAAGCTTTACGGGAAACAGATATAGTTGCCCGATTAGGAGGCGACGAGTTCACCGCAGTGATAAGCAAGGTTGAACCGCCGAATTATGAATCTATTTTTAACCGCATTGAAAAAATACGGATTGAGAAGAATAATAAGCTGAATAAACCATGGCAGATAGAGATGAGCATAGGAAATATTTATGTTTCGGCCGAAGATGAACAGGATCTTAGTGAGCTCCTTAAAAAAGCCGATACAATGCTTTACAAAGAAAAACAGTCTAAAAAGAAAGCACGAAAATAGTCTTTTATGAGGTTCTTTCAAAGAAAAATCCCCCGTCCTCTTACCGGCCGGGGGATTTTTTTATTCACTTGCCTGTTTTCTATTTATTCAAAATAAACTCAACACGGCGGTTTTTCCACCAGTTGTCTCTGTCGTCTCTGCTTACAACCGGCTGCCTTCCGCCCACGCCTACTGTTGTAAGACGTGTTCCGGCAACTCCATAGCGTATAAGCATCTCACGGACAGCAGCAGCTCTGGCTTCAGAGAGAGGTATGAGTTCTTCAAGCTCCTCTTTTTCTGTTCCCGTCAGGTTATTCGCATGACCCTCAACACGAACCGTGTAATCGCGGAACTTATTTAAGATTTCTGCAATTCTCTTTAGAACCCGAATGTTATTATCAATTACAGACTGCTCAAGTCCGTTTGAAACTTCACTCTTGCTCTTGAAGTCTGCATTATCGCTCCGGAAAATAATTGAGGGAACCTGTATTTTAAGAACATCGCCTATCCGTATGACTAAAACGTCAATGGAAATAAAGCCTTTAACGATGCTTGTCATACCTAAGTCATCTGTTACCGTGAAAACATACGGATAATCCGTTGCAGACTGGACAAGTTCGCCCGAGTTGCTTCTTCCGTCCCAAATAATGCGCTCAGTAATAGAAGACCTGCCGCTTGTTTTCCAGAAATTTGTACCGTTTTGAGGATCATTAATTTCAAATGACCAGCGTGTAAACGGAACAGCGCTTGTTCCAGCAAGACTGATAAATAGATCATCATCCTGACCGTCGTTATCCGGACTGAAATACTCAGGAGCCGTTCTTACCGTAAGTTTCGGCGGTGTTATTGAACACATGAATGACGGTGTTGTCAGCGAAACAAGATCGCCCTTGGTGTAGGTAATTTCAAGTTTTGCAATAAAGTTTCCTTCGGCAATAGCTCCCGAGGAATTCTTTCCATCCCAGTTTATAAGAGAAGGAAGATCTGCAGAATCGGCATTCGTCCAGCGTCTGACAGTCACTGCATCATTGCGTATAATCTCAAATGCCCAGGAATCGATTCCATCAGTTAAAGACGGCATTATAGTAAATGACTGAATATCTTTAAAAGAATCGCCGTTGGGAGAGAAAGCATCAAGCTCGGCAGTAAGATACGTTTTTACAGACCGGGTGTCTATTGTAATCTGCTTAATTGTACCGGTTGTTTTATTTCCGGCATCATCAGTTGATGAAAGCACAAAACTGTATACTCCGTCGGATAGAATATTGCCTGTTTCATCGGTACCATTCCATTCAAACGACTGTGCATAACCCTGCCAAATGAAGTCTGAAACAACCTTTTGCGAAGAATCAAGAATTTCACCAATCCATTGTTTTTCTTCACTCGTTGTTATTTCAAATGGAACAGCATCTTTTCTTGTGTCCCCGTTTGGAGAGAAAATTGTATAAGGAGATTCAAGAGAAAGAGATGGGTATACCGTATCCAGAATAAAGGGCTGTGTTACAGTAAGAGCCTCACTTCCGTTCTTTGAAACTGTAGCAAGTTTTGCAGTATAAGAACCGTCTGCACAGCGCTCCCCTTCGTCCGATAATCCGTTCCATGAGAATGATGCAGGTAAAGACCGCTTATCTGCATAGGTTTTTACAATCAATCCTTCATTGTTTAAAATTTCCAGTGTGTATTCGGCAATTCCGCTCTTTGTTTTTATAACAGGAGTGAGAACTAAGGAATCCTTAACACCATCGCCGTTTGGAGAAAAGGCTGAATCTTTTACAGTTAATATAACTTCAGTTGTTCCTGTATTGAGCTCAAAAGGATTAGTTTGAGCAAAACCTGTATTTCCTGCAGCATCTGTAGTACCGACCTTGAAAGAATAGAACCCGTCAGCAGCTAAGGTACCGGCATCTGTCAGACCGTTCCATTCAAACATTGAAGGAGGTAGATCTGCAAACTGTATTTTTCTAATAATACTGCCTTTTTCATCCAGAATTTCCCCAATCCACTGGCGTTCTTTAGACGTTGAGATACTTATAACAGCGGCATCCAAATTTCCGTCTCCATCAGGAGAGAAAATTGGTGTTTCTGAACGCACGGAAGAACGGGGCGGAGTATTATCTACAGCAAAGTTTCTGCTTATTTGGGCTTCCTGACCGTTATTAAAAACAGCCTTAAACTGTACCTGATAATCACCGTCAGGCAGAACAGTACCGGAAGAATTTTTACCGTCAAAGTCAAAATTATCCGGAACCTTAGTATCTGTAAAAGTGCGGACTAAAATACCGGAGCTTACAATATCCATTGTCCAGGAAACAAGCCCCTGGGCATTTGGAATTGAAGGCTCTAAAGGAAGAACATCTTTTACACCGTCATCGTTCGGAGAAAAAGGACTCCCCTTGACCATTAAGTTAACTGAACGGGGAACTGCATCGTAGATAATATTGGTTATTTGTGCCGTTTCACTAACGTTTCCAGCTCTATCGACAGAAGTGATTTTATAGGAGTAAACACCGTCAGGAGCCGGTACGCCGCTGTCATCCTTGCCGTCCCATTTAACGGATTCAGGAGACGCATTTTTCCATGTAAACGTTCGGACTGTATTCCCCTGCATATCTGATATTTGAGATGTCCACAAATCCTCCGGTGAACCGGTCTGTACAATAGGAAGCGTACTTTTATTTGCAGCGCCGAAAATTTTTGCGGATTCCGAGGGCTGAGTTAACTCAATATACGGAGCTGTGTTATCAATTACAACAGTAAATGAATTGGTTTTCGCCTCATTCCCGTTATCGTCCTTAGCACTCAGGTAGTAATAATACGTGCCGTCCGGAGCAATTTCGCCGGAATCAAGAACACCGTTCCAAAGAATGGTTTCAGGAATAGCAACACCCTGTTTAGGTTCAAATGTCTTTTTTAAGTTTTGAATAAATTCACCGAAGGATTTTCCGGAAAATAAATTACGAAGAACATCGGTTGCTGTTGCAGGTTTTGTATATTTATTGCCGATTGTTCTAACAATGGCTCCCGCCTCATCGGTGATAATAAAGGACCATTCGCTTATGTAGCGTTTATCCTGAATAACAAGAGGTACGGTAAGTTCATCCTGAACACCGTCATTGTTCGGAGAAATATAAATAACCTTTGAAGACTGTGCAAAAAGCTCAAAGCAAAAAAGACAAAGCAATAATAATAGATACTTTTTCATACTATTCATCTCCCCAAAGATTAACAACAGGAGCCTCTGTATCGCGCTGGCCTAAATAAATAGCAGCACCGGCCGAGGCAACATGCATATCTGTATATAAATTCTGGTATGCGCCTGAGGTAATAATTTCGCTCTGCTGCCATCCACGTTTTGACATAAATTCTGTATCCTTTGCATTAATACCGAACTTAACGCTTATACCTACAGTCGGAATTTGAACCATATGGCCCGTAAGCACCTCGCGCAGGTTAAATTCCCAGCCGGTCTGTATTTGCACTATATTAGCTATAAGAAATGATAAACCGGCGTTGTAAACAACGTTTTGAAAGGTCGGGAATGATAAATCCATGGCTATTCCGCCTGAAAAATGTTTGAGTGCAAAAAGATTTCCTGCAATACCAAGATGAGGAGTAAACATACCCGGAAAACTGCCGGAATCCTGAGAACTGTCTATTCCCGTACCGCCAGAAGACAGCGGTTTACCCATTCCGGTAATTGATGCACCCCATCGGGCATCTTTTAAAAATCCTAAACCCTTAATTGATTTAATGTTGTACCAAAATCCTAAGTCTGCATAAAGAGCCCAATCCATTCCTGTACCGAATGCAAGAGCGGCTCCGGCTCCGACATAAAGCTCATCGGTTAAATCCTTTGCAAACGCACCCCGCAGCGTAAAGCTGTTGCCCAAATTCATCATAGGCAGCCCGCCGGTAAAAATTCCCTGCATTGTAAGGCCGGTAACTCCGAAACGGGAAGGTATAATTAGTCCTATATTTGCAGTCTGACCGTAACCGGCAAGCAGATTGGTGCCGATGACACCGGTGTAGGAAAGATCTACAACCCAGCGCTGCTCACCTGCTATTAAGGCAGGATTGAGCACAATACTCTCCGGT
>Ga0116148_1000958_pt1 | contig 33477 bp, 22 predicted proteins | sample AD_UKC055_MetaG_FD_89786 | JGI IMG/M metagenome (GOLD analysis project Ga0116148, IMG submission 89786) | Active sludge microbial communities of municipal wastewater-treating anaerobic digesters from USA - AD_UKC055_MetaG | ecosystem: Engineered > Bioreactor > Anaerobic > Digestate | place: USA...
CCGTTCCCCGGGTGCAGCTCAGGTAGATGATGTGCTCAAGCGAGCTGAGGTCCGCGTCCCTCTGCCAGAGGATCTTGCCGGTCTTGAGGTCCAGGGCGGTCAGGCGCGCGCCGAGCCCGAACAGGGCGGGCACGGAGAGCCGCCCGTCGCTGGAGCCCAGGGTCGTCGCGTCGGCGCTCTCGACGAAATACACGCGCCCGTCGGCGACGGCGAGGGTGGGGTTGGCGATCGCCCCGCCGGCGGCGTAGGTCCACACGCATTGCCCGTCGTCCTGGCGGGCGGCGAACAGCGACGTGCTGCACACCACCGGCTGCTGGTTCCGCCAGATGATGCTGTCCTCGAGCTTGGTCATCGCCCGCAGCGAGCCGCCCGGCTTGGCGACGCTGCCGACGACCAGGCCGTCCACGCGGGCCAGGTAGCCCCAGGCCTTCTCGCCCGCCGGACCCGGCGCGGGGATCGTCAGGCGGCACTTGCCCGTCTGGGCATCCAGAACCAGGCAACTCTCCCCTGACGCCACCAGCACCTCGCGGTCAGTCGCGACGACCGAACTGGAGTCCTTGAACGCGGCCACGCGAACCGAGTCGGCGATCGGCTTCTCCCACAGGACGAACCCGTTGTAGGCGTCGAGAACCGACAGGTGATTGAAACCGGGCACGAACAGCCGCCCGTTGACGACCAGCGGGGCGGGGCCCTTCTTGTGGCGGTCGACCATGTCGTGCGGGCCCGGTCGGCCGAACCACTGAAGTTCCATCGGCCCGGCGTGCATCTGGTCGTTGCTGCACGCGGTGTTGCCCGGGTCGCCGTAGAAATGCGACCACTCGCCGCTGCCGGCCAGCGGCCCGCGCCGCGCCACGCCGTGGGCCACTTCCTTCCCGGTCGTATTCCACCCCGGCAGCAACCGAATGCCCCATCCAGACAAATGGCGGTGTGGGTCCGTGCCGCCCGCCAGGGCGATGTCCACCACCCCGCCGAACGGACGCATCACGCGCAGGATGCCCTCCACAGCCTCGGTGGGAGGCAGACGCCCGCTCAGCGAGCCCTCGCAGACGATGAGGTTGGCGAAGTACCGCGGATACGGCAAGCTCTCGGAAGTGCCGCAATGGACCTCGATGCGATTGCCGTACAGTCCTGTCCGCATCAGCGCGGCCCGCATGGCGCGGGCCTTGGCGGCATCGGCCTCGCGGCAGATCACGCGGAAGTCGGACCGCTTGGCAATCTCCCAGGCGAGTTGGCCCGTGTTCGCGTCCAGCACCAGGCAGTAGCCGGCCTTTACTCCGGCGGCCGCGATGGCGTGCTCGGCGGCCTGCTCCAGCAACGCTCTGGGCGGGAATGGGGCGTTTGTCCTGGGCTCCTCCGTCGTGCGGGTCTGGGCCGTCTTGGAGGCATAACAGAGGGTCCGCCCGTCGGCCAGGCTGACCAGCAGCCGCCCCTCGGAAACGGCGAGCCCCTCGACCGTCCCGTACACGGCCGTCCGCCACAGCCGCTTGCCGTCGGCGGCGTCATGGATGGCGATCTCGCCGGGCCCGGCGACGATGAGTTGGGCGCCCGCCTGGATCATCGTGCGGGCCTTGCCCGCGGGCACGGACCATAGCGGCGCGGGCGGCTTGGCCCCCTTCTTGTCGCTGAGGTAGGCCTGTCGATCCACCGCCCACAGCTTGCCCCCGCCCAGCAGGCAGATGCGCTTGCCGCCGACGACCACACAATCGACCGCCCCGCGCAGCAGCGGGCTCTTGGAGGCCACCTTGAACCAGTGGATCTGCCCATCCTCGCTGGGCCCGGTGGCCAGGTGCCCGTCGATCACGAGCGCCGTCGAGCCGCCCACCAGGTTCTTCTTCCACGGGTCGCTCGATCCGTGACGAAGCAGAGGCTCTCCGTCCTCGCGGCTGCAACTGCGAAAGGCCGTGCGTCCCGTGGCCACGAACAGCCGCTCGGCGTCGGCCAGCAGCGTGCCCTGGGCGGCGAAGTCCAGCGGGCGCTTGAAGACCTCCTTGCCCGTGCGCGCGTCCAGGCAACAGAGGAAGACGCCCTGGTTAGGGAACAGACCCGCCGCGAAGAACACCTGGTTGTCGTCGACCGCGATGCCGCAGCGGATGGGCCACATCGAGATCATCCTGCCGTTGCCGGGCAGGCGCTTGTCGCTCGCGGCGGCGCGATACTTCCAGGCGAGCTTGCCCGTTCGGGCGTCGAGGGCATAGAGGAAGCCGTCGTCGCTGCCGGCCAGCACGAGCCCGCCATGCAGGGCCGGCGCGAGCCGGATGGGCCCCTCGGTGATGAACTGCCAGCGGAGTTCGCCCGTGGCCAGGTCCAGGCAGCGGACGCTGTCGTCGGCGGACGAGCCGAAGTAGACGCTTTGCGCGTCGGCCACCACGTGAAACGCGCGGTCGAAGGTGAGAGTCTGGCGGAGCGGGTTGTGCATGACGGCGTAGTTCGTTTCGGCCGGCTCGGGCCAGGCGGGCGTGGGCCCCTGGTTGGGGCGGTAGCTCCAGGCGGCGCGGAGCGGCAGCGGCAGCGCCTGATCGCTCACGCCCGAGCGCTGCACGTCGCCGCGGAAGGTGGGCCACTGCCCGGCCGCCAGGATGGCGGGCAACAGCAGGACGCAGATCGCGGCCAAGGATGCCCTGGAGACAACGACGCTCCTGGATGTTCGATTCATGCTTTGCTCACCGTCACGAGTAGCCGTTCTCGATAGAGGTATGCCCTCCGCGGGCATTGTATGGGAGAACGGCCGAGACGGTCCAGCCTTGCCGCGAAGTCGCGGAGCGGCGCAGCGGCGGTGGCGCCGCGGAGGCTCGTTGCATTGGCGTCTCCATTGGTCCGTTCTACCAATCAATGAGAAGTCCACGTGCATGGCCGATGTCCTTGGCACCTTTCCTGGCTGCGATTCTATCCCTGCTGCCGGGTCCAGTGGGTGCAAGGGCAGAGAGTGCAGACGCGTCGGCCCCCGGGCCGCCTCCGCCGGACGGGGCGGGATTGGTCCTGTGGCTGGACGCACAGGAACTTGCCCGCGCAGGGCGGCTGGGCGACGGATCGCCGATTGAGCACTGGGGAGATCGAAGCGGGCGGGGCCACCACGCGCTCCAGGCGGTGGCAGGGTGCCAGCCGACCCTGCGGCTCGCGACGAAGGCAACCGCCTTCGGAGCCGTGCGGTTTGACGCGTCGAAGAAGCAACATCTATCGGTCTCCGCCCGCGGCGCACTCGACCTGCGACGGCTGACGGCTTTCGTGGTAGCCCGCGGCGAGGCGGGGCCGGCCAACATGTGGCTGCTGGGCAGGAACCACTGGGGCCCGCCGTGGAGCGGCTACGGCATCGCCGTCAGCGCCGCCGGGCTCCACCCCTGGCCGCACCTGGGCCTGGAGCGCGGCGGGCAGTCGGCCAACGTCAACCCCAGGTTCCGCCACTCCATCGCTGATGCGTTCAGCATCGTCGAGATTTGCTTTGACGGTCAGCAGTTGATCGCGTTCCAGAATGGCAGCGTGGACTCGATTCGTCCCGCCGCGGGCGAAATCCGGCCAAACGATCGCGCACTGCTGATCGGGGCCGGGCCGCAGACCGCCCCGCCCTGCGAGTACTTTCAAGGCGAGATCGCGGAGGTCCTGCTATACGACCGGGCGTTGGACGTGCGACAGCGCGGGCAGGTCCGCGAGTATCTGGCACGCAGGTACGCCATCGAGTTGTCGGACGACCAACCGGTCAACGTGGTGAGCGACAACGGGTATCTGCCGATCACGGTAACCAATCCCGCCACACCGCAGACCCGCATGTTGACGCCCGCTCAGGCGGAGGCGGCGCTGGAACGGGACTGGCTGTTCCAGGCCGGCGGGTCGGCGTCGCCCGAGCGGGCCCTGGCGGAGATCGGCTGGGCGCGACAACTCGCCCGGCGGCTGGAGCGAATGCCGGGCGGGCCGTCGCTGGTCGACGAGCGGGCGGAACTGGACGCACTGGAGCAGCGGCTGCGTTCGCGGGAAGCGCCGGCTCCCCCCGCCGTTGGTGAACTCTACCTGGCCGTGCGACGCGTCAAGCGGAACATCGCGTTCAAGAACCCCGCCCTCGACTTCTCGCGGGTGCTGTTCATCGACCAGCCGTACCCTGCCGGGCCGGAGGCCCGCCACGAAGCGGTTCACCGCCTGGGCCACCGGGCCGTGCCTGGCGGGCGGTTGCTCGTGCTGGACGGCCTGCACCCCGGCGGGCGGGTCCGCAAGCTCGCGCCGGACCGCCCGGGCAGCTTCTGGCGGGCGGATCTCTCGTTCGACGCCCGCCGCGTCGTCTTCTGCTACAAGGCTCACGACGGGAAGGCGTTTCACCTGTACGAGACGGACTTGAACGGTTCGCCCCCGCGACAGCTCACCGACGGCGATTATGACGACGTCGACCCGATCTATCTCCCCGACGGGCACATCTTCTTCACCTCCACGCGGGGCAACACGTATGTCCGCTGCGGGCCGTACATCTACTCCCATGTGCTCGCCCGGTGCGACCCGCCTGCCGGCGGGCAGGCGCCCGACGGGCGGAACGTCTATCTCATCAGCCAGAACAGCGAGCCGGACTTCGTGCCCGCCCTGCTGAACGACGGGCGCGTCATCTACTCGCGATGGGAGTATTCCGACAAGGACCAGAATCGCGTCCAGAGTCTCTGGACGACCAACCAGGACGGGACCGCGACGGCCGCCTTCTGGGGCAACCAGAGCGTCTGGCCGGATCACCTGGCCGAACCCATGCCCATCCCGGGCAGCCGGCGGGTGATGTTCGCCGCCGTTGGCCATCACGACTGGTTCACCGGCTCGATCGGAATCGTCGACGGCGACCGCGGGACCAACTATCCCGACGGCCTGACGCGGGTGACGTGGGATGTGCCCTGGCCGGAGGTGGGCGCGGGTCCGGCCGATCGGCCGGAGGCAGCCGACTACCACCCCGCCGGACGCTACACCAGCTACAAGACGCCGTACCCGCTCTCGGAGGAGGACTTCCTGGTCAGCGCCCGCGGCGGCGACGGCAAGTTCCGCCTGTACCTGATGGACGTGCGGGGCAATCGCGAGCTGATCTACGAGGGCGTCCACAACATCTGGCACGCGGCGCCGGTCCGGCCGCGGCGCGTCCCCCCGCGTCAGAACGACACCGTCGCCTGGCCCGGCACGGGAAGACACCGTACGCCTCTGCAAGCGGGTTCGTTCTACAGCGTCGACGTCTACCAGGGCGTAGCGGACCTGCCTCGCGGCAGCGTCAAGAGCCTGCGGGTCTTCCAACAGCAGGCCAAGACGTACTCCACCTGGGCCAAGGTCTTCGTCTTCTCGGGGCCGGCCGTGTCGGGAGTCCATACCGAGGCGGTCAAACGGATTGTCACCACCGTGCCGGTGGAGGCGGACGGATCGGTGTACTTCGAGGCCCCAGCCGGGATAGCCCTGTTCTTTCAGCTCCTGGACGAGCGGGGGCGAGCCGTGCACGTGATGCGGTCGTTCACGGGGCTTCTCCCCGGGGAGCGGCGCGGGTGTGTGGGCTGCCACGAACTCAGGCCGGCCGACGCCCCGCCCAACCGCCCGGCCCTGGCGCTGCGGCGCCCGCCCACGCCCATCACCCCGCCGCCCTGGGGCGACCAGACTATCGGCTATGAGCGCTTCGCGCAAGGCGTGCTGGACCGCCACTGCGGCAAGTGCCACCAGGGCGATGGCGAGGGGAGGAAGAAGCTCGACCTCACGCTCCGCCCGGCTGAGGGACGATTCCGCGGGCACTTCAAGGAACCGTACGTCACGTTGATCGGCCCGGCCGCCTGGCCGGTGCCCGCTCCCGGGCGCGACCGGCCCGGGTACGGCCTGGCTGGGGCCATCCCGGTCTATGCCATGACGCCGCAGGACGTAGCGCCCAGTTCGCTGGTCGGGCATCAGCCTTCGCGGATCCTCCAGACCCTGCGCCCGATGCACTATCTGTCGTATCGCAGCGGGCTCATCGAGCGGGCGACCAGCGGCAAACACCACAATGTGAAGATCGACGGCCCGGACCTTCAGCGTCTGATCGCCTGGGTGGACGCCAACTGCCCGTATAACGGCGAGGAAGAGCTGCGGGCGATGGCGGACCCGGACTTCCCGGGCATCGACCTGCTGCCCGTCCGCCCGCGGGTGAAGACTGCCCCGGTCGTAGTGCGCCCGTAGAAGCGTCGGGCGAGTTGATTGCCCGATGCAGCGACTAGGCCGCCTTAGGACGAAACCGCCAACGGGGGAAAGAGTGGCCCATCCGGAGCGGGTCGGATAGAATCCCCCGGCAAGACGAACAGGTGGACCGGCATGATGAAGATCTTGTGCATAGCGTTGGGCGGGGCGGCTGGGGCGCTGGCGCGGTATGCGGTAGGCGGCAAGGTGCAGGGGTGGTCGTCTTCGACGTTTCCCTGGGGCACGATGGCGGTGAACCTGAGCGGCTGCCTGCTGATCGGGCTGCTGGCGGGCCTGTTCGAACGGGCGGCGACGGGGCCGGACGTCCGGGCCCTGGTGCTGATCGGATTCCTGGGGGCGTACACGACGTTTTCCACCTTCGGCCTGGAGAGCCTGAACCTGCTGCGCGACCGGGAGTACGGGTGGCTGACGGTGAACGTACTGGTGAGCAACGTGGGCGGGCTGACGTTGGCCGCGGCGGGACTGGTGTTGTCGCGGACGCTGGCCGGGCTGCTGGCGCGGGGCGGGACATGAGGAGACGGGCATGAAACTGGCTGGCCAGGCGGTGCTGCTGCGGGTGTTCGTGGGCGAGGCGGACGCGAGCGGGCACAAGCCGCTCTACGAACAGATCGTGCTGAAGGCGCGGGAGCTGAACGTGGCCGGCGCGACGGTGACGAGGGGGATCATGGGCTACGGGGCGTCCAGTCGGCTGCACACGTCGAAAGTGCTGCGTCTGAGCGAGGACCTGCCGGTGGTGGTCGAGGTGGTGGACAGCGCGGAGAAGCTCCAGCCGCTGCTGGCGTGGCTGGATGAGCACGTCTCGGGCGGCCTGGTGACGATGGAGAAGGTGGACGTGATCGCCTACCGGCCCGGAAAGAACGGAGCGACATCATGACGGCCAAACGCGCGGCGGTGGCGGTTGTGGTGGCGGCGGTGGCTTCGTTGGCGCGCGCGGACGACTGGCCGCAATGGCGCGGGCCGATGCGCGACGGGGTGTGGCGCGAGCAGGGCGTGCTGGAGAAGTTCCCCGCCGGCGGGCCGAAGACGCTGTGGAAGGCGCCGGTGGGAGCGGGCTTCTCGGGCCCGACCGTCGCGGGCGGGCGGGTGTACCTGACGGACCGGCCCGCCAAGCCCGGCGAGCAGATCAAGCTCGGGTCGTTCTCGCGCAACGAGTACGCCGCCCTGGAGCGGGTCCTGTGCCTGGACGCCGTCGACGGGCGCGTGCTGTGGACGCACCAGTGGCCGTGCAGTTACAACATCGCCTACGGCACGGGCCCGCGGGCGACGCCGACCGTGGCCGACGGGAAGGTGTTCGTGCTGGGGGCAATGGGCGACCTGCTGTGCCTGGAGGCCCGGACCGGAAAGGTGGTCTGGCACAAACACCTCAAGGAGGAGTACGGCGCGTCCTCGCCGATCTGGGGCTTTTCCTGCTCGCCGCTGGTGGAAGGCGGCAAGATGATCTGCACCGTGGGCGGGCGCGGCGGGACGGTGATGGCCTTCGACGCCGCCACCGGGCGGGAGGCCTGGCGGGCCCTGTCGGCCAAGGAGATCGGGTACTCTTCGCCGCTGTTGTGCACGCTGGCGGGGCGCCGTCAGATGGTGATGTGGCACGCCGACGGCCTGGCCGGGCTGGACCCGGCCACGGGCCAGGTGCTGTGGTCGGCGCCGTTCCCGGCGCGATTCGGCATGGCCATCGTCACGCCCGCGGTCGACGGCGACCGCCTGGCCGTTTCCTGCCAGTTCGATGGCGCGGCGGTGTTCCGCGTCCGAGCGGACGCGGGCGGCACGCTGGGAGCCGAAGTCGTCTGGAAGGCCAGCACGGGCGGCGGGCCGGAGCGACAGTGGAAGGACGCGGGAGTGAACACCGTCCATAGTCCGCTGCTGCTGCGGGGGGAGTGTCTCTACGGCGTCTCGACCTTCGGCGAGTTGTGCGGCCTGGACGCGGGCACGGGCAAACGTTTGTGGACGACGCTGGAGGCCAGCGGCCAGACGGAAGTCCCCAAGGACCGCTGGGGCTCGGCATTCATCGTCACCAACGGCGATCGGGAGTTCATCCTCAACGAGAAGGGCGAGTTGATCATCGCCCGTCTTTCGCGCGACGGTTACAGGGAACTGGACCGGGCCAGGCTGCTGGAGCCGGACATGGACTCCGGGGCCAAACGAAAGGTGATCTGGTCGCACCCGGCCTACGCGGAGCGGTCGATCTTTATCCGCAACAACAGCCAACTCGTGCGGGTGAGCCTGGCGGCGGAACAGTAGTCGGCGCGAACGGGGACGGGCTTGGGGCACTCCTGGATCACTGAAGTGACCAGGCCGGGGCGCTTAAGCGATCCCGGACGCAGCCCCCCGGTCTGCGGAAGGCCCGCGGAAAGCCTCCCCGAAGGGCAGGTCTGCAAGCATTGCGTTCTCGTGTGCGCATAAAAAAGGGCGATACTCAGGTGGAGGGAGACCTAAGCACCGCCCCAATAGCCGCAACCCTGTAATGTAGGCGGAGGGAGACCTACACTGTCCAAGGGTGCAGCGGACAACACGCGGTTAACCCAACTCTATTATATATTCGCTCGCTGCTCCGCATAATGTTTCGGCCAACCTTTTTCAGAATCTTTAGGGTTTTTTGGGTTGGCAGATTATTTTCTAGGGGATTCCCCCCACAGGGCTTGTTTTGCCCGCCGGGGCGGCGTGGCGCCGCGTCCGCCGCCCGCTAACGAGTGAAGTCCTTTGCCGGCCGATCGGCCTCCGTATCGGACGAGATACGGCGGCGCCGAGACTATCGGCCGAACCCGCGCCCGCCTCCGCTCGGCGCCGGTTGGATCCCGGCGACCAGCCTGGTTGCCGGACCGACTCGCGGCGGCGGACTTAGTGTAAGGGGCGCTCATCCATAAGCGCCTTTGCAACCGGGAGGGAGCGAGGCCCCCAGCCAGGGCGCCGCGCTGTCCCGTTCACAAACTCCTCTGAACTTGTCAATCGCCCGCCCGTGCGACGCGGCGAGCGCCCGGCTCAACTGCAGCCGGAGGTGCCCCCGCAACCGGGGCACAGGTAACAACTGCCGTTACGGTACATCAGCGTGCCGCACCTTCCGCAAGTCGGAGCATCCTCCTGGAAGTGGGCATACTGCGAATCCAACCCGTCCAGACGGAGACGGCGTTGAGCGGCCGGCGAAGCCACGGCGGTCGCGGCGGCGGCCACCTTCTGGCCCGTCCGCGACTCCCCGTTGCCCCGCCCGCCGGGCAGGTCGGCTTGGTAGCCGCCCAATAATGCGCCGCCAGACCTCCGGACATCCTTGTCAGAGGTCTGATCGGCGCGGCCAGGTTCCGAGGAAACATCGTCCTTGACAGCCTCGGGCGCTGCTTTAGCGGAAGCTTTGCCCCCCGCGTCGGCGTTCTTGCGCCGCGCGGAGTCCAGGAACTGCATGTCCATCCATCGGAAGACATAATCGACAATGGACTTGGCAAAGGGAATGTCGCGGTTGGAGGTCATGCCGCTGGGCTCGAACCGCTGGTGGGAGAACTTCTTGATCAGGGCCTCCAGGGGCACGCCGTACTGGAGGCACAGGCTGATGGCCGTGGCGAAGGCATCCATCATGCCGCCGACGGTGGACCCTTCCTTGGCCATGGTAATGAACAGCTCGCCGGGATAGCCGGTGTCTTCATAGAGCCCGACGTTGAGGTAGCCCTCGTGCCCGGCGACGTCGAACTTGTGGGTGACCGAGGGCCTGGTGGCGGGCAGGCGCCGGCGATGCGGGGTCCGCTTGATGGCCTCGAGCTGTTCGCTGGTGATGCTCAGGATGCCGTTGGCGGCCTCCGCGGGCTTGGCGGTGTCCTTCTTGACGTTGAGAGGCTGGGTGCGCTTCGAGCCGTCCCGGTAGATGGCGACGGCCTTGAGGCCCAGCTTCCAGCCCTCCACGTAGACGCTGAAGATCTCCTCGACGGTGGACTCCTTGGGCATGTTGACCGTCTTGGAGATCGCGCCGCTGAGGAAGGCCTGGACGGCCGCCATCATGCGGATGTGGCCCATGTAATGGATGGACCGTTGCCCGCGGGCAGGCTTGAACGCGCAGTCGAAGACGCCCAGGTGGTCGTTCTGGAGGTGCGGGGCGTCCTCGATGGTGTCGTGCTCGTCGATGTAGTCGATGATGTCGCTGACCTGCTGGGCGGAGTAGCCCAGGCGCTCCAGGGCCAGCGGAACGGTGCGGTTGACGATCTTGAACATTCCCCCGCCGGCCAGTTGCTTGTACTTGACCAGGGCGATGTCGGGCTCGATGCCCATGGTGTCGCAGTCCATCATGAACCCGATGGTGCCCGTGGGGGCCAGCACGGTGACCTGGGCGTTGCGGTAGCCCATCCTCTCCCCGGCCTGGAGGGCCTGGTCCCAGGTCTGTCCCGCCGCCGCGAGCAGATCGGCGGGGCAGTGCTCGGCACTGATGGAGTCGACCGCGGCGCGGTGCATGGCGATGACCTTGAGCATCGGCGCGCGGTTGCGGTGGAATTTGGGGAAGGTCCCCAGGCGGCTGGCCAGCTCGGCGCTGGTGGCGTAGGCGGTGGCGGTGAGGACGGCGGTCACGGCGCCGGCGACGGCCCGCCCGCCGTCGCTGTCGTAGGGCAGGCCCAGCGACATGATCAGCGAGCCGAGGTTCGCGTAGCCCAGGCCCAGCGGGCGGAAGTCGTGGCTGTTGCGGCAGATGGTCTCGCTGGGATAGCTGGCGTGGTCGACCAGGATCTCCTGGGCGACCGTAAAGACGCGGATGGCCGAGCGGAAGCGGTCGATCTCGAAGCTGCCGTCGGTGCGGCGGAACTTCATGAGGTTCAGGCTGGCCAGGTTGCAGGCCGAGTCGTTGACGAACATGTACTCGCTGCACGGGTTGGACGCGCAGATCTCGCCGCTGTTGGGGCAGGTGTGCCAGCGGTTGATGGTGGAATGGTACTGGACGCCCGGATCGCCGCAGACGTGCGTGCCCTCGGCGATCAGTTCCATCAGCTCGCGGGCGCGGTACTTGACCATCGGCTCCTCGGTGGTCACCGCGTAGGTCTGCCACTCCAGGTCCTTCTCGACGGCCGTCATGAACTCCTCGGTCACGCGGATCGAGAGGTTGGCGTTCTGGTAGGCCACCGACGCGTAGGCGTCGCCGTTGAACGAGCCGTCATACCCCTGCTCGATCAAGGCCCAGGCCTTCTTCTCCTCGACCATCTTGCAGGTGATGAATTCCTTGATGTCCGGGTGGGTCACCCGCAGCGACTGCATCTTGGCGGCCCGGCGCGTCTTGCCCCCGCTCTTGACCACGCCGGCGATCTCGTCAAACACCCGCATGAAGCTCAGCGGACCCGACGGCTTGCCCCCGCCGGCCAGCTTCTCCCGGCTGGACCGCAACGTCGACAGGTCGCTGCCCGTGCCCGAGCCGTACTTGAAGAGCATCGCCTCGGCCTTGCACAGCCGCATGATGTCTTCCATGGTGTCGGCCACCGACTGGATGAAGCACGCCGAAGCCTGCGGGTACTCGTAGCTCCGCATGGTCTTGACCGGGCGGTCGGTGACGACGTCCCAGTGGTAGTTGCCTTCGGACCCCTCGATGCCGTTCTGGTGGTAGAGCCCCACGTTGAACCACACCGGCGAGTTGAACGCGCCGTACTGGTTGACGCAGAGGTAGCACAGTTCGTCGTAGAACAGTTCGGCCTCGTCGTCGCCGGCGAACACGCCGTCCTGCTTGCCCCAGTCGGCAATGGTGCGGGCGACGCGATGAACGAGCTGGCGGACGGAGTTCTCCCGCTGCGGCTTGCCCATCTCGCCGTAGAAGTACTTGCTGACCACCACATTGGTGGCCAACTGGCTCCAGTCGGCTGGGATCTCCGCGTCGGTCTGCTCGAAGATCACGTTGCCCTTCTCGTCGGCGATCTTCGCTGTCCGTTTCTCCCATTCGACCTGGTCGAAAGGATGAACGTCTGGACTGGAGAATACCCGCTGGAATTGCATACCGTCCGCCGCCTGAGTCACCTTCTGGTCCGATCCGCCGACTGGCTTTCCCGATTCACGCAGCGCCATATGAATCTTCTCCTCTACCCACTGCCGATGCGAACCTGGCAGGCGCACCGGAAGACATACGAGGCTAATCCCTATTCCTACACGGGCGATGAAACGAAGGCACGGAACTACACAACCTGTCTTCGTTCACACCCGCGACGTGACATAGCTTCCACTAACGCCCACTCACAGGTTCCACTTTGTACCGCTATATCTTGGGGCGATCAAGAAAAAACACCCTAAATATTGGGACTATCTGTAAATCACTGTCGTGTTTTAGGTTGGAAGCAAAGATTTTCGTTTTCAACAGGTCTCAACAGGGCCGGAAAATGCATACGTAATCCTAACATATGACAAGTGTCCCGTCAAGAGCCCCATTTGTAGGGGGCAGGCTCGGTTTGGGGCACAAGCTGTAGATAAACTGTGCATGGGCTGTGTACAAGCCGTGGGAAAGCTGTTGAGTGGCCGAGAGATAGGCGTCCAACCGTGCCAGTTCGTGCCTGCCGAAAGCGATCCGGCGGGGTGCGACGAACGTCGTCGACAACCGTAGACGCATAGGCCCGCATGGGCGCCGACGGATGCTGCGCCCGTGGCGCTTTTGGCCTTGCCCTGTGGGCCTTTCCTTCTATATCACGAGCACGCCCGTGCCGTTGATGCGGTCGGCTTTGAGGTCCTGAAGGGCCTGGTTGGCCTCGCGCAGCGGGTAGGTGGTCGTGTGGGGACGGATGGGGATGGCGGCGGCTTCGGCCAGCAGCTCCTGGCCGTCTTGGCGGGTGTTGGCGGTGACCGAGCGCACCTGGCGCTCATAGAAGAGATGTCTCTCGTAATCCAGCGTAGGGACGTCGGTCATGTAGATGCCGGCCAGCGCGAGCGTGCCGCCCTTGTCCAGGCAGGTCAGGGCGTCGGGGACGAGCGAGCCGGCGGGGGCGAAGATGATGGCGGAGTCGACGTGGTCGGGCATGCCGGCGGCGATCTCGGACGCCCAGGCGGCGCCCATCCGCAGGGCCAGGTCGCGGTGGCTGGCGCCCCGCGTCACCACGTACACCCGGCAGCCGCGGTGCAGCGCGATCTGCATGATGACGTGGGCGCTGGAGCCGAAGCCGAAGATCGCCAGCCTTCCGCCCGCGAACAGGTTGCTCCGCTTGAGGGCGCGGTAGCCCACGATGCCCGCGCAGAGCAGCGGAGCAGCCTGCACGTCGTCAAAGCCGTCGGGGATCTCGTAGGCGAAGTCCTCGTCGACGACGGCCAGCTCGGCGTAGCCGCCGTCGGCATGGTAGCCGGTGAAACGCTGGGAGTCGCAGAGGTTCTCCTTGCCCGCGGTGCAGTACGAGCAGCGGCCGCACGTGTGGCGCAGCCAGGCCACGCCGACGCGCTGGCCGACACGCAGCCGCGTGCAGCCGGGGCCGAGCCGGTCCACCACGCCGACGATCTGGTGGCCGGGGATGATGGGCAGCTTCTGGCGGGGCAACTCGCCCTCGATGACGTGCAGGTCGGTGCGACAGATGGCGCAGCAGCGGACGGCCAGGCGGACCTGCCCCGGACCCGGTTGCGGGTCGTCGACCTGCTGCCAGACCAGGGGGGAACTCTCGACGGGCGCGATCTCGTTGAGGACCATGGCGTTCATGACGTCGAATTATACGGCCGCCCGTGGACGCGGCACAGGTGCGAGCGGTTGTTGGGGCGGCTTCGACTTGACCGGCGGGATCGCCGAGCATAGTGTCATAAGGGTCACGCGACCTTACGAGGAGAACGATCATGCTTAAAGGTGTTCTTGCGGTTGGACTGGTGATCGCGATCGGTGCGGCCCTGGCGCCGGCTCTGGCGGCGGAAGTGGGCCAGAGCAAGAGCTTCCGCGGTCCGGTGGGGCTTCAACTCTACAGCCTCCGCGACATGCTCAAGAAGGACGGAGCGGTGGCCATGCTGGACCTGGTCCAGAAGTGGGGCTTCAAGTACGTCGAGATCGCCGACCTGGGCAAGCTGACGCCCGTCCAGTTCAAGGCGGAGTTGGACAAGCGCGGGCTGGTGCCGGTGGGCAAGCATTTCCCGTACGAGAAACTCCGCGACGACATCCAGGGCGTGGTCGCCGAGGCGAAGGCCCTGGGCCTTCCGTACTTCGGCTGCGCGTGGATCTCGCACAAGGCCCCCTTCGATGAGAAGCAGTGTCGCGAGGCGGCGGCCGTGTTCAACAAGGCGGGCCAGGCGGCGGCCGAGAACGGCATGCTGTTCTACTACCACAATCACGGGTACGAGTTTGGCCCGCACGGCGACGGCACGCTGTTCGATCTGTTGATGGCCCAGACCGATCCCAAGACGGTCTTCTTCCAGATGGACGTCATGTGGACGGTCCATCCCGGGCAAGACCCGGTGAAGCTGATCGAGAAGTATCCGACGCGCTGGCTGACGCTGCACCTGAAGGACCTGCGCAAGGGCGTGCCCACCGGTCCCAAGGCGGGCAAGACCAAGCTGACCGACGACGTCGCGCTGGGCACGGGCCAGGTCAAGTGGCCCGGGCTGCTCCGCGCGTGCCAGAAGATCGGCGTGAAGCACTACATCATCGAGGATGAATCGCCCACGGTCACCCAGCAGGTGCCCCGGAGCCTGAAGTACCTCGAGCAGGTGGAGTTCCAGGGCGACTGATACCGGCAAGTCACTCCGCCAACCGCCGGTCAGCCTCGTCCGAAGATGAAGTAGGCGGCAAGCGCGATGGTGATGAGGATGAGGGCGGTGGCCAGGAGGATGAACAGTCGGAAGCGGGCGTTGGTGTGCCTCAGGGGCGGGGAGTCGGCGGTGGCGCCCTGGGCGGCCTGTCGCGCGGCGCGTCGGCGCCGCTTGGCCTCGGCGGGGCTGAGGAGTTCCTCGGCGGGCATGATGTCGGTCTTGTGAGAGGCGTTCTCCTCGGGCAGTTCGACGTCGTCGTTGTCGATGGGGTACTCGGGCAGCGGCGGAGGGGGCGGGGTGCGGGAGTCGAGCGAGCCGTCATGGCCGCCGCGGAGGGCCTGCGCGAGCTGGGCGACCTCAGCCTGGCCGGGGATGTGTACGAGAGCCCCGCATGACGGGCAGCGTCCCGTCTTGCCCGCGTACGCGGGCGGCACCCGCACAGGCCAACCGCAATGTTCGCACTTGAAGCGGATCATGGCGAACCTCGACGCAAGGCATCGCTACTCTAACGTGATTCTCTTCTCGCTTGGCAGATCCTCGCTGGACCTGAACAGCAGGGCGGTCCGTCCCAGCGTTCCGACCAGATGACTGGCGGTTCGTCGGGCCAGGTCGTCGGCGAGCTCTTTCCGCTGGTCGCGCGGGAGGGCCGGCAGACGGACTTTAACCAGTTCGTGGCGGGCCAGGCGGTCGGCAAGGTTAGCCAGCAATTCGTCGGACTCACCTGCCCGCCCCACCTCGACCAGCGGCTTGAGCCGCTGGCCCATGGCTCGCAGTTGTCGTTTCTGCTTCCCGCTTAACTCGTTCACGGTTATATCCCCAGGGCCGCGATCGGCTTGACGCACTCGAGCGCGATCTCGGCATTCATCGCCAGGTCGCCGGAGAACTGAACGATGTAACCGTGCTCGTGGTCGCTGGCGATGACCAGGCCTCGGGGGGCGAAAACCTCGTAGCCGGTCTCGACGTGGCGATGGCCGAGGATGAAAAAATCGGCGCCGAGTTCGGTGGCGAGTTGATCGAGCTGCTCGGCGGTCTGGCCTCGGCCCCAGGTCCACTCGTAGACGCTGCCGCCGCGGTGGTAGTCCTCCTCGCGGTAGTCCCGCTGGAGGACATCGGTGCCGGCGAGCGTCATGCGGCTGGGGGCGGGCAGCGAATGGGACAGCATCGCGCCGTTGGGGCATCGGATGGCCAGGGGCATGGAGCGGAAGAACTCGTTGACGCCGGCCAGCACCTCGTCCCCCTGATCGCCGAAAGCGAAGTGCGTACCGGCGACGAAGGCCTTGCAGACGCCGCGTCCCTCCTTGGTGATCTCGTTGCCCGTAAACTGGGCCAGGTCGTGGTTGCCCATCAGGAACAGGACCTGCTGAGGGTGCTGGATCTTGAGGCGTGCGGCCCGCAGGAGCAGGTCGATGGAGCGGTCTTGCCCGCTCTTGGGGTCGAGCGGTCCGTGGCCCATCTCCTGGAGGACCAGGCGGCAGGAGGGGTTGGCGTCCAGCGCGGCGTGGGCGATGATCTTGTTGAACGCGTTGCGGTTGCCGTGCAGGTCGCCCGAGACGATCAGTTCGCAGCCTTCTTCGAGGTAGATGGTGCTGCCCTTTCTCCGCGGATCGGAGACATTCAGCTCGGCGGCCTGGCGGAAGATGTCCGCGGCGGGAGAAACCATCAACTCACGTCCTGGTCGGAAACCGGGTCCTTTCGCTTGATCGTATGAGCGATCAACCCCAGCCGCCCGGCCACTTCGCTCATGGTCTGGGGCCGGCGGGCGGGATTGAGGTCAATGCAGTCGATTGTCAGTTTGCTTAACGGTGCGGGCACGTCGCTGTTGTGCTGTTCGGGCGGCGTGATGGCCAGATCGCTCTTGAAGGTAACCCCGGCGGTCTTGGGCAGGACGGTGGGGATGGGCCTTCCGGTGAGCGTCCAGTAGAGGGCGGCGCCGAAGTTGAAGACGTCTGTCCGCCCGTCGAGGGGGAGCCGCCGGACCTGTTCGGGGGCGATGAAGTCGGGGGTGCCCTGGATGCGTTCCTTGATGGTGCCGACGCGGCAGCTCTGCCCGAAGTCGATGATCTTGACCTGCCCGTCGGGGGCGACCAGGATGTTATTGGGCTTCATGTCGGCGTGGACGATGTTGCGTCCGTTGATGTAGGCCAGAGCCTGCGCCACCAGCGTGAAAATCCTCACGGCCTCATAGACGGATTCGGGGCGGTTCTCCTGTACGGTCAGGCCGTCGCAGAGTTCCATCACCAAATGGATCTCGCGAAGGCTCAGCCAGCGGTTGACCTTGCGGAGGCGGTAGATGTGGCGGACGTTGGGGTGGTCCAGTTCGCTGGCGAAGCGATACTCGTTGGTCGCCTGCTCCAAAAAGCGCGCATCAGACCTCTGGCGCTTCACAACTCGTTTCAGCGCAAAGAGTCTACCCGTCTGGCGATCACGAATCTGCCAGATGGTACTACGTGCCCCACTACCCAGGAACTGCACAACCTGGTAGCCGGGCACCTCCAATGTCGGGGTGCTTCCCATTCAGTTTGTCGAAATCTCGTATGAAGTATAGATGAAGCAGAGTATGCATCGGATTTTACCATCTTGTCGAGCGTTGTAAACCCAATCTTGAAATAAAACGCCTGCATTCAGGGATTTTCCCTATCCCTGGGCGCCTTTCCCGGCCACGGGGCGGGGGCGTTCGGACGACATGCGGGCAAGCGGCTCATGCACGGGCACAGGTTGGCCGATACAATTCCTGGAGGCAGGGCCTCCATCCGCGTGTGGACGAGCGGGCGAACCGTCGTCCGCGCTTCTTTTGCCCCCGCGGACCGTGGTATAATACTTGTTTCGTTCCGCCCCGTCCGGGACGCCGCCGGAATTCGGGGCCTAGACCCCAGGCGATGCCATGAACAAGCGGCAGAAGAAGGTATTGGTCCTATCGGTCAAGGTGCTGATCGCCGTCGCCCTCCTGGGCTGGGTGCTTAGCAAGGCCCACTGGTCGGACTACGTCACCGCCAAGGACACCGGCAAGACCTACGCCGTCGTCGAGGCCCGGCCCAACCCGGACACCCCCCAGACCATCACCATCTCGGGCGGCTCGCTCTGGTGGAGCTGGCAGAAGCAGATGCCTGCCGACCAGTTCGTCGTTCCCGAGCGCGGCGGCTCCCCTGTTCAGCCGGGTTTCGTCTCCACGCTGATGCGGATGAGCCCGCTGTTCCTGGCCGGCGGGTTCCTCGGCTTTCTGATCTCCCTGCTGGTGGTGGCCGTGCGGTGGTGGTTCCTGCTTCGCCTCCAGGATATCCACATCCCGCTCTGGGAGGCCGTCCGCCTGACCTTCCTGGGCCAGTTCTTCAACACGCTTCTCCCCTCGACAGTGGGCGGCGACCTGGTGAAGGCCTACTACGTCTCGAAGCACACGCCCAAGAAGGGCGCGGTGCTGGTCAGCGTGGTGGTGGACCGCGTGCTGGGGCTGACCGAGCTGACGCTGCTGGCGGCGATCATGCTTACCGTGGTGCTGCTGGGGAACCTGGCCAGCCTGGACGATCCCAACATCCGGCGCTCCGCCATCGCCATCGCCATCGTTATCGCCTTGATCGTCGGCGCGGTGCTGTTCCTGTTCAGCCGGCGATTCCGCCGCCTGTTCCACCTTCAGAAGATCTACTCCCGCCTGCCGATGGCCCACCACATCGCGGCCGCCGGGGACGCAGCCATACTCTACCGCCAGCGGATCACCGGGCTGGTCAAGGCGGTCTGCATGACGTTCGGGGCCCATCTGATGTGGGTGGGCGCCCTGGCGTTGCTCGGCTTCGGACTGAACTTGAAACTCCCCTGGTTCGAGTATTTCCTGTACATCCCGCTGGTGTACATCATCGGCTCGATTCCGATCTCGCCCGGCAGCGTGGGGCTGATCGAGAGCCTGTACCTGGCCTTTTTCCACGCCGCGGGCGTCAGCCCGAGCGAGATCCTGGCCTTCGCCCTGCTGGCCAGGCTGATCCCCATCTTCTGGGGCCTGCCCGGAATCATCGTCGCCGTTACCGGGGCCAAGCTGCCCAAGGCGGAGACCCTCGAGGCCGAGCTGGGCCTGGCCGGCGAACAGGCAGAATAGTCGAACCCTCCGCCGCAAGGGCCACGTGGTCCCCTCGCGACCCGAACGCGTTTGCCGTTTCACGGCCTCCGTGTCCTTCGGGATCAAGGCGCCTTCGAGATTCGCCCCCTCGCGGTCCGTATCGTACGCTTCTGCCTGAGGCGGCTGGTAATCTGGTCGCACCGTTTAAGTCGCCGTGGTTGTTTTCCGAATACAACCAATGGGTAGATGCCTGTCGGCAGGCAGGCCCAGGACCCGAAACGGAAGGATGTTATGCCTACACTACAGGAACTGACCCACGTCCAGGTCGAAGAGGCACTGCGATCGGCAGTGGAGAAGCAGGTGCCCGCGGTAGCCACCATCCGCAGCGGAGGCGGGTGGATGAATCTGCACACCCGGTTCCTGGCTTGCCGAGGCGCCCACCTGCTGATGAGCATGCCGTCAGCGGAGGGCGACATCGGGCCGCGCAGTTTCGCCCCAGCCGATAAGATCGGCATCAGCTTCAAGCTCAAGCACCACAAGCACGTGTTCACGGCCGTGGTGGCCGCCAGCGAGTCGTACCTGGACGGCGACACGGTGCTCCCGGCGTTGCGGCTGTGCTGCCCGACCAAGATGCAGAGGCTGCAACGGCGAGCCTTCCTCCGCGTGAACGTGCCGCCCAACCGCATCGTCCGCGGCTCGTTCTGGCTGGGCGGCAGAGAGGCCGAACCCGCCGGCACGACGGTCGAATGCCCGGTCTGGCAGGGACGAGTGACCAACCTCAGCGCGGGAGGCTTCCAACTCCTGACCTCGCCCGAGTGCGTCAGCCTGCTGGAGGTGGGCGACCTGGTGGGTGTGCGACTGGTCTTCGGCGCGGGCCTGGAGGCCGTCTACGCCGACGCCCAGTACCGCCACGTCGAGCCCCAGGACTGCGAGGCCCTGCTGGGCTTCCAATTCCTGGGCCTGCCCCTCACGCCCGAGGGGCGAGAGACCCTGGACGCCCTCTCGGCCCGTGTGGCCGAGTTTCAGCGCATCGAAGAGGCAGCCGGGCGGCGGGCTGTCTAGAAACGAAACCGTCAAGAACAAGAGCCCACGGGGATCTTCCTGCCTCCGGCAGGCAAGCCCGTGGGCTCTCTTCTTGCGATGCTACGGGAACTTCACTTCTTCTGTTCGACCCTCACCGGCCCGAACCGGGGGCCCCACTGCTCGGCCAGGGGTTTGCCCAGGGCCAGCAGCTTCTGTCGCTCGTCGTCGGCCAGTGGTTTGGCGGCCTGGACCAGGGCGAAGTCCTGGCGGAGCTGGTTGACATCGTGCACGCCGATGTTCAGGCAGTCCACGCCCTCCATGAAGGCGGCGTAGCGGATGGACTGGCCGATGTGTTCGACGGGCATCTGGCAAGGTAGGCGAGTGGGCGTGTAGTTCTTGAACCCGCCCTGGATGCCGCCGAACACCTTCATCGCCACCACGCCCACGCCGTGCTTGCGGCACAGGCCCAGCACCGAGTCCTGCATGCCGTACACGTGGTGGTCCACGAAGTTCAGCACGAACATGGCCGCGTCCAGCTTGCCCGTCTCGACGAAGGGCGCGAGCTTCTCCATGCGGGCGTGCCCGCTGGCGCCGATGAACCGCACCCGCCCCGACTGCTTCTGCTTGAGCAGCCACGGCCAGACGCCCTCGTCGGTGAACACCACGTCCATCTTGCGGTCGCCGATGTTGTGCATGTAGAGCAGGTCGATATAGTCGGTCTTCATCAGTTTCATCGACTTGGCCAGCGACTTCTCCGCCTCGGCGGCGGTGTTGGCCCAGACCTTGGTGGTCAGGAACACGTCCTTTCGTCGTTTGCCCAGGGTCCGGCCCAGGCACTCCTCGGCCTTGCCGTAGATGGGGGCGCAGTCGAAGTAGTCGATCCCCAGGTCCAGGGCCAGCTCGATGGTCTGGACCTGTTCCTCCATGGTGACCTTGACCGAGTGCCCGGCGGGGGCGGTGCCCAGGACCATCAGGGGGACCTGGACCCCGGTCTTGCCGAGCTTTCGCCGGGGCAACTCGCCGCCCTTGGCTGCCGGCGGCGCCGCCAGCGACAACAGGTTGCCCGCCCGGCCCAGGATGCAGGCGGCGGCCAATCCGGCTGAGCCGCGGACCACGGACCGGCGGGAGACGCTTACGATTGACGGATTCATGGGTTGCTCCTTCCAGACAACGCATTGTAGCAGAAATCTCTGGCGTCCGGCCGCGATCCGTGTACTCTGTGTTCACTGGACAAGGAGAAACAGATGAACGCATTGCGGCGAGCGCTTGTGGTGGCGGTGGTGGCGGCATGCTCGGCGGCCTGGGCGGAGGACAAGAAGGCCGGCTGGAAGTGCATCATGCCGGGCAAAGACCTGGACGGCTGGACGACCAAGACGCCCGAGAAGTTCAAGATGGAGGACGGCTGCCTGGTCGGCTGGCAAGAAGACGGCAAGGGCGGGGACATCTTCACCACCGAGGAGTTCGACAACTTCGAGCTGCGCTTCACGTACAAGATGAAGTGGCCGGCCAACAGCGGCGTGTGGTTTCGCACGGGCTATCAGTTCGACATTCTCAAGTGGACCAAACCCAAGACCTTCAGCGGCGCGTTCTACTATCCGGGCTGCCCGACGACCTTCGCGTTCGTGAACCTGGACGAGTCGATCGAGAACCGCGACGATTGGAACGAGGGCCAGGTCTACGCCAACGGCGACAAGATCATCATGTGGCTCAACGGCAGGAAGATGGGCGAGGCCACGGTGAACAAGATCGCCAAGGGCAAGGTCGGCGTGCAGGTGCATGGCGGGGCCGGCTTCAAGGGCATGAAGATCACCATCAAGTCCATCGAGATCCGCCCGCTGGCCAAGGACGAAGGCCCGACCGAGCCGAAGAAGTAGCCCTTACAGGCTTCGTCCGCCGGTCAGCAGGTTGATCGCCTCGGTGCGGGTGGCCAGGTTGGTCTTGAACAGGCCCCGCATGGCCGACGTGACCATGACCGAGCCGGGCTTGCGGACGCCGCGGATGGTCATGCAGGTGTGGTTGGCCTCGATGATGACGGCGCAGCCCTTGGCCTGGAGCTTGGTCATGAGCAGGTCGGCGATCTGGCTGGTCAGCCGTTCCTGCACCTGGGGGCGCCGGGCGCAGATCTCGACCACGCGGGCCAGCTTGCTGATGCCCACGACCTTGCCCTTGGGCAGATAGGCGACGTGGGCCTTGCCCATGAAGGGCAGGAGATGGTGTTCGCACATGCTGTGAAACGGGATGTCGCGAAGGACGACCATCTCGTCATACTGCTCGCTGAAGTGCACGTCCAGGTGTCGGGCGGGGTCTTCGCTCAGGCCCCTGAACAACTCGGCGTACATGCGGGCCACGCGGGCGGGGGTCTGCTTGAGGCCCTCCCGGTCCGGGTCCTCCCCCACCGCCGTCAGGATGTCGCGGACCGCTTTCTCGATGACCGGCAGGTCCACCTGCGGCCCGTCGTGCGGCAGGGCGGTCTCGTGCGGTTTGTCGGTTTCCATTACGCCACCTCGCATCCCTTTATACGCGCGCCGGGTGCGGGCGTCAATTGCGCCCTGGTACGACAGGCGTCCCGCCTGTCGCGTCTGGCCCTTCGCGTCCGCGGCGCACGGGGCAATTGCCTTGCCGCCCGAACCGTTGAACCAGTATCGTAGCGATACCTTCATCGGGAGACAGCTATGTTCGCCAGAATCGCGTTGTCTATCGTCGCGGCCTGCGGAACGATCCTCGCCTCGCCCGCCCGCGCCCAGACCCTCAAGGTCCTGATCCTCAGCGGGCGCAACAACCACGACTGGAAGACCACCACCCCCGCCCTCCAGAAGGTCCTCGACGACAGCAAGCTCTTCGCCTGCACCGTGACCAACGAGCCCCAGAAGATGACCGCCGACCTGCTCAGCGGCTACGACCTGATCGTCAGCAACTGGAACAACTGGCCCAAGGTCAACCAGCGAGACTGGGGCAAGCAGGCCGAGGACGCCTTTCTCGATTTCGTCCGCCAGGGCAAGGGCGTGGTGATGATCCACTCGGCCTCGTCGGCGATGTACAGTTGGCCCGAGTTCCAGGAACTGGTGGGCACGTGGTGGAAGCTGGGCCAGACCGGTCACGGCCCGGTGCACAAGTTCGCCGTCAGAATCGCGGACAAATCGCACCCGATCACCGCCGGGCTGGAGGACTTCGAGACCGCCGATGAACTCTGGCACCGCATGGGCACGGCGGGCAAGCTGACCGTGCTGGCCGAGGCCATGAGCGACAAGGCCAAGGGCGGCTCGGGGCAGGTCGAGCCCATCCTGCACGTGCGGGAACTGGGCAAGGGGCGGTGCGCAAACCTGCTGCTGGGGCACGACGCGCGGTGCATGGGCAGCGAGGGCTTCAAGGCGCTGCTGGTGCGGTCGGCGCAGTGGGCGGCGACGGGGAAGGTGTCGGCGGCGGCCAAGGGGGCCAAGGGCCCCGCGGGCGAGAAGAACCTGACCGGCCGGGAAAGCGCAGCCGAGCTGGCGGAGGCGGCTGCGGGCGCGGACGCGGGCCTGGCGGGTGCAGCCGTCGAGGCCCTGAAGGCCAAGGCCGGCCCCGGCGACGTCTACGAGCTGGCGGAACTGCTGTCGCGGGTGCGGGCGGCAGCCCATCGCAAGGCGGTGGAAGCCCTGGTGGTCGAGCTGTGCCTCAAGAACGCCGACGTTGACCAGCGGGCCCGCCCCGTGCTGCAAGGCCTGCCGGGCGCGTCGCTGGCCGGGCGGTGCTCGCTGCTGCGGGTGCTGGGCAAGCTGGGCGGGCGACAGGCCCGCGAGGCCATCGAGATTCACCTGAACCACTTCGATCCGACGATCCGGGCGGGCGTGATGGGCATGATGCTCGCCTGGCCCGGGCGGGAGTTCGCCCCGCAGGTGCTGCGGATCGCCTGTCAGAAGGACAAGGCCGCGGCGGCGGCGCTGGCGGTGCGGGCCTGGTGCCGCATGACCGCCGACATGCAGACGTACGACGCCGCCAAGGCCGCCGAACTGCTCCGCAAGGCCCAGGCCCAGGCGGCCGGCGCCGAGGAAAAGCAGGCCCTGGAGGCGGCGATCGAGGCGGCGGGCCTGTCCGCCAACTACGCCATGCTGGCGACGGCCTCCAGCCCCGACGATCTCGACGACGACGGCGCCTCGGTGGGCGACCAGGGCGCCATCGACGGCAGCCTGGCCACCTACTGGGACGAGCAGGACCGGGCGAAACTCTACGTGCTGCAACTGGACTGGGCCCATCCGGTGCGGGTGCGGACGCTGCGGATCGTGGGGTGGGGGCACCACGACTTCGCGCCCAAGGACTTCGACGTGCTTTGCGACTCCAAGACGGTCAAGCAGATCCGCAACGCCCAGTACAAGAGCAACTGCCTGACCTTCGAGATCGAGCCCACCGCCTGCTCGCAGCTCCAGTTGCGGATCACCGGGTACTACGGCAACTCGCCCGCCGTCCGGGAACTGGAGGTGTTCGACGAGGGCAAGCTCCCGCCCGAGCCGCGGTTCAACGTGGCCTTCCAGGGCCAGGCCCGCAGCCTGCTCAGCATCCGCGAAAAGGCCGACTCGGGCGGGCCGGGCGCCGCCATCGACGACGACGAGAACACCTGGTGGGCCCAGGAGGATGGGCGCAAGCTCTACCGCCTGGAGGTCCAGTTCCAGCGCACGCTGAAGGTGAGCGGCCTGCGGATCATCGGTCTGGCCCATCATGCCCAGGCCCCCAAGGACTTCCAGGTCCTCTGCGACGGCAAGGCGGTCAAGGAAGTCAAGAACGCCCAGTATGACCGGAACGTCCTGGATGTGGAGCTGGCGGCCACCTCGTGCAAGGCCATCGAATTGCGGATCACCGGCTGCTACGGCGGCAGCCCCGGCATACGGGAGTTGCAGGTCTTTGCCGCTGACCAGTAGACCTTATCCCCGGGAGAACCTCATGCGGAAGACGGCGAATCGGCGAACGTTCCTGAAGAGACTGGCCGGCGGCGCGGCCGCCGCGACGGCGGGGCCGTATGTCCTCACCTCCAACGCGCTGGGCGCCGCGGGCGTTCCGGCTGCCAGCGAGCGGATCGCCATGGGCTTCATCGGCTGCGGCGGGCACGGCGTGGGGCACAACCTCAACTCGTTCCTGACCAACGCCGACTGCCAGGTCGTCGCCCTGTGCGACGTGCACGTGCCCCAGATGAACAACGCCCTCAAGCGGGCCCGGAGCAAGTACGGCCAGGACTTCACCTGCTTCCAGACGCAGGACTGGCGCGAGGTGATCAGCCGGGCGGACGTGGACGCGGTGATGATCTCCACGCCCGACCACTGGCACGTGCCGATCTCCATCGCGGCCATCCGCCGGGGCAAGGACGTGCTGTGCGAGAAGCCCACGCTGACCGTTCGCGAGGGACGGATGCTGGTGGAGACCGCCCAGCGCTACGCCGCCGTGTTCGGCACGTCCACCGAGGACCGCTCGCTGGGCGTTTATCTCCGCATCGCCGAGTTGTGCCGCAACGGGCGGCTGGGCAAGCTCCAGCGGATCTACGTCAAGCTGCCCGCGGGCCCGAACAACCCGGCCGACCCCACGCCCCAGCCCGTCCCGGCGGACCTGGACTGGGACATGTGGCTGGGCCCGGCCCCCTACGCGCCCTACTGCGCCGCCCGGATGCACTGGAACTTCCGCTGGATCCGCGACTACTCGGGCGGACAGCTCACCGACTGGGGCGCCCACTGCATCGACACCGCCCAGTGGGCCAGCGACACCGAGAGCACCGGACCGGTCAGCGTCGAGGGCACGGGCAAGCGTCACGACAAGGGACTGTACGACACGTACTACGAGTACCACATCAAGTACGCCTACGCCGACGGGCTGGAACTCCTGGTCGACAGCGGCGGGGTGGGCGTGCGCGTCGAGGGCAGCGACGGCTGGGTCGACAGCCAGGGCTGGATCGGACCGCTCCAGGCCAGCTCTCGCGAGTTGCTGACGGCCCCCTTCGGGCCGGGCGACACCCGCCTCTACACCTGCCCGCGCGGCGAGCACCGCAACTTCCTGGACTGCGTCAAGAGTCGTCGCACCCCCTACTTCAGCGCCGAGGCGGGCCACCGCTGCTCGTCCGTCTCGCACATCGGCAACATCGCGATGGACCTGGGGCGCAAGCTCCGCTGGGACCCCAAGAAGGAGATCTTCCCGGACGACGAACAGGCCAACCGGATGCTGTCGCGGACCATGCGGAGCCCCTGGACGCTGTAGCGCCAGGCCATTCCCTGCACCCAAAGAAAGCCCACCCCTTGGGGGTGGGCTTTGCTTTCAGACGATGTCCGGTCTGCGAAGCCTAGAACTTCCAGACCAGGTCGGCCTGCACCAGGCAGGTGCGCTGGTCGTCGACCAGTCCGTTGGAGGGGTCGGTGGTGACCGGCTCGGTCCAGAAGAAGCTGGCGCCGATGGTCAGATCGTCGGTCAGGTTGTAGGTTCCCCGAAACACGTGGCCCTTGCGGTTGCTGTGCCCGAAGTCGCTGTCGTTGAACGCCCCGACGGTGCAGTTGGACTCGATGCGGGCGTACTTGTAGCCCAAGGACCAGTCGCCCTTCTTCTTGTTCTCGCCGAGGTTGAAGCCCAGGGCGAAACCGTTCGACTGGTTGTCGAACCGCGGGTCGACGTCCTCGTTGCCGCAGGTGTGAACGATGTCGAAGTACGGCGACCACTTCAGGCCAAGGGCCTTGAACTTCATCTTGGTGGTCCAGTTGATCATCTGAAACTTGCGGGCCAGCAGGTCGCTGCCGTTGCGGTGCATGTTGCCGCGGGTGGCGTTGACGGCGCCGGTGTTGAGCGAGTTCATGTGATCGTAATCGTAGTAGGCCAGGGCGGTGGTGAAGCCCAAGTCCTGAATCACCCCGCCGACGTCCTTGGCGACGGCCCAGTCCACGCCGGCCTGGTAGGTCATCAGGATGGTGTCGTGTCCGCCGCCGGACTCCTGCACGAGGAAGTAGCCGGTGCTCACGAACGGCTTGACGTCGCCGAAGAACGGGGCTTCATACTGGGCGAAGAAGCCCTCGGGGTTCACGTCGCTGTCCCACACCAGGTCGGTGTGGACGAGCGGCGTGGCCATCTTGCCGCCGATGATGGTCAGGCCCTTGACGGACTTGGGCGTGTACTTCGCATAGGCCAGGTCGATCCAGATGGACTTCTCGGAGAAGAAATCCGTCATGGTCTGGTTGGTCGAGGTAGCGCCGGATCCGATCGTCCTGCCGTCGGCGGCGCTGGTGTCGCCGCTGGCCAGGCGGAAGCCGACTTCCATTTCCTTGTCCAGGAACGTCTTGATGAACCCGAACCGCAGGCGGAAGCGGGCGCGGTTGCGGTCCTTGGGCGATACGGCATCCGCGGCACTGGTCGTGGACTGGCCCTCGTATCGCAGGCGGAAGTCGCCCTTGAACTTGAGGTCCTTCAGCCAACTCGGCATGGACCCGCCCTTCTTGGCTGCGTCGGCGTTGATCTCGTTGATCAACTTGATCACTTCCTCTTTCTGAGCGTCCTTGAGGCGCTGGTCGCTCTGGAGGGCCTCCAGTTCGGCGATCCGCCTCTCCTGGTCCTTCAGGCGCTGCTCCAGGGCCTTCAGGTCCTGTCCCATGGCCGGTGCGGCCAGCAGAATCGCCCACAGGCCTGCCACAAGTCCTTTCGTCACGCGCATCAAACGCTCCTTTCCGTTGTCGTGCCGGGCCAGGCGGCCGACCCTCGGCCCGAGCGAGCCCGGCGTTGCGCGTGGGATGATCGCTCAGTCCCGCTAGACTTTGATGATGCCCGCATGAGGAATGCGCTAAATCGAAAGGCCGCGAACCGAGGGTGGAATGCAGGAACGCGACGGCGCACGCAAGACCCCGTCGGAGGGTGTCCGGCGGGGTCTTGGCCTCCTTCCCGGCTCAGGCCGCACCCTACTTCTTGACAGTCGCGACGTACAGGTCCAGCGTCCCCGTGTCCGGGGCCTTGAGCGTCATGCCGTTGGGCCCGGCCCCGACGCGGGTGACGTTCTTGGCCAGTTCCCCGTCGCGGACGTACTGTCCGAATTCGGCGCAGCCGTTGCGGAAGACCCACAACCGTCCGTCCACGTGGCGGACGATGAACTGCCTGTCGGTCATCAGGTAGTCCTGGAGCGTCTCGCCGTCAGGGGCCTTGAGGCTCAGGCCCTCGGGCCCGGCCGCCGGACGGATCACGCCCTTGGCCATGTCGCCGCTCTGGCGGAACTTGGGCAGGTCCTTGCTCTCGACGCGGAAGACGGTCAGGACGTTCTTGTTGAGGAACGTGACGAAGCCGGGCTTGGAGAAGGGCCCGACGCCGACCGTCGGCACCGGCGCGGACGGGGTCCCGGCAGCCGGCGCGGGGACGGCGGGCTTGGCCGCGACGGGGGCGCTCGAGCCCTCCTCGCATCCGACCAGGACGAAGACGGCAATGAAACCCAGCGTCAACACAATCAGTTCTCTCAGCATGAATAGCTCCTTAGATTTCGTTGGTTTCCTGTGTTTCGGGTTCAGGTTGCGGCGTCGCGAGAAGATGATCCCCCGGCCGCGTGAGGGTTGGATAAGTGCAGCATGAGAAACGCGCTAATATAGCACCTGCAAAGAAGCCCACGGACCTGTCCGTGGGCCTGCTCTGCCTGCCGGCATCATTCCCGCCTGAGACCCGCCTGCGTTACCCGAAGCGTCCGGTGATGTAGTCCTCGGTCTCGCTGAGGTGGGGCCGCTCGAACATCTCCGGCGTCCGCCCGTACTCGATCAGTCGGCCCAGGTACAGGAAGGCGGTGAAGTCGCTGACCCGGCTGGCCTGCTGCATGTTGTGGGTGACGATGAGGACGGAGTAGTCTCCCTTGAGCGAGTGGATGAGGTCTTCGATCTTTCCGGTGGCGATGGGGTCCAGGGCGGAGCAGGGCTCGTCCATCAGGAGCACCTCGGGCTCGGCCGCGATGGCCCGGGCGATGCACAGCCGCTGCTGCTGCCCGCCGGAGAGACTCAGTCCGCTCTCGTGGAGGCGGTCCTTGACCTCGTCCCAGAGGGCGGCTCCGCGGAGGCTGCGCTCGCAGACCTCGTCCAGCACGCTGCGGCTTCGCTCGCCGTCGATCCGCAGCGGATAGATCACGTTCTCGTAGATCGAGATCGGAAAGGGATTGGGCTTCTGGAAGACCATGCCCATGCGCTTGCGCAGCTCGATGACGTCGACGCTGGGCGAGTAGATCGAGTCGCCGTTGAGCCGCATGTCGCCGGTGATGCGGACGGTGTCCAGAAGGTCGTTGAGGCGGTTGACCGACCGCAGCAGCGTGCTCTTGTCGCACTCGCTGGGCCCGATCATGTCCGTCACCTTCCCGCGCGGAATGGCCATGTTGATGTCGAAGAGGGCCTGCTTGCGCCCGTAGAACAGGTTGAACCCGTCCACCTCCAGTACGCACGGATGGCGGGCAAGGTCCGGGTGGATCTCAGCGGGCACGTTCTCGCCGGCGGCGATCGCCGTCAGGCGGTCTTCCTTGACAGCCGGCGCGGGACGCACCGGGCGCCGCAGGACGTCTTCCTCCACGTCCGCGACGGCCCCGCTGCCGCGGCTTGACACTTCCTGAATCATGACTGTGCTCATTGTCTTGTCCTCTCGCGGTCCGCCGCCGGCGGGGCCTGCCCCGCCGCGGTCAGAACTGGTTGGTTACGAATTTCTTCCTCAGCCTGGACCGCAGGGTGATGGCGGCCAGGTTCAACACGGCGATGATGGCGATCAGCAACAACGTGGCGGTGAAGACCATGGGCTTGGACGCCTCGCTGTTCTGGCTCTGGAAGCCCACGTCGTAGATGTGGAATCCCAGGTGCATGAAGCTCTTGTTGGCCCCGAAGGGGAAGCTGGAATCGACGGGCAGCTCGGGGACGTACTTGACCGCGCCGACGAGCATGAGCGGCGCGACCTCGCCCGCGCCGCGGGCCATCGCCAGGATCGTCCCGGTCAGGATGCCGGGCATGGCCCGGGGCAGGACGATGCGGCGGATGGTCTGCCACTTGCTGCCCCCGCAGGCGTACGAGCCCTCGCGCATCGAGTTGGGCACGGCCGCCAGCGCTTCCTCCGTGGCCACGATCACCACCGGCAAGGTCAGCAGGGCCAGCGTGAACGAGCCCCAGATCAGCGCCCCCTTTCCGAAAGTCGGGTTGGGCAGGCGGGCGCGGTAGAAGCCGTGGAAGAACGGGCTCTTGGCGACCATGGCGACCGCCAGCAGCACCGTCGCCAGCCACAACGCCAGCGCCAGGTAGCCCCAGGCGGGGCTTCGCCGCCCCTGCGACGGGTGCGGACGCCGCCAGGCGATCGAACCGACCAGCAAGGCCGCCCCCAGCACGCCGCCCAGGACGCCCAGAGAGCCGTACCACACCCATCGAGGCCAGGCGGTCTGAGGCCCGGCGTCGATCCAACTCCCGATGCCGTAGCAGAAGAACCCCAGGCCGAACACGCCGAAGACGATGCTGGGCACGCCGGCCAGGTTGTTCACCGCGATCCGCACGGCGCTGACGACGGGCCCCGCCTTGGCGTATTCGCGGAGGTACAGGGCGGCCAGCACGCCCAGGGGCACGACCGCCAGCGACATGATCAGGGTCATCAGGACCGTGCCGAAGATGGCCGGGAACACGCCGCCCTCGCTGTTGGCCTCGCGCGGGACGTCGCTGAGGAACTCCCAGGCCCGCGAGCCGTACACGCCGAGCTTTCCCCAGAAGTCCAGGCGGTTGGCCGGGTAGGCTCGCACCACGTCGGCCAGGGCGATCGTCGCGTCTTTCCCGTCGGCGGTCCGCATCCGCAGCTTGTAGCGGTCGTTCTCGGCGTTGAGCTGCTGGATCTGGCCGGTGATGTGGGCGAACTCCTCGCGGGACCAGCCCTCGACCTTCAGGAACCTGGCCTGTGCCTTCTGCCAGGCCTGCGAGCCCCTGCCGCTGTCGAGTTCCGCCTCGCGGACGGCCAGGCGGGCGTCCTCCAACGCGCGATTGACCTGCCCGATCTGGTCGGTCTCCAGGAGGCGGCGCTGCTGGAACCGCCGGCGCACCTCGTCGTGGTGGCGGTTGAACAGGTCCCATGCCTCGGCGGGCGTCTGGGCCTGCTCCTTGCCGTCGATGGCGAAGCCCGCCAGCGCGCCGTAGAAGCGCCCCCACGACTGGCGCTCGACCACCATCGCCCATTCCGGCCTGTCCTGGCGGTCGATCGTGAAGTCGTGGATCCACGTGAAGTGCGTGTTGGTGAGGTCGAAGTTGCCCGTGCGGAGCAGGCGGCGGACGGCCTGTCCGCCCTGGGCCTCCAGGCGGGCGCGGGCCTGGGCGGCGGCCTGGCCCAGTTCATCCAGGGCGTCCGGACCGGGCGTGTAGGTCTCCTCCCGCGTGACCTCGCCCAGCAGGGTCTTGCCCGTCAGCGTGCGGACCTGCACAAGCCCCTGGGGCCAGAACGTGCTCATCCCGTTCCAGAGCACCAGGGCCAGCAGGCCGATGATCATCAGCAGGCAGATCAGCAGCGATCCGCCGGTCAGCCAGACCATGGGCTCGCCCGCGGCAGGCAGCGACGCGCTGAGCATGCGCCGCCGGCGCGGCAGCGCCCGCGGCTGCGGCTGCGCCTGGGGCGGGATGGTCTCCACGGTGCTCATAGCTGGTACGCCTTCTTGCGGAACCGCAGGCGGACCACCTCGGCCAGCGTGTTGACCAGGAAGGTCATCACGAACAGGACCAGGGCAGCCAGGAAGAGCGTCCGGTAGTGCGTGGAGTCCTTGGCAGCTTCGGGCATCTCGATGGCGATGTTGGCCGACAGGGTGCGAAAGCCGTTAAAGAGGTTCCACTCCATCACCGGCGTGCCTCCGGCGGCCATCAGGACGATCATCGTCTCCCCGACGGCCCGCCCGAGTCCGACCATGACGGCGGAGAACAGCCCGCTCATGGCGGCGGGGATGATGATGCGGACGGCGGTCTGCCAGGGGGTCGCGCCGGCGCCGAGCGAGGCGGCCCGCAGGTGCTCGGGCACGATCGAGAGGGCGTCCTCGGCGATGGTATAGATGATGGGGATGATGGCGAAGCCCATGATGAAGCCCACCACCAGGGCGTTGCGCTGGACGTACGGTCCCAGGACCGAGTCGCCTCCGCGAAGGTCCCATCCCAGGTGCGCCAGCACGTTCGACAGCAGCAGGGCCAGGGCGACCGCGGCCACGGCGGACAGGACGAATCGCCCCAGTTCGAGAACGGCCAGCCCGGTGCGGTCGAAGCCGGCGCCCAGCCGCCGCGTCCAGCCCACGACCACGACCGAGTTGACGATCGCCACCGCCGCGCCCGCCAGAGGCAACAGCAGGATCAGCCACCCGCCCACGCTGGAGCCCTGGTTTCCCGCCAGCCACTGCTTGATGTCGCCCAGGAAAAACCAACGTTCGAGAACGGGCCCCGCCCACCAGGCCAGCAGTACGCCCGCCGGAAGAGTGGGCAGGATGAACAGCAGGCGGTACGGCGCCAGGCGCCGGGTGAAACCGCCCGGAAGGAGCTGCCACAGGTGCGCCCCCAGCAGGATGACAAAGGGCACGCTGAAGATCCCGGTCAGGACGGCCGGCACGACCCCCTCCACCAGCGGCGCCAGCACCAGGGCGGCCAGGAAGCCCAGCACCACGCTGGGCAGCGAGGCCATCAACTCGATGGTGGGCTTGACGCGGCTGCGCAGACGCGGGTGCAGAAACTCGCTGGTGTAGATGGCGGCCAGCAGCGCCAGGGGCATGCCGAAGATCAACGAGTAGAAGGTGGCCTTGATCGTGCCGAAGATAAGCGGCCACATGCCCAGCTTAGGCTCGAAGGCGTCGTCGCCGCTGGAGGACTGCCAGATGTGCGCGGGCCTGGGCTCGCCCTCGTACCAGACCGGGGCGAACAGCGAGGCCATCGTCGCCTCGGGGTGGCCCAGATCGACGCCCCAGGAGTGCAACTGTCCGCCGGCCAGGGCCACGATGGCGTCGTCCTTGGGCGCGACGGTCACTGCGTCCACGCCACGCGGGCCCTCGCATGCACGCACGTCGACCAGCAGGTTGCCCGTGGTGACGTGGAACAGGCGGACCTGCCCGCCGGCGTAGCCGACGGCCGCCAGGCGGGCGCGGGTGGAGGAGTCCACAGCCGTCACCGCCGAACCGGGCGAGGCGAGTTCCTGCCCGCAGACCAGGGCCCAGCCGTCTCCACCTTCGTCTTCGTTTTTCACGCGGGTGCGGAACCAGGCCCGCAGCCTCCCGGCGGAGTCCCCCGCCAGCAGCGTGCCCCGTCCCAACAGCCAGTCCAGCCGGGTCAGCGCGAGCGAGGCGTCGCCCAGCAGGTTGACCTGCTCGACCAGGCGGGGATTGTTCAGGTCGCGGGTGTCGAATCGCAGCAGCCGCCCGTTGGACCAGGCGGCGAAAACGCTGTCGCCGGTGCTCGACAGCAACAGGCGCATGGGCCGCCCCTGCTGCACGTGAGGCGTGAGGTCCAGCTTTCCGCCCGACAGGCGATAGGTGGTCTCGCCCGTCAGCATGTTCTCCACCTTGCGGACCGAGCGAATGTGGAGTTGGTTGTCGTCGCTCAGGGCGGCCAGGATCGGGCCGGTCGGCCGATCCACGCGGTCGAGCAGTTCGATCCGCCGCCCGGGGGCGATCTTCA
>Ga0116148_1000962_pt1 | contig 33385 bp, 23 predicted proteins | sample AD_UKC055_MetaG_FD_89786 | JGI IMG/M metagenome (GOLD analysis project Ga0116148, IMG submission 89786) | Active sludge microbial communities of municipal wastewater-treating anaerobic digesters from USA - AD_UKC055_MetaG | ecosystem: Engineered > Bioreactor > Anaerobic > Digestate | place: USA...
AACTTAACGAAGAAATAGAAATTCTGCTTGCGAATTAATACGAGCTGATATACAATATTTCCATCATAGTTTATGAATTTCACACATTAAGGGAGGTTATTATGTCAAAATACGTATGTTCAGTATGCGGATATGTTTATGATCCTGTTATCGGCGATCCCGACGGAGGAATAGCTCCGGGAACAGCATTTGAAGATATTCCTGATGACTGGGTTTGCCCGGTTTGCGGAGTCGGCAAATCTGCTTTTGAAAAAGAATAATGCTGTCTTGACGGTCTGTTTAGTATTATGATATTCTGCATAGACATAATTCTATTTGTTTAAAAAGGAAGGATTCTATGCCCTTTATTTCTTTATTACAGGCCGCTCCTGCGACAAGTTCTGGTTCTTTATTAATGACGGTATTACCGCTTGCGTTAATATTCGTCATTTTTTATTTTTTCATGATTCGCCCGCAAAATAAAAAGCAGAAAGAAACAGAAAAGATGATTGCTGCCTTAAAAAAAGGCGATAAAGTTATCACCATCGGCGGAATTCACGGTACTGTTAGTTCAACTAAAGAGAAAACTGTAATTGTAAAAGTTGATGATAATACAAAAATTGAGTTTTTACGCTCAGCTATTTCTACTGTTGTAACTGATAAAGCAGAAAAGAATGGTAAAAAAGACACTGTAGAAGCTGTAACAGCAGAAGCAGAAAAAGCTATTGAAGAAGAAAAAAAATAAGTCTGGAGTAAAAAATGAGTAAACGTAGCCGTTTTCTTCTCATTCTGGTAATCATCGGCGTGTGTTTTGCCTTTCTATGGCCTTCAATCAACTGGTATTTACGTACCCCGAAAGAAGATCAGGCACTAGCCCTTAGTTCACTGGAATCAATTAAAGATTATTCAAGAGTTAAAGCCTCTGAAGATGTTAAAAAATTAAAAGCGCTGACTAGAGAAAATCCGAATGGAGAGGTTCCAGTCGAGTATAATTATTTACTAACCGAAGCTAAAAAGAATTATAAGGGTATGGATAAAACTGTACCTAAGAATATGAGTATTCGTGATGTCTTAGCCTCTTTCACTAATGAGGCAGAGCTTCTGTCTTCTATAGAATCCCGCTACAGAAGTGAAATATTAGAATCAAAAGGGCTTTATAATAACTCTGTAAAGCTTGGTTTGGATCTTTCTGGCGGTATGAGCGTTATTGTTAAGGCGGACTTGGATGCTGCCGCTGCTGCACAGGAAGGCTTAAGTCTGGATGAAGCTGCTCTTTTCAAAGAAGATGCAATGGCTCAGGCTTTAGAAACATTACGCAGCAGAATTGACAGATTCGGTCTTACTGAGCCTGTTATTCGAAAACAGGGTGAAAACCGCATCTATATAGAAATCCCGGGTGCTGCAGAAGCTGACAGTATAAACTCCATAATCATGGGTAAGGGTATACTCAACTTCCGCCTGGTAGACAGCGAAGCAACTGATGCTTTTAATGCCTATTATAACGATCACCCCTCAGACACATTTACTACAAAGGGCGAGCTTCTTGACCTTTCAATTATTCCCTCAGATACAGAAGTCTTAGGTTTGTATTCGAAAGATGAATATGAACTCGATGAAAGAATCGGCTACCTTGTTGTAAAAAAAGAAGCTGTTCTTGACGGTAAACATATAAAATCTGCAGAAATTGGAAGCGACCAGTTCACCGGTAAACCTCAGGTAAACTTTGTTCTGGACAGCGATGGTACAACCATTTTCAGCGACTTTACTACTGCACACAAAGGTGAATTTCTTGCGATTGTATCTGATGACAAAATTAAATCCTATGCAACAATAAAAGAGCCTATTACAACCGGACAGGTTGCCCTTTCGGGATTCGGGCTTGAAGAAGCAAATGCGATCAAAAAGATGCTGCAGACGGCCTGGCTTAATGTTCCTCTTACTGTGGAGAGTCAGCAGGTAATCGGCGCCTCTCTTGGAGAACTTGCAATTAAACAGGGTTTAACAGCCCTTTGTGTAGGTATTCTTGCCGTTATGCTTTTTATGCTTTTCTGGTATAAAGGCGCCGGTGTGAATGCTGTTGTAGCGCAGCTTTTTAATATGTTCCTTTTAATAAGCATATTATCAGCTTTTAATTTAACATTAACGCTGCCGAGTATTGCAGGTATGATATTGACCATTGGTATGGCTGTTGATGCCAACGTTGTTATTTTTGAACGCATTAAAGATGAGCTCCGTCTTGGAAAGAGCAGAGCTGCTGCAATTAACTCTGGTTTCGACCGGGCTTTTTGGGCAATTATGGACTCAAACATAACGACATTCATTGCTGCAATATTCCTCTCCCAGCTTGGAACCGGTCCCATTCAGGGATTCGCAGTCAGTCTTGCAATAGGTGTAATATCGTCAGTATTTACGGCATTATTTGTATCACGGCTGATATTTGACTTCGGTACACAAACTTTAAAAAGCGAAAAATTGAACATCAGCTGGAGGCTTGCAAAATGAAAAAGGTAATTCGTTTTAGTAATTTTTTTATTCCGGCTGTAATAATAAGTTCTGCAATAATCATTGCAGGTTTAGCAATGCTTTTTACAAAGGGTATTAACTTTGGTATAGATTTTAAACCAGGTTTAGTTCAGGAAGTCCGCGTAAGCAGTGCAGCCTTTGAAGTAAGCTATAGAGGAGCTTCTTCTATAACCATCGAAACTTCTGCCCAGGGTATCGATTTAGTCGTAACTGGTCTGGGTTCTGAAAAAACAACTCATTCTTTCGGCTACATTGATTATAAGACCGTCGGAGAACTGGTAAAGGCAATGAATGCTGTAGAAAGCGTTACTTCTGTATTACTGGCCTCATCAGATACTCCAGCCTCAGAACTTTTTACTTCTTCAGCTTTTTCAAATGTTTTATCATCGGTTCCTGTGAAGGTGTTTTATTCGGATCCTTCATTTACCGCAAAAATTGAAGATGTGCGTTCCGCCCTGCAAAGCATCAGCGATTCATCGGTAAAGGCTGTCGGAAATCCGTCAGAGAATACCTTTCAGATTCGCGTAGGCGATGACGGCACAGACACCGATATGAGTAAAAAAATCCAGAGTCAGGTGTACGAGCTTCTTTCACAAAAGTTTGGTAAAGAAAGAATTGCAGTTGTAAAAACAGATTATGTAGCTTCCCAGTTTTCAAAGTCTCTGGTTTCACAGTCAATTATTCTTGTTCTTGCCACATTGCTCATAATCTGGGTTTATGCAACCATTCGCTTTAAGTGGGACTTTGCCTTAGGTGCTGTTTTAGCAATTGTACACGATGCCTTAATTATGGCAGCTGTAATCACCTTTATGCAAATGGAATTTAATTCAATTACCATTGCTGCTATTCTTACCATTATTGGTTATTCAATAAACGACACTATTGTTGTACTTGACCGTGTCCGTGAGAATATTAAGCTTGTTAAGGTAGAAAAATTCAGCGATATACTTGATCTTTCTCAAACAGAAATTTTAAGCAGAACTATAATTACTACTGTGACAACGTTGCTTGCTGTAATATCTCTTTTTATCTTTACTTCCGGCAGCATGAAAGATTTTGCACTTGCATTAATAATCGGTATGATCTCCGGTATATATTCCACAATTTTCATAACAGGATTCTTTGTTGCTCTTGTTCGAAAAAACTGGAAGCCTTCCGATGAAGAAAAGAAAACTCAGGTAACAACTTTTTCCGAAGAAGTAACTGAGTAATTTATTACCGTAACTAACGAAGGGGGTATCCATATGGATACTCCTTTTTTTTTATGCTATATTTTTTTTATGGGTCAACCGAAGTTATTCAGAATAATCGATAAAGCTGTTTTTGATTATAATCTCATAGAAGAAAATGATTCAATTCTTATAGGCGTTTCGGGCGGGAAGGATTCTACTGCTCTTGTTCATTACTTATCTCACAGGCTTGTACAGCATAGAGAAAAGTTTTCTTTTACTGCTGTTCATATTGCAACTGATATAAGTCCTCCCTTGTCTTTCGAGCTTTTATCTCTTTTTAATAGCTGGAATGTTGAGGTAAAGACAATTACCATAAGCGTTCTTGACCGTTTAAAAGAGGGCAGGAAAATGAACTGCTGGTGGTGTTCTACTCAAAGAAGAACTGAGTTAAACAATTTTGCAATCGAACATGGTTTTAACAAGATAGCTCTTGGTCATCATTTAGATGATATGCTGGAAACCTTATTAATGAATGCATTGTCAAAGGGCGAGCTTTCTACTATGCCTCCGCGTCTTACCTATGAAAAGTACCCGGTTACAATAATCAGGCCGCTTATTTTATGTGATGAAAAAACTATAATAGCTCATTCAAAAGAATACCAATTTTCAAGTTTAACCTGTACTTGTTCGTATCAGGATAATTCTGCAAGGAAGGATGCCCGGTCAAAACTGAATGATCTTACCGGGGGCTCCTACAATACAAAAATGAAACTGGTGCAGGCTTTAAAAAATATTAAAACTGAATACCTCCCGTAAAAAAAAGGCACAATCTATGAGGATCGCGCCTTTTATGAAAAACTACAGGTTGTTCTTTTTTTTTAATGAATACATTTGTTTATGTGCATAAGTTTAAGGTCTTTTAGTTTTTCACTTATAGAAACCTTGTAAATATGAGGATTTAAAAAACGTTTATAAGTTTTATCGAAGGTCTCAAGCTGCTTGAGCATAGTGTTTCTGCTTTCGCGAAGAGTAGTAACAGGATCAAGCTTTTCTCCCAGTCTCCGGCCGTCTGCAATACGTTTTTTTAGAAGTGGTTCGATCGATGACGGTTTAAAAGAAAACTGGCGGTAGTCAATGGAAGGATGATAAAAGGCGGATGCTTCAACGGTACTGAGTACTTCATCCTGAAGCGCCAGAATATCAGCTTTTGCCGAACCTTCTTCATCGTACAGTCTCCAGACATTTTTTATTCCGGGGTTTGTCGTTTTTTCCGGGTTATCAGAAAACTTCATTGATGTTACCATCTCTCCTGTTTCGGGAAGAAATCGTGCACATAGTTTATATACACCGGTAAAAGACGATTCATCTCCTCCTGTTACCATGTGTGTTCCGACACCCCAGCTGTTTATCGGGGCATTCTGCTGGAGAAGATTTTCAATTATTTCTTCTGTTAATTCATTCGAAACTGTAATATATGCGTTAGGAAGACCCGCCTTGTCGAGTCTTTTTCGTACCTCGGTTGAAAGATATTGAATATCGCCCGAATCCAGCCGGACTCCAAAATTATAGCCCTGCTCTGTGAGTTTTTTACCAACAGTAATTGCATTTTTTATACCGGATCCTAAGGTGTCGTAGGTATCTATTAGGAAAATAGACTTTTCGGGGTATTGAGCTGCATAGGTTTCAAAGGCTTCCAGCTCTGTTTCGAAAGACATGATCCAGGAATGAGCCATTGTCCCCTGAACCGGTATGCCGAATAACTTGCCTGCCAATGTGTTGCTGGTTCCTGATGCCCCTCCTATAAAAGCGGCGCGGGATGCACTCAGTGCGCCGTCGTTTCCTTGTGCTCTTCTTAACCCGAACTCCATAATATGGCCTTTTTTACTTGCAAGCCAAACCCGTGCTGTTTTAGTCGCAACAAGGCTTTGAAAATTAATGGTATTCAGTACAAGACCTTCAATTATTTGAGCTTCAATGAGGCTTGCATGTACCCTAATAATAGGTTCATTGGGGAAAATCACAGAACCTTCGTCCATGGAATAAACATCGCCGGAAAAACGGAAAGAAGATAAGTAGTCTAAAAATTCTTTTTCGAAAAAATGTAAAGACTCCAAGTAGGCTATATCCTCATCTGAAAAAGAAAAACTTGTTAATGCATCAATAAGGGGTTCGATGCCTGCAAAGACGGAAAAGCCGCCGGCAAAAGGCTGTCTGCGGAAGAACATATCAAAGACTGCAGTACTGTTCATGTTGTTTTTCCAGTAGCCCTGAGCCATAGTTAATTCATAAAAATCGGTAAATAAAGCACTGTGTGCGGGTGAACATACCGGTTTTGCAATAAAAGGCATGGGAACCTCCTTACTTATTTTTTTTCCATACCTTGGTAATTTCTCCAATGTACATTTTATGAAAATCTCCTGCGCTGTAAACGGAAGAAATTATTGATGTTTCTATAAAATTCTCAGGTTTTAAATAATCTGCATAGGTTTTTCTGCATTCAAGAATGAGTGATGCTTCCCGGAACGCAGTGCAGCCGTTTTCAACAGTTATTGGTGTTAAACCTGCTTCTTTAACTTTATTTACATCTTTCCCGGAAATCTTCCCGCACAATGATAATGCATCTTTGTAATTCGAAGAAAAAAAACTAAGGGTAAAAAACGGTTCCTTTTCTGTAAAGTTGAAGGTAAAGCGCTGAGGCCGGACAAAGATGAAAGAAACGGGTTTATTCCAGAGAAATCCCAACCCGCCCCAGCTTGCGGTCATGGTGTTAAAGGTTTTATCCTCATTTTGTGCAGCAACTCCGATTTTTCCTGCAGTAATAAGCATCCAATCTGTTCCAATTAGTTTTATACTATTTTCGCTGAGTTCTTCAGCCCTTATATTAATAAAATTTTCCATATAAAAATTATAGCTTCATAATGAATTTGTGTAAAGAAGACAGGTTTGTCATGAAAGATAAAACATTGCAATTATAGGTGTTCATTTGATTCTGAGAGAAAAAACCCTCTTACCGTTTTTGACATTGAGCCCTATTAACAGAAGGTATAAGACGCTTAACTGCAGATCGATATTCTGCTTCCGTTTTGTCCCTTCGTTACAAGGATTTGAGAATTGATTCTCGATTTTAGGTCTCCAACGTGAGAAATGAGACCTACCATCCTTTTTTCTCTTATTTCATCGAGTATGGATAAGGCTTTTTCGAGGCTTGCATCATCCAAAGAACCGAAGCCTTCATCTATAAAAAGAGAATCAAGGCTGACTCCTCCCGCCTTTGACTGAACAACATCGGTTAATGCAAGAGCCAGACTTATTGATGCCATAAAGGTTTCTCCTCCGGAAAGGGTTGCACAGGGGCGTTTTTTTCCGGTAAAGGAGTCGAATATTTCAAGATCCAGACCCTTTATTTTATCTTTTCCTCCATCATCCTCTGTTTTAAGAAGCAGTGTATAACGGCCGTCAGAAATTCTATTCAGCCGGCTGCTGGCAAACTGAGTAATCTCTTCAAGATAAAGTCCTAAAACCCATGCATCGAGCGGTATTTTTTTTGGGTTTTGGCTGCTGAGAAGCATATATAGTTTTATGAATTTTCCGCCTTCTTCCTGTACTACGCGCAGCTCGGTATCATAGGAGATGAGAAGGGCTTTTGTATTTTCGAGACTTACTCTTTCCTTCTGCCGCAGTTCAAGAGCCGTCTCAATATTTGAGACCGATTCTTTAATTGATTGTACAGCCTCTTCGCTTTTTTGCAGTTTGTTTTGAATTTCGTTATTTGAATACGGGTACTGTTTTTTACTATTTTCAATGAGCGCCAGAAGTGAATCTTTTTCTTTATTCCATGCCTGTATTTTTTCTTCCAAACTAATTATCTGTGATTCATCTATAAAAGCCGCCTGTGCATCTTCTGCCGTTTCAAAATCTGTTTTCTCCAGTGATTTTTCAAGCAGGGTGCGTGTTTCTTCAAATTCCTTTATTCTTAATGAAAGCGTATTTGCAAGTTCTTTTTGTTGTGCCGATAACGCGGTTCTTCTTTCTTCTATACTGCGCCATTGCTCATTAAATAACGTAATCTTTTTTTCATAGGAGTTTTTTGATTCTGATAGCGTATTAAGTACATCTCTTGAAAAACAGGCGATTCCGAGCTGTTCGTCAGAAAAGGGCAGGCTTTTAAACAGGTGTGTGTGTGTGTGCATTTTTTTATTGAATAATTCCCTGCTTCGAGTAATATCCTGCTCTGTCAGGTTCAAAGTATTTTGAATAGAGACAGTTTCATTTTTAAGGGGTATTAACTTTTCATTGAGAACAAGAAGTTTTTTGTCATTTTCTTCGTTTTCAAATTTAGCAGCCTTTTGTTCTTGAACTTCTTTATTACACTGGTCAAGCAGGGCTAAAATTTCTGTTTTGCGTTCTTCAGCTTCATGAAGAGAAATATCTGTTGTTATGCGTGAAATACCTGCTTCTGCGGCTTTCATCTGTCCCTCAAAATTTGACAGCTGTGAGTCTGTAATTTTTAATTCATCTTCTGCAATCTTAATCATTGTTTTTTGTGCTGCAATTTTTTCATCCAGAGGGGCTGTGTGATGTGTTTCTTCAGCCTTTTGGGGGTGTTCTATTGAACCGCAAACAGGGCAGGGTTTTCCCTTTTCAAGTTTTTGAGCAAGCCTGTATGCTTCGCTGCGTAAAAGGTTTTCTTCTTTTTCAGTTTCAAAATCTGCAAGAGTTTTTTTTGCCGTTTCTATATTTTTCTCAAGCTTTTCTTTTACTTCTTTTTCTTCTCTTGTCAGGATCTGAAGGGTATTAAGTTCTTTGGTGTATTGTTCCTTAACTAAGCACTTTTCATATATCTCTTTAATAGTATTTAGTTTTTTTTCCAGCTCCAGCTGTTTTTCAATCAATGTACTGTAGGTTTTTTCAAGTGAGGAATAATGTTTCTGCCTCTCTTCCAGGTCTTTAATGTCATTTTGAATGTTTATAAGGGTATCTGTTTTTATTTTGAGACTGTGAGTCAGCTGCTCCTTTTTGCCTATGAGTTCATTATACAAAAGGGAGGCGTCTTCTGCCTCCTGAATATCTTTTAAAGCAAATGAAATAGCTTCAGCATCTTTTTCAAGCTTTACAATCGAGGCCTTTTCACTCTCAAGAGACGAATGTACTTGCTCCGTTTCTCTCAGCTGTTCAGTAAGTTTTTTTCCCCGTTGCTCTATGTCATCCAGGAGTTTTTTTGCATTTTGAGCATTTTTTATTTCTGATTGGAGAACAAGGGCCTGTCTCGCATTTTTAATGATCACTGCTGTTCCGTCAATCTCATTTTTCTTTTCCATAAGCAGTGAAACTTTTTTTTCATGCATCGCTCTGTTTGCTAATTCAGATAACAGGGTTGCATACATTTGCTTTTCTTCAATGTTACTTTTAAGCTGCTCGGCAAATGCTGCTTTTTGATTTTTTAATTCAAGAATTACTTGGTTTAGTGCTTTTTCCTGTTCAGCTCCATTTTCTTCATTGTATACATTGCGCAGGTCCTTAATTCTGTTCTCCAGAGACTCAATCTTTGACTTATACAGAGCACTTTTATCTTTTGCTGATGCAATAATTGAAGTATATAGTCCTATTGGAAAAAGCTTGCTTAGCGCTTCTTTACGTTCGTTTGAGCTTAACTTTAAAAAGTCTGCAAACTCTCCCTGCGGTAACAGCACTATTCTTGAAAATTCATCGCAATTTAGACCGAGAAGCGTTTCAATTGTATCTTTTACGGAATCAACACTGTCGCTCAGAATTGTCCATTCTTCAGTATCAGAAAAATTCAATTCACCCGAAGAAGTAATACCCTCCTGCTTATGAAGCGAGGCAGCCGAGTTCTTATAACCCTGTGTACCGTCGCGTTTGGTATAGGGCTGCGGCAGACTTCTATATACTTTATACTTGTCCTGATTTATTGAAAATATGAGGTTTACAAATGATTCTTCATCATCGCGGGCAAAATCCGATCTGAACCTTTTAAGTTCAAGAGAGCTTCTTGAGCCCGGAAGTTTCCCATAAAGAGCAAAGGTAACGGCATCAAAGATAGTTGTTTTTCCAGAACCTGTATTGCCGCTTATAAGAAATATTTCTCCAAGAGACGAAAAGTCTATTTCTGTTATTCCGTGAAAGGCTCCCACATTCTGCATTGACAGGTTTATAAGCTTCATACGCTGCGTTCTCCCTCTTGTGCTTCTTTAGCTGCTTCAATAAAAGAGGGTAAAAGTTCGTTAATAATTTGTATGCTTTCTTCCTCTTTATACAGGTCTTGAACAAAGGTCTTAAAAATATCCTGCATAGATTTATTTCCGGAAAGAGCTGTTTTTCTTCCTTCGCTTATGCTCGAAGATGAAAGGGCACCTCTGTTGAGTGCTTCACTCTGATTTATTGAAAGCAGAAAGGGAAACTTCGTTTTTAAAAGCTGCATCGGATTTTCTATAAGGCTTTCATCAGTAAAGGTAATTTCGAGATAATCATCCTTATACTCATCGAATTTAGTGTCATTATAAAATTCTATAAAAGAGCCTGAAAGACGGCTTGCCCTATGTACCGGCATAACCGGAATTTTTGAAACTTCAACAGCGGCAAGAGGCGGAAGACCATCTCTATAGGTAATTTGATTACAGTCTACACTTATATGCAAAAAAGTCTTTTCAATCCCTGCTTCAGAAAATGAGTAGGCAAGGGGGGATCCTGAGTAGTATACCCGTTCTCCTGCTTTCTGAGGCTTATGAATGTGGCCGAGAGCTGTAAAGGTGAATGGATCAAAAACCTCTGTATTAACAAGTTCTGCCGTTCCTAAAAAAGTTCGTTCAGAGTCGCTCGGTTGAGCACCAAGGGTAAAAAGATGGGCAGAGGCTATGCAGGGAAGGGGAAGCTCTGTTTGGATTTCCATACATGTTGAACGGATGGTTTTCATAACAGAGATAAGAATTTCGCTTTGACTTTTCATAGCCTGATTTCCCGTCTTGTGAGCGTCTTCAAAAAAAGACGGCGTAAGAAAGGGTATTTGAAAGACTGCAAGCTTTTCGCTTCCTTTTTCAAGAATTGTATAAGTACCAATATCAGACAAAGAGGTGTCAATATGTATATTTTGATTTTTTAAGATGCGGGATGCATAGGACAGCCGCTGTGCAGAATCGTGATTTCCCGGAATTATGAATATTTGAAGCTCTCTGTGGTTCCGGTGCAGAACAGTTAAAAAATCGTCAAACAGTTCTACAGCTTCTGGAGGCGGAATGGAGCGGTCATAGATGTCGCCCGAAACGATGAGAGCGGTATACAAAAAACCACCTGTCTCACTGTCTTTTGTGCACGCCAGTTCTAAAAGCTGGTTTATAACATGCTTTTGGTCACTTAAAAGAGAGTGTTCAAAGATAATTTTGCCAAGATGAAGGTCTGCTGTGTGTAATATATGTATCATGGATGTATCAGTATAACATCAAAACAGCATTAAATCCATGAGCCTTAAAGATACCTTTTTATATACCTTAAGGATACAGTTCTATAATCCCTAAGGCTCTATTTCCTGCTTCCTTAAGGATCTATTTCCTGCATCCTTAAGGATCTATTTCCTGCATCCTTAAGGATCTATTTCCTGCATCCTTAAGGATCTATTTCCTGCATCCTTAAGGCATTGAATATCATAAAAAAAAACAGTAATATAAACGGCAGCACAGAATTTGTTCTATGAGGTGATGTAATGAAAGGTATTGAGCTGGAAAAGGCATATAATCCCCAGGATTTTGAAGACAGATTATACGAGGCATGGGAAAAACAGGGTTATTTTAAACCCAAAACTGATGCCGATTCTCCTGTTCATGAAATAACTGATAAAACGCCTTTTACGGTTGTCATTCCTCCTCCCAATGTCACAGGCGTACTCCACATGGGGCATGGGTTAAATAATACATTACAGGATATTGTTGTCCGTTATCATAGAATGAACGGCGAACCTGCCTTGTGGGTTCCCGGCACCGATCATGCAGGCATCGCTACTCAGAATGTTGTAGAGCGGCGGCTTAAAAAAGAAGGCTTATCGAGACGCGATCTTGGACGTGAAAAGTTTCTGGAGCGAACCTGGGCTGTAAAAGATGAACATCACGCAATAATAACACGCCAGCTGAAAAAAATCGGCGCCAGTGTGGACTGGAATAGAGAGCGCTTTACAATGGACGAAGGCTTGTCTAAGGCTGTCCGTGATGTTTTTGTAACCCTCTTTGAGCGGGGGTTAGTATACCGCGGAAATTATCTTGTAAACTGGTGTACATCCTGCGGTACCGCTCTTGCTGACGATGAAGTAGACCACAGCGATGTAAACGGCGCGATGTACCATATTTATTACGAAATTGACGGAGGGGAGAGTATTCCCTCTATAACTCTCGAGGACGGCACTGTTTTTTCAGGCGGTAATCGAATAGAAATAGCAACAACAAGGCCGGAAACCTTACTCGGCGATACCGCTGTTGCTGTTCACCCCGAAGATCCCCGTTACAAGGCTCTTGTAGGTAAAAAAGTAAAGCTTCCCTTAACCGGTAAAACAATTCCTGTGGTTGCAGATACCTACGTTGAACGTGCATTTGGAACCGGTATAGTTAAGATAACACCGGCACACGATCCTAATGACTGGGAAGTAGCAAAACGCCATAATCTTCCTGTTATTAATATTCTTAATCCTGACGGCACCCTGAATGAGGAAGTTCCCGAACAATACCGTAATATGAAGTGCAGCGATGCGCGAAAAGCGGTAATTGCAGATTTAACTGAGCTTGGGTTATTCAAAGAAGAAGAAAAAATTACACACTCTGTCGGGCACTGCTACCGCTGCAATACTGTTGTTGAGCCGTATTTAAGCGACCAGTGGTTTGTTAAGATGAAGCCTCTGGCAGAAAAAGCGCTTAAAGCATGGAAAGACGGCGAGATTGTATTTTATCCGAAAAAATGGGAAAACACCTACAGCCACTGGATGGAAAATATACGCGACTGGTGCATCAGCCGGCAGCTTTGGTGGGGCCACCGTATTCCCGTATGGTACTGCCAGTCCTGCGGTGAGATGATTGTTTCCCGTGAAGATCCTGAATTATGTCCGAAATGCAAGGCTTCTAAAGATTCCTTAAAGCAGGACCCCGATGTATTAGATACCTGGTTTTCAAGCTGGTTATGGCCTTTTTCAACCCTTGGATGGCCTGAAAATGCAGAAAACGGTTTTACCGAAGATTTTAAACGGTTTTATCCAACAAGCGCCTTAGTTACCGCCTATGACATTATCTTTTTCTGGGTAAGCCGCATGATCATGGCAGGACTTGAGTTTACCGGAAAGGCTCCTTTCAAAGATATTTACATTCATGGTCTTGTACGCGACAAGCAGGGTAAAAAGATGAGCAAGTCCCTGGGCAACGGACTTGACCCCTTGGAAATTACCGGTGAATTCGGATCCGATGCAATGAAGTTTACCCTCGGGTTTTTATGCGCACAGGGACAGGATATTTTAGTTGATAAAGAATCATTCAAGCTTGGAAGCCGTTTTGCAAATAAAATATGGAATGCAAGCCGCTACCTTTTAGGCAATCTTGAAGGCAGAAACTTAATTCCAATAACAGATGACGATTTAACAGAGCTTGATGTGTGGATCTATTCCTGTCTTGACAGAGCAAGCCGAAATGCCCGTTCCGCCCTTGAAGGCTACCGCTACAATGAAGGCGCTCAGGCTTTATACGAATATTTTTGGAATGATTTCTGCGACTGGTATGTAGAAGCCACAAAATTATCGTTTAGAAACGGGACGGAAGAGGAAAAAGACAGAGCGGTATCGGTCTTAATGAATATTCTCGAGGAGAGTCTGCGCCTTCTTCATCCGTATCTTCCCTTTGTCACAGAGGAAATTTACCAAAAACTTCCGCTCAAAGAAATTGCGCAAAACAGAGCAGAGGCGGCATCAAAAAATTCATGCAAAAATGGTAATCCTTCAAAAATAACATCACAAAGTGAATATACCGGCATGCTTATAGCCGCACCCTTTCCTGTACCAAACAACAACAGAATTGATGAAACAGTAAGCCGGAGATTTTCTGTTCTTCAGGAATTAATACGTTCTATTAGAGCGCTTCGTGCAGAGTGCGGAATATCGCCGGATCTTAAAATTGATATTTCACTCCTTTTGACTCCGGAATCTCCTTCTCAGGTATGCCGTGAAAAACAGGACCTTATTATGCTTTTGTCCGGTGTAAAAAACCTTACTTTTACCGATGCTAAGCCTCACGGAGCAATAGGCACTGTTGGAACCGGATTTGAAGCTTTTTTACTTGCATCAGAGGGAATTGATTCTGCACAGCTTAAAGCGCGGTTTCAAAAGGAAATCGCAAATGAAACAGCTTTTATTCAGAAGGTGGAAGCTAAACTATCCGGTAAATTTGCAGAAAATGCTCCGGCAGAAGTTGTAGAGGCAGAACGGGAAAAATTATGTACCGCACAGCGTCGTGTGGAAAAACTAAACTCTTATATTGAGAATTTATAACCGGAGAGTACATGCAGATAGAAAAGCCCATGCAGATGAATAAACAGGCAATGCTTCAGCTTAAGGGAATATACTTAGCGCCCTACATGCAGCTTGCTACAGCTTTAATAGGTAAATCCCGCCATGCAGGCGGAAATATGTTTCGTCATCAGATCGATACCATGGGCATTCTTATAGACTACGGCTACATTGACAGCGTTCTTTTAAAGGCCGCTGTTATACATGACCTCATTGAAGATATTCCCGATTATAACCGCAATGTTATCTTAGAGGTTGATTCTGAGGCGCCTCTTGTCTATGATCTTGTATTGGAAGTAACTAAACGAGAGGGCCAGCTTAAAAATGATTATTTGAAGGGAATTATAGATCACGGCAGTGAAAAAGCAAAAATACTAAAATGTGCAGACCGCATCAGCAATATGATCAGCCTCGGGTTTGTAACAAAACCGGATTTTATTGAACGCTACTGTGATGAAACGGAATACTTTATCCTTCCAATCGCTTTGGAAGTTGATTATAATATGTACCAGGAACTCATTTCTCTTATTATTACCAGAAAAAAATATTTAGAAGACTCCGGCTACCTCGACCGCCAAAAATAGAAACGGGCAGAAAAACACAAAAACTGCACGGAAAGAGTCAATAAACAAGTTTGACAAAAAAATACCAAAGACTCATACTGATACACGTAATGTCAAATACTTTATGAGGAATACAGTATGATTCTAGATAATTTTACCCTCAAGGGCAAGACTGCCGTTGTTACCGGCTGTAATACAGGACTCGGGCAGGGACTTGCCTGTGCGCTTGCAGAAGCCGGTGCTGACATATTTGGCGTTTACCGCAGTAATGCCGGAAATACTCCTTCTCTTGTTGAAGAAAAAGGGGTTAAGTTTTTCGGTTACAAGGCGGATCTATCTGATATTGCCTCTATCCCTCAAATTGTACATACCGCCTTAGATGTTTTTTCCCGTATAGATATTCTTGTTAATAATGCAGGGTCAATAATACGTGAAGATTCCCTTTCCTTTAGCGAAAAAGATTGGGATGATGTTATGAATCTTAATGCAAAATCGGTGTTCTTTTTATCGCAGTCCTGTGCTGTTGAATTTGCAAAGCAGGGCAGCGGAAAAATTATAAATATAGCATCAATGCTTTCTTTTCAGGGAGGGATTCGGGTTCCCTCTTATACAGCTTCAAAAAGTGCTGTACGCGGACTTACAATGTCTCTTTCTAATGAGTGGGCGCATTTGGGAATCAATGTTAATGCAATAGCACCGGGCTACATGGAAACAAGCAATACCGCCGCCTTACGTGGTGACAAAGAAAGAAATGAGGCAATACTTGAGCGCATTCCTGCAGGACGCTGGGGAAGACCGGAAGATTTAAGCGGTGCAGTTGTGTTTCTTGCTTCAAAAGCATCTGACTATGTGAACGGAATAACGCTGCCTGTTGACGGCGGCTGGCTGGGAAGGTAGAACGCAGTTTAGTATATGACAGTAATATAATTATAAGAGAATTATTTATGGAGGAAAAAATGAAAAAAACAGTAACCTTCGGAGAAATTATGCTCCGCTTAAAATCACCTTTGCATGAAAGGTTATTCCAATCCCCGGTATTGGAAGCTACATTCGGCGGCGGAGAGGCAAATGTAGCCGTCTCCCTTTCTTTATTTGGAAAAAATGCTTCTTTTGTAACTGCCTTGCCTGATTCCCCTGTTGGAGAAGCTGCAGAAAGAGAGATGAAAAAATACGGTGTAGAAACTTCCTTTATTGCAAAAACAAAGGGACGACTGGGAATTTATTTTTTAGAAACTGGTTCCTGCCAGAGACCTTCCCTTGTTGTATACGACAGGGAAGAAAGCTGCATTGCTAAGGCGGAAGCAAAAGATTTTGACTGGACTTCAATTTTTAAAGATGCGCAATGGTTTCATATTACCGGCATTACCCCCGCGTTATCTCAAACTTCATCAGACACTTCGTTAGCTGCAGTTAAGGAAGCAAAAAAAGCAGGTGCTGTAGTTTCAATCGATTTAAATTACAGAAAAAAATTATGGAATTATGGAAAAACTGCTCCGGAAGTAATGAGAGAACTGGTAAAGTATGCAGATGTTATTATTGCAAACGAGGAAGATATACAAAAATGTCTGGGCATCAGTGCTCAGAGTGTTGATGTTACAAAAGGAAAACTCGATACTGATGATTATAAAAAACTTACAGAAACAGTAAAGAAAGAATTCCCCAACATCAGCAGGGTTGCCGTAACTTTAAGAGAAAGTATATCGGCCGACAAAAACAACTGGTCGGCGGTCCTCTCCGGTAAGAACGGATTTTATGTTTCTAAAAAATACAGTATGGAAGATATTGAAGACCGCGTTGGAGGAGGAGACTCTTTTTCCGCAGGATTAATATACGGGCTGCAGGAATACACCGATGACGAACAGCAGGCGCTTGAATATGCTGTTGCAGCATCGTGCTTAAAACACAGCATAAGCGGAGACTTTAATCTTACTAGAAAATCTGAAGTTCTTGCTCTTGCGCAAGGCGACGGATCAGGCCGCGTACAGCGGTAGTCTTGAATTTCATCTGCGCAGGGGCTGATTAAAAATGAAATCTTGCGCAGGTGTTGTAAGAACATACATAATGGGTAAGCGCTGGTTATTTAAAATCCGGCGTTGATTTTTGTTATAACAGACTGCAGAAACGAAAATGTTTCTTCAAGTTTAGAAGGAATGGAATTTTCTAGAAGAACATCTATGAATGGTTTTTTTTCAATAAGTTTTTTGAAAAAGACTTCATAGTTGAGGTTTCCGGTTCCGGACGGAAGATCGCCTTTTTTTTTGCCGTCAATAAGTACAAAGTCTTTTGCATGAATGACGGCTATTTTTTCGCCGAAGGCATCAAAGGCTTTGTCAAAAAAATCTTCCTGGCTTGATTCGAATCCGCTGAGGGGTATCAAGTTTACAGGATCGAAGATGACAGAAAGATTAGGTGAGGGTATTCGTTCAATAAGGCGCTGCATTTTTTCTGCACTGTCTATGGTGTGCTGATGAGCAACCGGTTCGATGCCGACCCTTACGCCGTATTTTTCTGCGGTATTAACCATGCGTTCAACTGAGCTGCACAGAAGATCAAATGTTGATTCGTTTTGTGTTGAGGGGTTATACGAACAGTCGGCATTGCACGAACCTGTTTCGGTACCTACTACAGCACAGCCGAAGTCGCGGCAGGCTGCAAGGTGTTCTTCGAATTTTCTAAGAGCCTTTTCCCTCAAATGAGAATCGGGGTGAACGGGGTTAATGTAGCAGCCGAGAACTGATATTGCAATATCATGTGCATCGAATGCTTTTTTTATACGGCGGGCATAACCAGGAGTAAGCATTCCGCTTTCACTCGGTGTACCGCTAAGGGCTTTTGCTAATGCCAGCTGAATTGAAGAGGGCTTATAATAAGATAATGAAAGGGCTAATTGTTCCGGAGGAAGTTTTCCAAAGTCATGTGCCCGTAAACCAAATTGAAGCATACATATAGTATACATTCGTTGGGACCTTATGTAAAGTATAAAGGAATTACTATGAATATGATAAAGGACATACAAGAATTCGGTGCAGTCTCAAGTGATCAAAAATGCGGATTACATTCTTCGGCCTATAGGGATAATTCAGCCGCTTTTTCGCTCGCTGTTGAGGCTCTCAAAAAAAACGGGGGCGGAACGCTCAGGGCTGGAAGAGGAATCTGGCATACTGGTCCGATTCAGCTGTTTTCTAATATCACACTTGAACTTGAAGAAGGCTGTGTCTTATCGTTTATACCGGATCCGGAAAAATATAAACCCGTTCTTACAAGGTGGGAAGGGGTAGTCTGTTATGCTATGCAGAGCTGCATCTTTGCAGACGGAGAGACAAACATAACTATCAAGGGTCACGGTGTAATTGACGGTACCGGCGAGGTGTGGTGGAATTTACTAAAAGAGAAAAAAAAGCAAAGCGGTCCTGTTGATGAATATGAAAAACGCTTAGCATCGCTGAATCCCGGGTATGAAAAACATCCCGGAGGCGGGGGCGGCCGCAATACTCAATTTTTACGCCCCTCATTAGTACAGTTCCATTCATGTACTAATGTTACACTCGAAGGTGTAACACTCCAGAATTCTCCGTTCTGGACCCTGCATCCTGTTTTTTGTAAAAATCTTGCAGTCCGCAATGTTGCTATTACAAATCCAAGTACTGCCCCGAATACAGACGGAATGGACATTGATTCGTGCGAAGATGTTATTATAGATTCATGCCGCATAAGTGTAGGCGATGACGGTATAGCGGTTAAGTCCGGATCCGGTGATGACGGTATTAAAGTAAACCGAATGTCAAAAAATATTCTTATTAAGGGATGTTTAGTTACCAGCGGTCACGGCGGAGTAGTATTCGGAAGTGAAACAGCTGCAGGTATAAGTCATGTAAAAGTAGAAGACTGCAGGTTTGAAGGAACAGACAGGGGTATACGAATTAAGACGCGTCGTAAAAGAGGCGGAGATGTTCATCATCTTGAGTTTAGAAACCTTGTAATGGAAAATAATCTTTGTCCCATCGCTGTTAATATGTATTACCGCTGCGGCAGCAAGGGAACAGAAGAAGAGCTGTTCTCGCTGCAGGCACTTCCGGTGGAAAGTTCAACACCCTCTGTTCATGATATTTATATTGAAAATATTACTTCTAAGGGAAGCAGGGCATCGGCCGGCTTCATTGCGGGTTTGCCCGAAATGCCTGTTAAAAATCTTGTAATAAAAAACTCATACTTCTCGACTGATGAGCGGAGTACAGTTTCACCGTCCGAGTCCGATATGTATGCAGGGCTTTCAGATAGTGTAAATAAGTCTTTTAGAATTTTGTATGCAGAAAACCCGGTCTTCGAAGATGTGGTGATTGAGGGACCCGAAAAAGATTTTATATTTGAATAGGTATCCGCTGATCACTCAGTAAAGATTGATTTGTTAAAACACAGAACACACGGTATCAGCTGAAGTATAAAAACACAGAGTCCATAGACTGCTTCGCAGACACAGATGAGGTGTAAGCTATTGAATATGCTCATTGTTATTCCCAGCTTGTTTTACTGCGGGCATTAGAAAATTTGAAAGGAAGAACCACAGATGCACACCGATTATAGAGTAGAGCTGAGGAAAGATGAAGATCGGCATGGATGCTGCCGGAGCTGGTTATTATGACTGACGAGTTTTGCGAAGCGAAACTCGGTGAGGCAGCGTTATATGGATGTAACGCTGCCGACGCTATCTGCGTTCATCTGCGGGTAATTTCTTACACAGTTATACTAATAGCCCTTATTCGAAATATGTCTTTGCATTCGTAAACGATATTCCCTTTACAATTGCATAGAGCCTTTCTTTATCATACGGATACTCCCCGTTCTCTACCCATCCTCCAATGATATTGCACATGATGCGGCGGAAGTATTCGTGCCTCGGGTATGATAAGAAACTCCGGCTGTCTGTGAGCATGCCGACAAAGGCGCTTAGAAGACCGAGGTTTCCTAAAACTTTCATCTGCTCGCTCATGCCGTCTCGGTGATCGCAAAACCACCATGCAGAACCCAGCTGTATTTTTCCCTTCATGCCGCCCTGAAAAGCGCCCATGAGTGTTCCAATGGGATAATAGTCTTTCGGATTAAGTGTATACAAAATTGTTTTAGGAAGTCCCCCGTTCAATTCCATACGGGCTAAAAGTTTTGAAAGTTCATAGCTCATGGATTTATCATGACTTGCATCATACCCCGTATCCGGTCCGAGCTTTTTAAGCTGTACAGGGTTGTTATTCCGTATTGCTGCAAAGTGGAGCTGCATGACAATGTTTTTACTGCGGTACATTCCAGCAAGATTTACAAGAATGTGAGCTCTGTATACTTGTGCTTCCTGTGCGCTGACAGCCTTTCCTTCAAGAGCCTTTTTTAATGCATCCTGTGCCTGCTGTTTTTCTAATGCCGGGTTTTCATAAGGAACAGGCGGATTTTCAAGTGCATGATCGCTTGCTTTACATCCAGCCTGTATAAAAAAGTCCAGGCGGCTTTCAAGTGCATTGCAGACATCTTCAACGGTTTGAATAGTAATTCCTGCAGTTTTTCCTAAAAGGCTAAGGTATTCAGTGAAGCCTTCTGCATCTATGTTTAGTGCTTTATCCGGCCGGAAGGATGGAACTACCTTCGTTCCAATAGTGCCGATCGCGGCTTTTCCGTTTTTAATTTTTAAGTGTTCTTCAAGATTATCTGCAGGGTCATCGGTTGTCCCTACCGCAAATACCTTTGATTTTTCGAGTATTCCCTTAACTGATAAATCTGCGCTTTGCAGTTTTTTATTTGCATCATCCCAGATGGATTTTGCAGTACTTGTATTAAGAGGAGTGGTAATGCCGAAGTAGCGCTGCAGCTCAAGATGCGTCCAGTGGTAGAGGGGATTGCCGATGAGGTTTTCTACAGTATGAGCCCATGCGCTGAACTTTTCATAAGGATCTGCGTTTCCCGTTATATATTTTTCATCTATACCAAAGGTTCTCATCTGGCGCCACTTGTAATGATCGCCTCCGAGCCAAACTTCCGAAAGGTTTTGAAATTGTTTGTTTTCAGAAATTTGAGAAGGTATTAAGTGGCAGTGATAATCCCAAATAGGTTCATTTTTTGCTGCAGTATGAAATAGTTCACGTGCACATTCTGTTTCCAATAAAAAATTTTCATCCATAAATTTTTTCATAAGGTTACTCCATCCTTTAGTATTGCGATTTCCCTGTACTCGTTTTTTTCATTACAGGTTTTGTATTCTCCATTAGCTGTTTTAACGATAAGTTCAAATAGTTTGTTCTGTACTTCTTTGGGATCTTTCAAAAGTATAAGCGACGCATCAAAGTCTATCCACGACGGCTTTTTTTTCGCCAGCGCCTCATTTGTAGATATTTTTATCGTTGGCACCGGGGCTCCGAGAGGGGTACCTCTTCCTGTAGTAAAGAGAATTATGTGAGCGCCTGCTGCGGTCATTGCTGTTGTTGAAACTATATCGTTTCCCGGTCCTTCCAGCAGATACAGACCGCTGCATCCTGTTTGTGCAGCATCTGATGTTCCACTATGCCGTAATTCACAGCTGCTCAGGGTGTCTCTAATGCGCTCTCCGTATGCCATAACGCCGCATACATCTGCTGTTCCGCCTTTTTGCACACAGCCCAAAGATTTATCTTCGAGCGTTGTAATGCCTCCGTCCTTATTGCCCGGTGAAGGGTTTTCATACACAACCTGATTATGTTTCACAAAATAATCTTTAAACCCGTTAATGAGGCTCACCGTTTTATTAAATACTTCCTGCGATACACAGCGGTTCATAAGGAGCTGTTCTGCTCCGAACATTTCAGGCACCTCTGTTAAAATTACAGAGCCTCCGCCCGATGTTGTATAATCGCAGATTCTTCCGGCCAGGGGGTTAGCCGTAATGCCGGAAAGACCGTCCGATCCTCCGCACTTCATTCCAATAACGAGTTCCGAAGCGCTTACACTTTCTCTTTTAAATTGTGATGCAAAACTGATAAGCCTTTTTAATGCAGCAAGTCCGTCCTGTATTTCATCAGCAGAATCCTGGGTAACAAGATATTCAATTCTTCCGCCCTGTGTTTCGTCACTGCCCTCATTTTCTTTTTCCGCGATCAGTTCTTTAAAAGATTTTACCGTGTTGTTTTCACAGCCGAGTCCAATGACAAGGACTGCACCGGCATTCGGATGCAGTGCAAGATCTGCCAATATTTGTCTTGTCGTTTCATGGTCGCTTCCCATTTGAGAACAGCCGTAGGGGTGTGTCCATGCAAAAACCCCGTCAATGCCGCAGTTGTCAGTGCAAAGTTCCGCGCGGGCTTTTTGTGCGAGGGCTTCGGCTGTTTTATTGACGCAGCCGACTGTCGGAATTATCCATATTTCGTTACGGATGCCTATGCTGCCGTTTTTACGTCTGTAGGCTTGTATTTCAGGCAGTGTACGGGCTTTTTTATTCTGCAGAGGACCGAGTCTTTTATAGGTATACGAAGCTGCTTCGCTGAGGAGGGTTTTCACATTATGAGTGTGAACGTGCTCTCCCCTGGTTATCGACTTAACTGCTTTCCCAATTGGGTAGCCGTATTTGATTACGGGAGAACCTTCCTGAATATTCTCGAGTGCAAATTTATGACCGGATGGAATATCTGATGCAAGCTCTGTACCTAAAACAATCTGCCCCTTTTTCAGCGGCTCAAGGGCTACTGCAACACTGTCATGAGGATGAATATGAATTGCATTTTTAATACTGCTCATGGTAGTTTTCCTTATTCGGCTTTGTTAACATCTTTTATGGTGTTCTGTATACCGTGTTCTTCTATGCTCAGAAGCAGTGTGCTCACTGCATCGCATAAGCCTGTTCGTTCAGTTAAGTCTTCACCCCACCATGATTTATTTGACAGTACTGCACTGCAGATTTCGTCTGCTTCATTTTTTGCGATAACCGGATATTTTTGTCTGAGAGTTTTAAACTCTGTAAGTATTGCAGGGTCATCGTTTGCTTCGTTTTTGGTTAAATAAAAATATATAAGTGCTGCCATGGATAAAGCTAACCGCAGGGGTACACGTCCCTTCTTTTCCATGAAGGATGTAAGGGAAGGCAGATCGCGTGTTTTAAATTTTGAAATTGAGTTAAGCGTAATTGATATAAGCAGGTGCCGGATATAGGGGTTTGCAAAACGCTCCAGTACGTCGCCTGCATATTCTTCAAGCGCCTTCGTATCTCCGTCCATTGAAGGAATTATTTCTTCAAAAAGTCCTTTTTTAATAAAGGCCGAGACATCGGGATCTTTTAATGAGTCTTCTACAGTCTCAAGGCCCATGAGGTAGGCTGCAGGAACAAACATGGTATGGGTTCCATTAAGGATGCGGACCTTTCTTGTACGGTAAAAACTCATATCTTTTGTCCAAATAACATTGAGACCTGCTTTGGCAAGCGGCAGCTCATGAGAAAAATCTTTATCGCTTTCAATAACCCAAAGATGAAAAATCTCTGCTGCGCAAAGCAGTGAATCTTCATAACCTAATTCCTTTTGTATAGCATCTGCTTCCTGTGCGGGATAGCCGGGAACTATGCGGTCAACGAGACTGTTGCAGAAGGAACAGGCAGAATTAATCCATTGTGCAAACTCTGTTTCAAGCTTCCATTCCTGTGCATGCCGCATAACGTATTCTTTAAGGTGGTCCCCGTTTTTATCGATGAGTTCGCAGGGAATAAAGACAAGACCCTTCGAAACATCCCCGTTAAAAAAACGGTATCTGCTGTAGAGAAATTGAGTAACCTTAGCAGGAAAAGAAGACGCAGGTTTATCAGTAATAGCTGTACCGTCTGCCCAAGCAATACCAGCTTCTGTTGTATTTGAGATAACAAAGCGTAAACTGCTTTCTGTACTTAATCCCATGTATTTTTCCCAATCGCTGTAGGGGTTTAAACATTCTGCGACAGAGTTTATTGCTCTTTTGTCAGATACTGTTTGTCCGTTTTGAATACCTCTTAGTATAGTTGTATACAAGCCGTTTTGTGAATTTATCATGTCTGCCATGCCTTTTTCAAGGGGTTGAACTAATACCGCACTACCGTTAAAATCGGTTTTTTCATTGGCGATATCGATCATCCAGTCTGCGAAGGCTCTCAAAAAGTTTCCTTCTCCAAATTGAAGAACTTTAATCGGTCTTTTAACGGTTGCGATTTTTTCCTGTATTCTGCTCATAATAACTCCTTAAAAAAGTGTAATTTTCACTATACATGAAGTATAAGTTACAATTATCTATCTTTCTATTGTTTTTAGCGGATTCTTTTTGTACAATAACGTTATGGTTTCAAAAAGAAAACGAATAGGCTTCCTTCTTGCCTCCATTCACACAGGATCCTCCCTTAATCTATGGACTAGTTTGATTCATGATATGTCTTCCTTTGAGGATGCCTTTTTTGTCTTTCCCGGGGGTCGTTTAAATGTTATAAACGATTCTGAATACCTGCGCAATACTATTTATCCGCTTGCAAATAAAGAAAATCTTGACGGTCTTATCAGCTGGGGATCTTCCATAGGAAGTTCCGTTACATCACAGGAACTTAACCGCTTTCATTATAATTTTTCAGACATTCCCTATGTTACCATCGCACATAAGATGCCCGGACGTTCCTGTGTTCAGTTTGATGCTTATACCGGCATGGCAAAACTAGTAAAACACTTTATTGAGGAACACGGCTGTACAAAAATTGCTTTTTTACGGGGACCTGCACATCATGCCTCTGCATCAGAGAGGTACAGGGCATACTGCGATGTTATGCAAAGCTGCGGAATTGACTTTAAAAAAGCTTCATTGGTAACAGATCCGTTCGGATGGTCTGACGGCGGCGGTGCTGTAAAGCAGCTCTATGAAGACAGAAAACTTGAGCCGGGACGCGATTTTGAAGTTCTTATAGGCTCAAGCGACATGATGACTTTTTCGGCAGTACAGTATCTATTGGAAAAGGGGTATAAGGTTCCTTTCGATTTTAAGTGTGCAGGTTTTAACGATTCGCCGGAAAGCAGAATTTTGGGTTCAGCCTTCTCCACGGTGCACCTTCCTTATACAGAGCTGGCTTTAAGTGCTTTACAGATGCTCACTGATAAGATGAGCGGAAAAAGAAAGGGCGAGAACGATATAACGCTCGATGCAGGCATAATAATACGTGAATCCTGCGGTTGTCCGTTTCCTGCTGATATTACCTCTTCATCGGTTCAGCCTTCTTCTTTTGCCCATATGAATTTAAAAACAGAGAGCGCTCTTGTTAAAGCGCTCTCTGATCTTTTAGGCCTTGATGAAACAGGCACTAACTCGGTAATCGAACCAATTATCGGTCTTATGCATCAAAATAATATACCTCTTTTATTCTCCTTATTTGAAAAAGCGCTTGAACGGTTTTTTATGAAAGATGCAGATATCAGACTGCTATACAGGGCTTTGCAGCTTGTCCGTTCTTCGTCCTTTGTTCCTCCACGCTTATTTGAACAATACGAAAACAAGATTCTGCTTACAATATCGCTCGTTCAAAACCGGGTGCATGAATCCAGGGTGTATACAGAAAGAAAATTAAAAGACAGGCTCAATTCATTTAAATGTGATCTTTTGGCAGCACGCAGCAGGAAGGATCTTTTATACATTATGCATAAACACCTGCGCCAGCTCGATATTGCAAGCGCCGCTCTTGTCATGTACTCAAAAGAAGGAACTTCCTGTTTTGCAGGAGGATTTTATCCTGAGGGCATGTATGATGAAGAACAATTTTTCCCCTCTAATCTCCTGCTGCCCAAAGAAATAGAAGGCTTTAACTCCGGGGTTTTCCTCGTTCAGAGTCTTTTTATGGAAAAAGAACCTATAGGGTATTTTATATGCTCAGTTCCGCCATACGACGGTCTGTTTTTTGAAGAACTCCGTTCTGCAATAAGCAGTGCTCTTGCGGGTATTTTCCTGTTTGAAGAAATGGCTCAGGCAAAGCGCAACGCAGAGGCCGCAGAGGATGCAAAATCAAGATTTTTTGCCAATGTCGGTACCGATCTTTTGGAGCCCTTTGAAGAGTTGAGTTCTCTTCTGAATACGATGATTAATTCACCGGGTAACGAATCCAGCACTAGCGATCTATATAGAAACATGCAGAAACTGCAGACATTAGTTGATATTCAGAGGGAAAAAACAGGCTTTATTCTGGACTTAACGATGTCTCAGACAAATGATTTAAAACTTTCTAAAACCCTCATGCATATAGAACCGCTTCTTAATCCGTCCTGTACAGATTTTTCACTGCCTCTCATTTATGCCGACTCTGAAAGGCTGTCACAGGCTCTGCAGCTGCTTTCAAATAATTTTTCTCTTGATCCTTCCTGCTTTGCTGCAGAAAAGACTGATAACGCTCTTCGGCTGTCATTAAAACTGCCCGGCACAGCATCAAATTTTACCAATACTGCTAATAACAGTATGCTGCTGGCGGAAAGCATACTTCTGCTTCACGGGGCTGTAATTGAACAAAACGATGAAAACATTGAATTCTTTTTCCATGGCCTCTGTTTTCATGTAAAAATGCGGAATCTAATGCTCCCGTGATCGAATGGGACACATCAAATTCCGATACTCAAAAATGGGCCTTAGTGTATTCCGGCAAAGACAGTCTTCCTTTTGCCCAGTCCGCCTTTTTATGCCGTACCGATCTTACAAATCATGAATTGTCTGTCATTAAGAACTTTACTTCTATGTTTGAAAAAAAAGCTGCTTCCTCTGTTGAAAATCCTATTTTATTTATAGGGCAGAAAACGGCACGGTATCCGCTATGGGCGCAGATGGAACGGTGTATTTTTATACCGACTATAAGTGAGCTTTCTCAATGCCTTGAAAAATACAATCCTTCAATAATTGTTCTTGAAGAAATCGATGCAGCATCTGCAGAAAAAATAAGAAATAACCCCAAAACAGTTATGATTCCGGTATTTATAGTAAATGATCATATACGTGATGAAGATGAAATAAAAAAACTCCTCTTAATTCCGCGGGTAATCATAAGCAACAGGTATATTGCACAAAGTGAAGAATTTGCATCCCGTGTCAACGCGCTTCTTTCCGGTGATGATATTTTACCGGCAGATACCGGAGCACTCGTAAAAAAAGCAATACTGTATCTTAATAAACATGCAGGAACCCAAATTTCCCGCTGGAAGCTAGCGGACTTTGTTCACGTGAGTGAAGACTACTTAACGCGCATATTCCACAAAGAGCTTGGTTTATCCCCCTGGGAGTATTTATCGCGGTATAGAATTTATCTTGCCTCCCAGATGCTGGTGCATACCAACTGCACAGTCTATGAGGCTGCAGAAAAATGCGGATTCCAGGATCAGGCATATTTTTGCCGTGTTTTTAAAAAAATTACCGGTGTTCCTCCGGGCAAATACCGTGCTAATCCTGAAAATTCTCACTAAAAAAGCGCAAAAAGTCGGAAAAGTACAATAATGTAACTGCATTTTCTTCGGGTAATGAAGTAATCTGATAATCGAGGTTACAAACTATGACGAAAGAAAAAGCAGTATACAAGAAGAACGTGTGGAGAGAAATTGTCCGCCACAAGTCAGTTTACGCAATAATTTTCATCCCGGTAATATTTTATGCCGTTTTTAAATACCTTCCAATTTGGAATGGTCAAATTGCTTTTAAAGAGTTTAGTCCTTTAAACGGTGTAATGGGAAGCAAGTGGGTTGGATTTGAACATTTTGTTGAGTTTTTCAGTTCATTTTATTTTTGGGAACTGATCCGCAATACGCTTTTTTACAGCTTTGCAAAACTCTTTGTAAGTGTTCCCCTGGCTATAATTCTGGCTATTGTTCTTTATGAAAGCAGAAGAAACACATTAAGAAAACTTGTTCAAAACTTATCGTATTTGCCGCACTTTTTATCCTGGGTAATTATGTACGGTATTTTACTAGCTCTCTTATCACCCGGTGACGGTGTCTTAAACGACATAATTAAATTCTTCGGCGGACAGCCGACCGCATTTTTGACAGAAACAAAAACATTCCCCTGGATTGTCATCTTATCCGATGCATGGAAGGAAACCGGCTGGAGCGCCATCATCTTTATTGCAGCCCTCATGGCAATAGATCCTACCTTGTACGAGGCAGCCCTTGTTGAAGGTGTAAATGCCTGGCAGCGTGTATGGTATATAACCCTTCCATCTATCAGTCCTGTTATTACCATGGTTGTGCTTTTGCGTCTTGGTACAATTTTAGATGCCGGCTTTAATCAGATGTTCATGCTCTATTCAGTTCCTGTTTACAGTGTTGCAGATATTATTGATACATGGGTGTACCGGTCCGGACTTCTTGAGTTCAAGTTTTCACTTGCAACTGCAGTCGGAATATTCAAAGGAATTATTGGTTTAATTCTTATAACTGTATCAAATAGACTGGTAAAACGGTTTTCAGATAATTCTTTAATGTAAATATACAAACGAACGGCTTACTAAGCGCCGTTCGAAGGAGATATTAATGGCTAAACAATTTGTTTCTACAATACGCTTAACAACAACCGATAAAATATTCCATTTTATTCTTGATGCGTTTCTGGTTTTGTCGCTTATAGTTCTGGCAATTCCGCTTTGGAGTACTATAACGCTGTCATTCAGACCACTGGCCTTTGCCGGAACCAATCTTGAGGGAATGTTTTTAGTTCCCTGGAAATGGTCCACCGCAGCGTATAAAACCATGCTTGGAAACAGCGGCTTCATCGTTTCTTTTTCCAACAGTTTAAAAATTCTTGTATTCGGTGTTATAACCGCGCTGGTATTGACAATACCCATGGCATACGGTTTATCAGTTAAATCATTACCCGGAAGAAAGATTCTGAATAATTTTATAATAATTCCCTACTTGTTTAACGTAGGTATTATTCCTATGTATCTTGTCGTAACAAGTTTAGGAATGAGAAACCATCTTTATTCAATATTTTTGCCCGGTGCAATATCAACCTATAACTGTTTAATAATGCGTAGTTTTTTTGAGGGTATACCGGAAGAGCTTAAAGAGTCTGCACGAATAGACGGCGCTCCTGAGTGGTATGTACTGCTCCGTATCATGCTTCCTTTATCAAAACCTATCATTTTGACAATTGGTCTGTATTACGGTGTGTCATTTTGGAATGACTTTTTCCATGCAATGCTGTATTTGAGCAAGAGTGATCTGCAGCCGTTGCCGATTCTTCTTCGCAATATTCTTATAGGAAGCAGTATGAATGAGTTTATGGATTCTTCCGCCTTTAGCAATGCGCCCCTGTCGGCAATAAAAGCTGCAAGCGTATTTATGTCGGCCATTCCTATGATATTGGCGTATCCGTTTATTCAAAAATACTTTACCAAGGGCACCATGCTCGGAAGTGTAAAAGGGTAATAAAGTTGCCGCAAGGTAATTTATTAATACTGCGGATATCCCCCACGATGTCCGCACTATAAAAGTGCAATGTTATTTGCAGAAAATGTTTTAAGGAGGAAAAGATGAAACAATTTTTCGGTAAACTGGCAGCAGTGATGCTCGTCATTTGCATGGTTCTCCCTGTTTTTGCAGGCGGAAACAAAGAAAGTGCAGCTCCAGCAGGTCCTGTTACTATAAGTATGGCCTATGGTGCAGGTGCAAGCGAAGCTGGTGCTCCGCCTGCTGACTGGGTAGTTCCCGGTATTGTAAGCGAGAAACTCGGTATTAATCTGGAACTTTCCATGCTCCCATCAGCCCAGGGAGACCAGGATATTGCAATAAGCGCTTCCGGTGCTGCTAATGATCTTCCGGACATTTTTATGGTAAGCCGCGAAGTATGGATGACTCTTGTTAATCAGGGTCTTGTTGCATCTGTTGATGATATGTACGCAATGATGCCTAATAGAACAAAAACTCACTACACAGAAGACAGCAGAACCTTTACCACCGTTAATGGAAAATCTTACGGTTTGGCAGATCCGGGTTCAATTGTTAAAAATGAAGGTTTATTAATCCGCAAAGACTGGCTCGATAAACTCGGTCTTAAAGCCCCTTCTACAATTGACGAGCTTTTTGCTGTTATGAAGGCTTTTACCTTTAATGATCCCGACGGGAACGGCAAGGCAGATACCTACGGTTACGGTGCCTTCCTTGAAAACACCGGTGCTCTTGACTACGGACTCGGCCGCCGCTTGGATCCTATTATGGGTGCATTCGGCGTTGAAGGACCTTGGAATCTCAGCAAAAATGCAGCCGGTCTAAATGTTAGAAAACCTGAGTTTTATGATGCAATGGTTTTCCTCAAGAAGATGGTCGACGAAAAGGTTATTGATCCTAACTGGATGAGCTACAAAAAAGACGATTTCCGGGCAGCATGGAAACAGGGAAAATTTGGTGTTATGAGAGAGCAGAATGCAGCATTTGCAGCAGAAGCTAACTATAAAGCATTTGATGTTAACTTCCCTGAAGGCGAATGGATTGTTATTGATCCACCAAAGGGTGCAGGCGGTAAATCTTCTGTCGGTGTATATTCACCAAGCTACAGAATTTATGCTGTTTCACAAAAAGCAGCAGATGCCGGTAAAAAGGCAAAGATAGCAGAATTGCTGGAATGGATTGCTTCAGACGGTTACTACCTCGTAGCATACGGACAGGAAGGTGTTAACTATAAACTCGATGCAAACGGTCTTCCTACTGCAACTGATACAAACCTTTCATTCACAAAAGAAGGCGGAATTCCTTACATTCAGCTTAAAAACTTAGCTCTCTATAACGGCGAAGTTGAAATGAAGATCCGCTACCCGACATACACCACTGCAACATCCAAAAAACAGATGTCGGCATATGATGTACTTGTTGATATGCAGTCCAGAAAATGGACACCCTGCATGGGCGGTGATACACTTCCCAAGCCGAGTGCAGATCTTAAGAGATTTTTGGATCAGGGACTCCTTGAGTTCTTAACCGGAAAACGTGAATTGACCAAGGACAACTGGACCAGCTGGGTTGCCGACTTTGACAAACAGGGCGGAACCAAGTGGGAATCAGACGGTTTAGCAGCAGCTAAAGAAAAGGGTTTGCTGTACTAATTTTATAAGATAATGTACGGCTGTAATGAACTTAATAATTTTTACTGTGGGTTATAAGTCATTACAGCCGTTTTTTTTCAACTGCGGAGCCTGGAACTATGATGATTAAAAAGACAGCACAAGAAACTGCACTCGCAATGGCGCGTTCAGTAATGAATAGATACACACCTTCTCAGATGCTTTGGCATTATGAACATGGATTGGTTTTGCAAAGCATCTATGCTGTTGGAAATGAATACAATGAAACAGAGTTCGCTCCCTGGGTTAAATCGATGTACGACACGAAAATTCAGGAAGACGGCTCTATACTAAGCTATAAGCACGATGAGTTTAACCTCGATCAAATAAATCCGGGCAAACATCTTTTTGATTTATACAAGGACTCAGGAGACAAAAAGTATCATCTAGCCCTCGATGTTTTGCGTGATCAGCTCAAAAACCATCCCCGCACAAAAAGCAGCGGTTTTTGGCATAAGAAAATTTATCCGTGGCAAATGTGGCTCGACGGATTATATATGCAGGGACCCTTTTATGCGCGCTATGCATCTCAATTTGGTCCCGAAGAAGATTTTGACGATATTGTACGCCAGATAGTTTTGGCGGAATCACATACAAAAGACAAAAAAACGGGATTACTCTATCATGCATGGGATGAGTCTCATAAACAATTATGGGCAAATCCTAAAACAGGATGCTCGCCTCATTTTTGGGGACGTGCAATGGGATGGTTCTGTATGTCTGTTCTCGATGTTCTGGACTGGATACCCGACACTCCTTCTCAGTCGGCACACCGCAGTACATTAATTTCAATAGTTAATTCTCTTGCACAACCGGTTATGTCTGTTCAGGACATTAAAAGCGGTTTATGGTACCAGGTTCTTGATATGCCGAACCGTGCTCATAATTATCTTGAAACATCCGCGTCTGCAATGTTTGTGTATTTCTTATTCAAATCAGTCCGTTGCGGATATGTATCATCAAGTTCAGAACTCGGCAAAAGAATGCTGCAGGCGGCTTGTGAGGGGTACAGAGGACTGCTTTCGAGAGTGAGTGAAGATGAAAATGGAAATCTTCACCTGAGCGGAATATGCAGTGTTGCAGGATTGGGAGGCAATCCCTACCGCGACGGCTCGTATGAGTATTATATTAAAGAAGCTGTTGTAAGCGACGACTTTAAAGGGGTCGGTCCCTTTATTTATGCTTCATTAGAGGCACAACGGTCTAAGTTACTGTAGAAAACGGAATTTTTGTGGAAAAAACAATAAAACTCTCCCGATCCGATTCCCTTCGGCGGGAGTTTATCTTAAAGGGCTCAATGGCGCGTGTAATACCTTCTATTTGCGCGCCTTTAGCATTGTATCAGGGATTTAACCAGCTTTTCCGGGTAGTCGACAATATTATGGCTTCCTATATAAGCTCGCGAAGTGTAAGCGCAGTAGCATATTTGTCGCAAATTACACAGATTCTGCTTGCGGTAGGAGGAGGGCTTGCGGTCGGCGCTTCTATACTAATAAGCAGATTTTACGGGGCGGGTGATTATAAGCGGGTTAAAGAGCTCATAAACACGCTGTATGCTCTGTGCGCAGTTTTAAGCATTTTTGTGTTTTCAATGATCCCCTTTGCACGTCCTATTCTTCAGTTTTTCGGTACGCCGCAGGCTCTCATAGATGAGGGGAAGGGGTACTTTATTATCAGTCTTATTGATATTGTTGTTATCTTCTATAATAATATTTATATTTCTATTGAACGGGCTATGGGTAACTCAAAGCGTATTCTCCGTTTGAACAGTATGTGTATTGTTGTGAAGTTTGCACTGACTGGTTTTTTTGTCTATGTACTTAAAACAGGAATAGATATGATAGCGCTGGCCGGAATTATTGCAAATCTTTTTATACTTATTCCTGGTCTGTTTTTTTTACTTAAAAATAAAGCGCTTGTAACGTTTGCAGTTTCCAAAGAATCGTTCAGCCCGTACCGCGTTAAACCCCTGCTTGGATTAAGTTATCCTGTAATGACCGAAAAAGCAGCCTTTGCAGCGGGAAAAATTGCCGTCAACAGTATGAGTACCGGTTACGGCTCTCTTACCGTAGGCGCCCTTGGTATTACAAATAATATAAGCGGTTTTGTTACCTGTCTTCAAAACGGGTTTCAAGAAGGATGCTCGAGCATCATAAGCCAGAATCTCGGAGCAAAAAATACGACACGGGCGCTTGAAGCATTCCGCGTTACGCTTCTTTGGAATATTCTCATTGGAACAGCCGGATACATTCTTACTATGGTTTTTTTATCCGGCATAGCATCTCTTTTTTCACCCGGCGACCGGGAATTTGCACTGATGATCGAACGCATTTACCGCTGGGAAGCAAGCGGTATTATTCCTTTATCAATTAATGCAACTGCTGTTGCCCTCCTGTACGGTTTCGGCTATACAAAGTTAACATTAATTATTAACTTCTGCAGGGTTTTAGTTTTTCGTGTCCCTCTGTTGTGGGTTCTTCAGCACTTTACAGATTTAGGCATTCAAAGTGTCGGTATT